>OLII01000108.1_pt1 | contig 30024 bp, 28 predicted proteins | sample 1609481 | NCBI WGS metagenome assembly OLII01 (sample SAMN05416859, study PRJEB24817) | seawater metagenome | isolation source: Sea water | place: Canada:Atlantic | collected 2013-11 | reverse complement strand
CTCTGAAATAATGGCGGTAACGCAAGCTTTTAATCATATGTCCAAGGGCATCAAGCAGCTTGAGGATGATCGAAACTTATTAATGGCTGGGATTTCTCATGATTTACGAACACCATTAACCCGGATAAGGCTTGCCAGTGAGATGATGCAAGAGCAAGACGCATTTCTTAAAGAGGGCATCGAAACAGATATTGATGATATGAATAATATCATCGATCAGTTTATCGATTACATCCGTCATGATTCAAAAGATAAAGCTGAGTTAGGGGACTTAAATCTTTTGGTAGAAGAGGTCATTAACGTTGAAACGCCAAGTGATCGAGTCATTACATTTTACCCAGCGCCGTGTCCTAAAATACCTCTACGTCATGTTGCGGTGAAACGTGCTTTAGCAAACTTAATTCAAAATGCCATTCGCTACACTACAGAGGAAATTGAGGTTATTACCGGCGTTAATAAAGCAAAAGGTTATGCATACTTTAAAGTTAGTGATAATGGTGCAGGCATTCCTGATGCTGATATTGAGCGACTATTTCAGCCATTTACTCAAGGTGATACCGCACGAGGAACAGAAGGTAGTGGGCTTGGTTTAGCTATTATCAAGCGTATCATTGATACTCACGGGGGGAAGGTAGAGTTATCAAATAAGCCTCTGGGTGGGTTAGAAGCCAAGGTGTTGTTACCGTTAAAGTTTTAGTGTTAACCCTAAGCAGAATGAAGCTTTAGCACAATTCCAGCATGAACAATGAAGTGAAAAGCCCCTGATAACTTGTTGTCCGGGGCTTTGTTATATTTATCAAAGACTAAGCTCGCGTTAATTTAACTTTTGCTAACTGAGAACCAGCAGCAACGAGTGCTTTGCCGCTTCCTTTTGGGTAAGAGCAGTATCAGTGAACTTCTCAAAGTTACCTTTAAAATGCTTAACAAAGCGATTTAAGCAGAATTTAGTCGCTTGATAGTGAGGCAAAAAAAAGCCCCAAGTAATTGCTTACTTAGGGCTTTTTAATATCTATTTCATCAGATTAGCTTACTGCTTTTAACTCATCTTTTGCTAACTGAGGACCAGCAGCAACGAGTGCTTTACCATTGTCAGTATCAGTGAACTTCTCAAAGTTATTAACAAAGCGCTTAGCTAAGTCGACAGCTTTATCAGTCCAAACATTAGCATCTTGGTAAGTGTTACGAGGATCTAAAATGTCACCTTCAACACCGTCAATTGACTTAGGCACTTCTAAGTTAAATAAAGGTACAATTTCAGTTTCAGTATTATCAATTGAACCATCTAAGATTGCATCAATAATGGCACGTGTTGCTTTAATTGAAATACGTTTACCAGTACCGTTCCAACCTGTGTTTACTAGGTATGCTTCAGCACCGGCAGCTTGCATACGTTTTTGTAATACTTCTGCGTATTGTGTTGGGTGTAAGCTTAAGAACGCAGCACCGAAACAGCTAGAGAAAGTAGGTGTCGGCTCTGTAATACCACGCTCAGTACCTGCTAATTTAGCAGTGAAACCTGATAAGAAGTAGTATTCAGTTTGCTCTGGCGTTAATTTAGCAACAGGTGGTAAAACACCAAATGCATCAGCAGTTAAGAAAATTACTTTCTTAGCGTGACCTGCACGAGATACCGGCTTAACGATGTTATCAATGTGGTGAATTGGGTAAGAAACACGAGTGTTCTCAGTTTTTGAGTTGTCGTCAAAATCAATTTTACCATCAGCATCAACAGTCACGTTTTCTAATAATGCATCACGACGGATGGCATTGTAGATGTCTGGTTCGTTTTCTTTGCTCAGGTTAATTGTTTTCGCGTAACAACCACCTTCAAAGTTAAATACACCGTTGTCATCCCAACCGTGCTCATCATCACCGATTAGTTGACGTTTAGGGTCAGTTGATAAGGTTGTTTTACCAGTACCTGATAAACCGAAGAAAATAGCGGTATCGCCATCTTCGCCAACGTTTGCACTACAATGCATAGAAGCGATACCTTGCAGCGGAAGGTAGTAGTTCATCATTGAGAACATACCTTTTTTCATTTCGCCGCCGTACCAAGTACCACCAATTAATTGAATTTTTTCCGTTAAGTTGAAAGCAACAAAGTTTTCAGAGTTTAATCCTTGTTCTTCCCACTTATCGTTAACTGTTTTAGCACCGTTCATAACTACGAAATCAGGTTCGTAAGTTTCAAGTTCAGCGTCAGTAGGACGGATGAACATGTTTTTAACAAAGTGAGCCTGCCAAGCAACTTGTGTGATGAAACGTACTTTTAAGCGCGTTGCTTCGTCAGCGCCACAAAAAGTATCAACCACAAATAAACGTTGACCAGAAAGCTGAGTAGTTACTAAACCCTTTAAGTGATCCCATGTTTCAGGAGTCATGGCTTTGTTATCGTTTTTACCTTGATCAGACCACCATACAGTATCGCGAGTTACTTCATCACGAACAATATATTTATCTTTAGGAGAACGACCAGTAAAAATACCAGTATCTACATTAACTGCACCTAGCTCAGTCACTACGCCTTTATCAAAGCCTTCGAGGCCAGCTTTAGTTTCTTCACTAAAAAGTAACTCATACGATGGGTTATAAACAACTTCGTTAACATCGTTGATGCCGTATTGTGACAAATCAATTGAGTTTTTCGGGGCGGTCATAGCAAGTTCACTCCTAAGTATGACAAATTTCAATTTTAAGTAAGTAGGTTGATGAAGTATGTGGTGAAAGTTTTCACGCTGGCTTCATTGTGGGTATTTTAGGGCAATAGCGAACAAAACGAAAGCAAAAAATAATTTAATATGAAAGTTTTCACTATAAACTTCATGAATGGCTAAAACAAAAAGTATACAAATTGAGCTAACTAAGTGTTAAGTCTAACGAATTAAGGGGGTGTAAGGAATTATTAAATGAACCTTAATTACCACTATGTGGAATAAGTGATAACTAAGGTTGGCAACAGATGGGGATTTTTTGCTAAAAAAAACTAATTAAACTAGTGTTTAACTTTCGAAATGAAACTTTGAAGGCTTAGTTCATCGAAATCGTAAGTAGTAATGCAATAGTCACAAGTCATTGAGATTTTACCTTGCTCTGCAATAATTGCTTTAATTTCACTTGGTTCAATTTGTGAAATTGCCGCTAAACACTTTTCTTGTGAACAACCACACAAGTAACTAACAGGTTGCGGATCAAATATATTTACCTGCTCTTGATGATATAAACGATAAAGTAAGGCTTCAGCTTCTAGGGTGAATATCTCCTCGCTTTTGATAGTGTTAGTCAGTTGGCATAAATGCTCAAAATCACTTAATTGCTTTTCTTTGTTTTCAACACTGCCGTCACCATCGGGTAATAACTGCACTAAAGCACCAGCGGTTTGGTGCTTGTCTGTATCACTAAATAGCCAAATTTTGGTAGGTATTTGTTCAGATACTTCAAAGTAATGTGCTAAACAATCGGCAAGATTATCTTTATCTAATGCAACAACACCTTGATAGGCTTCACCAACACTTGGGCGAATAGTGATAATCATCGTACCTTTACCAATAAGTCCTTGAAGCGTATCGGCGTCAGTTTTTTCAGCCATTTTAGCAATGCCGCGCATTTGTTGGTTATTATTACCACTTACTGACATATAACCGACAGGACCATCACCTTGTAATTGCACGGTAATATCACCTTCAAACTTAAGGGTTGCCGTTAATAAGCAGGTCGCTGTAAGTAGCTCACCTAATAACTTTTCAACACCTACAGGGTAATTATGGTTTTTGATAATACTTTTAAAGCTACTTGATAACTGTACAAGCTCACCACGAGCATGGGCATCGGTAAATAAGTAGCGATTTAAAACATTGAATTGGCTCATGGCTGTTAGATCCTTTCTTTAAATTCACGCAATTTTCTACGCTGTTTTTTATCTGGTTTAGTATCACTGGCTGGGCTGAGTAAAATACCTTGTTTACGGGCAAGGGCATTTTTTTCACGGCTTGCAATACTTTGTTCATTCTCTTGATATAAGGTTTGAGCAAAAGTAGCGTCTTGTCGTTTATCGGCAAGTGCGATAACCGTGACCTCTTTTTCTTCAAAGCCTTGTCGAATTTTAATTATATCACCGATTGATACCGCTTTGCCCGACTTAGTGCGTTGGCCATTGTAAAAAACTTTGCCACCATCAATCATTTGTTTGGCAATGGCACGGGTTCGATAAAATCTAGCAGCCCATAACCATTTATCTAGACGAGTTGAGCTGTTTTCTGAAGAAATGTTCTTTGACATGAAATACCTACTACAAGGAACTATAACGAAGGATCTTGGTCTGAAAATTAACATGAACAGCAATATTTCTCTAGCAATTGCATTTTTGTTACGATTTTATTTGAGCAAATGAGGTAAAAAGTCTGGCAATCACTTGTTGCTTAGCTTGCAGTCAAGTATCATCCGAGCTTACTTAACAAAAATCTAACATCGTATTTGCTACGTCGGCTTGATAAATTAACTTGCTGAAAATAGTGAATTAGATGTCTTAATTTCATAATAATAATACAAAAAGTAGATATGGCGCTTCCGACAAACATGACAGCTTTCTCCTCTTTATTTTCTCAACTCGGTCATCAACGTGTTGCGCAAGTAGTGATGGCTTTGTTATTGATTTATATTGCTTCTATTGCAGCTGATATTACTTGGTCTGTTGTACCACAAGCACAACCTGGGCAAAGCAATAAAGTTAATAATAGCAAAATTCGTCAGACCTCTAACACTAAGCAACAAATTGATGTCGCTAAAATTCAGTCATTAAACTTGTTTGGTCAATACAATGAAGCTGAAGTCGAAGAGATGGAAGTTGAAATGGAAAAGGTACCTGAAACCACCTTGAACCTTAAGCTTTCAGGGTTAGTTGCTAGCGATGATAAAACTATCGCTGCAGCCGTTATTGAACATCAAGGTAAACAAGAGACTTACGGTGTTGGTGATATTATTCTAGGTACGCGAGCGAGCTTAGAGCAAGTGTTAATGGATCGCGTACTGATTAAACAGTCAGGCAGATTAGAAACCTTAATGCTAGATGGTTTTGATTACAGTCAACCAGCAATGAAAGTTGCAGATAAGCCACGAACTAGAACTAATAAGCCTAAAATAGGGCCGAATTCGAAACCTTCAGGTGTGGTTGACCAGCGAAATAATAAAGCATTAACGGCAACCGCTAAAAACCTGCGCAGTGAACTTTCAAAAGACCCTGCAAAAATGAGTGATTACCTTCGCGTATCACCTAAACGCAGAGAAGGAAAAATTGTCGGCTATACCTTGCGACCAGGTAAGAAACCTGAATTTTTCACACAAGCGGGTTTAAAAGCCGGTGATGTAGCTGTGCAAATGAATGGCTTTGATTTAATTGTGCCAACTCAAGCAATGCAGGCCATGGCAGAAATGAAAAAAGCGCGTGATATTTCCTTGCTAGTTGACAGGCAAGGTGATTTTACCGAAATACTGATTAGCTTAGATTGATAATAAACTAGTAAGGTGCATTACCTTGCTAACTAAAAAATACTTATATAGAAGCCCTTAGGTTTCAATAAAGATACGCAAGCAGAGACAAGTACAATGATGAAGAAGTTTTTATTAATATTAACGACAGCGATAGCCTTTAATACCTTGTGTTTTATCGCGCAAGTTAGTGCTGCCCAGTACTCTCCAAACTTTAAAGGCACTGAAATTACCGAATTCGTTAATATCGTCGGTAAAAACTTAAAAAAGACCATGATCGTTGACCCCAATGTGCGCGGAAAAATCAATGTTCGCAGTTACGACCTATTAACTGAAAAACAGTATTATCAATTCTTCTTAAATGTGCTTGAAGTATATGGCTATGCAGCCGTAGAGATGAATAACAACATCATTAAAATTATTCGTAATAAAGATGCTAAAACCGCAGCCATCCCAGTTATTGGCGATAAAAGCAACATCTTAGGCGATGAAATGGTTACCCGTGTTGTTGAAGTGAAAAATGTTACCGTACGTGAATTAGTACCATTATTACGACAATTATCTGATCAAGCAGGTGGCGGTAACGTTGTTAACTATGACCCTGCCAATGTCATCATGTTAACGGGTACTGCATCGACGGTTAATCGCTTAGTTAAAATAATTGAGCGTGTTGATAGAGCAGGTGATCAAGACGTTGAAATTATAAAGCTTAAATATGCTTCAGCCGGAGAGATGGTGCGCATTATTGAAGCAATGAATAAACCAACTAGCGGTAAAGCAGGTCAGCCAACTTTCCTAATCCCTAAAATTGTTGCTGATGATAGATCAAACAGCGTTATTGTTAGTGGTGAAGTCAAAGCTCGTGAGCGTGTTGCTCGTTTAGTAAAACGCTTAGACAGTGAGTTAGAAAGTAATGGTAATACCCGTGTTTATTACCTTAAATATTCAAAATCTGAAGATTTAGTGAAAGTATTGCAAGGGGTCAGTGACTCCATTGCCGCTGAAACAAAAAGTACAAAAACTAAAACTCGCACATCCAGTAAGCGTGATGTCAGTATTGAAGCGCATGAATCAACCAATGCGTTAGTTATTACTGCCCAGCCAGATATGTTGCGCTCTTTAGAAGCGGTAATCCGTCAACTAGATGTACGTCGTGCGCAAGTATTAGTTGAAGCAATCATTGTTGAAGTGTTTGAAAGTGATGGTATTAGCTTAGGTGTGCAGTGGTACAACGAAGCGGGTGGCTTTACGCAATTTACCAATGGTCCAGCCAGTATTTCTTCAATTGCTGCAGGGGCGCAAGCTGCTGAAGGTGAAAAAGGTAGTACTATCATCAAAGAAAATGGTGATACCGTAGTTAACCCTGATCAAAATGGTGATTACAGTATTCTTGCACAGGTATTAGGCAATGTAAGCGGTATGATGTTTGGTATTGCTAAAAACGACTGGGGCGCAATTGTTCAAGCGGTAAGTAGCGATACTAATTCAAATATCTTAGCAACACCAAGCATCACAACGCTAGATAATGAAGAAGCTTACTTTATTGTTGGTCAAGAAGTGCCAATTATTACCGGTTCAGCTACGGGTAGTAATAATAACAACCCGTTCCAAACGGTTGATCGTCAAGAAGTGGGTATTAAGCTTCGTGTAACGCCACAAGTGAACGAAGGCGACGCGGTACAGTTAGTTATCGAGCAAGAAGTCTCTTCAGTAAGCGGCTCTACCGGTGTAGATATTTCCATTAACAAGAGAGAAATTAAAACTACGGTGATGGCTGATAGTGGCGACACTGTAGTGCTTGGTGGCTTAATCGATGAAGACGTGCAAGAAAGTGTGCAAAAAGTACCACTGTTAGGCGATATTCCAATCATAGGTCACTTATTTAAATCAACCAGTAACAGTACTCGCAAGCGTAACTTAATGGTGTTCTTACGCGCGACCATCGTACGTGATTCGAGCTTGATGACTGAAATCAGTGAATCTAAATATAACTACATTCGTGCCGATCAAATTCGCAAGCATGAAGAAGGCTTATCATTAATGAGCAATGAAAACATGCCAATCTTGCCACAATGGCAAGACAACCTAACATTGCCGCCTTCTTTTGAAGAATACCAAAAGCAGCTAGAAGAAAAAAATGTCGATTTACCTAAGCCACCCACTGCGAAAGAAGATTAGTAATCATGGCTGATGACAATGAATTAGCAGTCAGCAAAGTAGCTGAAGAGCTTGAACAACAACCAAGCGGTATTTGGTTGCTGCCTTTTGCTTTTGCAAAGCGCCACAGCGTTTTAATTTCTACTGATGAAGAGACGGGAAAGTTTGTATTAAATTGCTTAGCCAGCGTTAATTTCGATATTATTTTAGAAGTACGCCGTATCTTAAAGTCTGCTTTTAGTTTTAATTTTCTAGAGCCGTCAGCGTTTGAGCTGTTATTGACTGATGCTTATCAAAGAGACTCCTCTGAAGCACAACAAATGATGGAAGATATCGGCAATGAGGTAGATTTATACTCACTTGCCGATGAGTTCATTGAAAGCGAAGATTTGCTAGAGAATGAAGATGACGCGCCTATAATCAAGCTGATCAATGCCATGTTGAGTGAAGCGATTAAAGAAAGCGCATCAGATATTCATATTGAAACGTTTGAAAATACCTTACAAATTCGTTTTAGGGTAGATGGTGTATTGCGTGAAGTATTAAAGCCAAACCGTAAACTTGCATCACTGCTGGTTTCCCGTATCAAGGTTATGGCGAAACTTGATATTGCAGAGAAACGTATCCCACAAGATGGTCGAATTTCATTACGTATTGGTGGACGTGCGGTAGATGTTCGTGTATCTACTATGCCTACTGGTCATGGCGAGCGTGTGGTACTGCGTTTGTTAGATAAAAATGCTGCTCGCTTGGATCTAAAAGATTTAGGTATGACTGATGATACCCGTGTTAATTTTTCAAAAATAATTGAAAAGCCTCATGGCATCATTTTAGTAACAGGCCCTACCGGCTCAGGTAAAAGTACCACTTTGTATGCTGGCCTTTCACAAATTGATGCCAAAGAACGTAACATCTTAACCTGTGAAGATCCTATTGAGTATGCCATTGAAGGTATTGGACAAACACAAGTTAATACCAAAGTAGATATGACATTTGCACGGGGTTTGCGTGCCATCTTACGACAAGATCCTGATGTGGTGATGGTGGGAGAAATTCGAGATTTAGAAACTGCGGCAATTGCTGTACAAGCAAGTTTAACCGGACACCTAGTATTATCTACTTTGCATACCAATACTGCTGCGGGTGCTATTACGCGAATGGAAGATATGGGGGTTGAGCCTTTTTTACTTTCTTCTAGTTTACTAGGCGTGTTAGCGCAGCGTTTGGTTCGTACTATATGTCCGCATTGTCGTGCAAGTCACTTACCTGATGAAGAAGAGCGACAATTGTTAGCGCTCCCTGAAGATAATGACAAAGTCATTTATCGTGCAGTGGGTTGTGTTGATTGTGGCTTTAAAGGTTATCGCGGCAGAATGGGGATTCATGAGTTATTGCCGGTAGATGAAAAAGTTAGAGAGCTTATTCACAATGGTCAGGGCGAACAAGCGATTGAAAAATGTGTTCGCCAAAGCAATACCAGTATCCGTCAAGATGGTTTTAATAAAGTTTTAGCAGGTAAAACCACCCTAGAAGAAGTGCTTCGCGTAACCCGCGAAGATTAGTGCTGAGTTTTTCCTGACGCTTAAAGAGTGAATAAGATAAATAAGTTAATCGTTTTGTAATTTTAGTAAGTTAAGTAATTGAAGCAATTATGGCAGCATTTGAATACCAAGCGGTAGATAACCGCGGTAAAACTAAAAAAGGTGTTATCGAAGGCGATACCCCTAGACAAGTGCGTGGCTTATTACGTGATCAAGGTTTAATGCCTATTGAAGTCACGGCAACCGTAGGGAAAAGTAAAACCGCGGGTGAAAAAGCGAGCTTTGCTTTGAGCTTTTCACAAAGCCAAGGCGGAAAAGTTTCAGCAGCAGAGCTGGCACTTATTACCCGTCAATTAGCGACACTAGTCGAATCAGGTTTACCGCTGGAAGAATCTTTAATAGCGGTTGGTGAGCAATGTGAAAAAAACCGCATTAAAAGCATGATTATGGGGGTTCGTACTAAGGTGACCGAAGGTTATGGTTTATCTGAAAGTATGGCGGAATACCCAAAAGTATTTAATCGACTCTATCGCGCCATGGTTGCGGCAGGGGAAAAATCGGGCCATTTAGATAAAGTACTCAACCGACTCGCTGATTACACCGAACAGCGACAGCAAATGCGCTCGCAGCTTATCCAAGCCTTAGTTTATCCTATTATTATGACGGTTGTTGCCGTTGGCGTTATTGCCATTCTTTTAACCGCAGTAGTACCTAAAATAGTAGGCCAGTTTGAGCATATGGGTGAGAACTTACCCGGTACTACACAATTTTTGATTGCCAGTAGTGATTTCCTTCGAGATTACGGCTTAGTGTTAGTACTGATACTCGCAGGCATCATGTTAGTATTTTCACAGCTATTGAAAAAGCCGCACTTTGAAATGGCTTTTCATAAGAACTTATTACGAGTACCCGGTATTGGCAAAGTAGCTCGTGGCATTAACACTTCACGTTTTGCTCGTACCTTGAGTATATTAACCGCTAGTGCGGTGCCATTACTCGAAAGTATGCGCATCTCTGGTGAAGTACTGGATAATTTATATATTAAGCAGCAAGTACAATCATCAACCGATAAAGTACGTGAAGGTTCAAGTCTTCGAGTGTCATTAGAGCAAACTAAATTATTTCCTCCAATGATGTTGCACATGATTGCCAGTGGTGAGAAAAGTGGTCAGTTAGAGCATATGCTTGGCCGAGCCGCTGATAACCAAGATCGTGAGTTTGAAGCCTTGGTAAGCATCTCTTTAAAAGCCTTTGAACCTGCACTTATGGTAGCGATGGCAGGTGTTGTACTCTTTATCGTTATGGCAATTTTACAGCCTATTTTACAACTTAATAGCCTCGTTGGAGGCTAAATAGCAGCTTAGCTGTTGGAAACTTAATTTCTCAGACGTTAGGAAAGTAATATGAATATGAAAAAAGCACAGGGTTTTACCTTACTTGAAGTCATGGTAGTTATCGTTATTCTGGGTATTCTTGCCAGTATGGTAGTGCCTAACTTAATGGGCAGCCAAGAACGCGCGAATATGCAAAAGGCAGTGTCAGATGTAACCGCTTTAGAAACCTCATTGAGTTTATATAAAATGGATAACTATGATTATCCAACTACAGAGCAAGGTTTAGAAGCGTTAGTTGAACAAACTGATATTGAGCCAGAGCCACGTCGCTTTCCTGAAGATGGTTATATAAAACGTTTACCAAAAGATCCTTGGGGTAACGACTATGTTTTATTGAATCCAGGTGAGCAGGGTAAGATGGATGTGTTTTCAGTAGGACCTGACGGTGAAGCAGGAACAGAAGATGATATAGGTAATTGGAACCTTGGTGACTTCCAGTAACTAATGGCTTAGCTTGTCGCTGTAAGGCTCAATTACCACATCAATTGTACTCATTGACTAGCGTCAACTCCGTGCATTTTCTTTGTAATTGAACCATACAGCTTAAACCTAAACCACTAGGCTTTCGAGCTAATTTAAGTCGTGATTAATATAGATTTTAATAATTTTTCTGTCTCAATAAGCTGATAGGTCGTAATCATAAGTGAGTACTATTGATGGTGATAAAAGCAAGTTTCATAAGCATGGATGCTTATGTTAAGCCTCATGGATGGGTTCATGCGTCTTGCTTGTTTACCTCAGTAGTACTTGCTGTTATAAGAATCGAATATTATGCAGTTAAAACCCCATAGTCTACCAATGCTTACAAAAATACACCGTGGCTTTACCTTAATTGAGGTGATGGTTGTGGTGGTGCTTATTGGTATCATTGCTAGTTTGGTGCAGTTTAACTTTGCTGGTAAACGACCTGAAGATGTGTTGCAGCAAGAAAGCGCTAAGTTTGCTGCCATTTTTGAAGTGGCTGCTGATTACGGTATGTTGAATAATGTCGAATTAGGGCTAATTGTTAAAAAAGATAGTTACCAGTTTGTTGGTTATGATGGTACTAAATGGGCTGAAATTCCAGAACAAGATTGGCAGGCAGATGTTACCTTGCCGGAAGAAGTTCTTATTGAACTAACCCTTGATGACCTACCCATAGAAGAGCCTTTGCTTTTTGATGCCGATACATTTAAAGAAAAAGACGAAGACGATTTCACCTTAATGTCTAAGGAAGAGCGAGAGAAAAAGGTAATACCGCAAGTTTATATTTTATCTGGAGGTGACTTAACGGCATTTAGCGTCACTTTTAGGCTAAACGAAGAGTTTGTCTTTATTGATGATATTGATGATTTAGCTTATCGCGTTACAGGAATTTATAGCATCCCTTTAACAATTGAGGGGCCTGTGCTTGAAGAATATTAAACATTTAATTAACACCAAGGGATTTACCCTCATTGAAGTCATGCTCGCTATGGCGGTTTTTGCTATTGCAGGCGTAGCCTTACTAGGTGTAGCTGATAATAATTATCGCCATATTAGTCATTTAGAAGAGCAAATGTTTGCTAATTGGGTCGCGTCAAACCAATTAGTTGAAGTCAGTTTAGATAAAACGTGGCCCCCTAAAAATAATCGTAAAGGGCAAGTTGAAATGGCTGGCCGTACTTGGTATTGGCAGCAAAAAGTTATTAAGACCACTAACAAAGAAATGCGCTCAGTGGTCATCGAAGTCCGTTTAGATGAAGATGAAGAGTTAGTGACAGCCAGCGCTATGACTTACCTTGCTCAGGATAAACCCTAATGCAACTATCGTCTTTCTCTCGAAAAAGAGCATTAAAGCTAGGACAACGAGGCTTCACTTTGTTGGAGGTTTTAGTCGCTATTTCAATCTTTTCTGTGGTCAGTTTAGCGAGCTTTACCATTTTCGACACTGTACTTCGTGGTGAAGAAAGCTCTAAATCTCGTAGTGAAAGACAAAATGAATTACAACGCGCTTTTTTATTAATGGAGCGAGACTTTACTCAAATAGCAAAGCGCAGTATGCGTATAAATGGTGAAGCACCGAATAAGAGTTTCATACAGACAGCGGATGAGAGTTTTTTGGCTGACGAGCAAGCGATTGCGTTTGTTCGAAATGGTTGGACAAATCCGGGGTTACTGTTACCACGAAGCGATATGCAAAATGTCGCCTACCGCTTAGAAGACGAAACCTTGCAACGTTTGCATTACAATTTTGTCGATGCAGTGGTTGGGCAAGAGCCAAGAATTAGGCCCTTGGTTAAAAATGTCACCAGTTTAGCATTCGAATTTTATGATGGTAGTAAGTGGCAAAAAAAATGGTCAGGGCAAGCTTTACCTCAAGGCATCGCTATTGAAATTGACACTGAAGACTTTGGCTTAATTCGCCGGCAATTTCTAGTAGCAGGCGACCCTGTTGCAGACAAAAAGAGTAAGACTTAATGATGAATATTAAGTTAGTTACTAAGTCTTTATCTAAAAGTAAACAACAGGGAGTTGCGTTAATTACCGTGATGCTTATTGTTGCATTGTCGTCAATTATTGCAGCACAAATGACCACGCGTTTACAAACGCAGATGCAGCGTAGCACTAACATTAGTTTTAATCAGCAGGCTTATTGGTACGCCATGGGTGCTGAGGCATTCAGTAAACGGGTATTGCTAAAAGCATTTAAAGATGAGCCTAAGGTGACGCATCTTGAACAAATTTGGGCACAAGAAGGCACGAGTTACCCTGTTGATTTTGGTGAAATAAGCGGTGAAATAAGTGATTTACAAAGTTGCCTAAATTTGAATGCTCTACACCCTGAAGCGGATACTAAAGAACAAGCAGGGGAAAGAGAGTCAGGTAATTCAAATAACAGCGATGGGGGCTCGGATAGTAAATCGGATGATAAGGAAAAATCACCTGCCCCTAAACCTAAACCTAAAACTAAATCAGACAGTAAGCAGCAACTTCCTGCAGCAACTGTACTAGAGAGCCTTATTGTTAATTTGAATATTGAAGGGATTGGGCCATTTGAAGCAGAGGCTATGGTTAATGCATTAACCGATTGGTTAGACAGCGATGATATGATTACTGGCAATGGTGGTGCAGAAGATAGTGATTATGAATCACGCGAGTTTCCTTATCTTGCTGCGAATAACTATTTAGCCAGTGTAAACGAGTTAAGGTTGATTGAGCATTATACGCCAAAGGTTATTTTAGCGCTGAGTCCTTACGTATGTGTACTGCCAAATAACAGTCAGCACCTAATCAATATAAATACCTTAGATGCGGAAAGGCCTGAGTTATTACAAGCGCTACTTGATTCGAGTCTCGATGAGGCTCAAGACATATTAAGTGCCAGGGATAGTTCAGGCTATGAAAACTTAGAAGATTTCTATAAGCTGCCAGAGTTAAGTAAGCTGCAAATGGAAAAGTGGCAACAAGCTCAGTTTGTTGTTGATAGCCAATATTTTATGTTAAAAGCGAGTGCGCGCTTTAATAATAGCTACTTTGCGATGCGCTCAATTATGAAAGTAAATGAAACAGAACAAATTCAAGTAATTAGTCGTACTATAGGACGTAACTAGTGACAGAAACATTATTTATTCGCTTAGGAAGTAAAGCACAAGACACCATTCACTGGTTGATCTTGGGCGGTGCTAGCGGTGATGAAGCAGAAGTTATCGGCAGTGGAGAGTTAAAAGGTGCCGAGGAATTAAGTGAGCTAACGAGTAAAGCTCAGCAACGCCAAGTCAGGGTTTTAGTACCTGGTTGTGATGTGTTATTAAAGTCCCTTAATGTTCCTGCAAAATCTTCCAGAGCAATTCGTTTAGCTGCACCCTACATGTTAGAAGACAGTTTGGCTGAAGAAGTTGAACAATTGTTTTTTGCTTACGCAGAATTTTCAAAAGACATTCAAGAAAATAACTGTTTTACCGCAATTGTTGCTCATAAACAGATGAAGCAGTGGCTTACTTGGTTGGCTGAAGCTGACATTGAAACGCCAATGATGTTACCTGATGTACTTGCGATGCCTTTAATGGAACATGGCTGGAGTGCAATAAGTGTCGGGGATGCTGATCAGGAACAAATTATTGTCCGTCAACACCATTGGCAGGGGTTTACTTTAGATGTAGACGTTTGGAAGGTACAGTGGCAGGCATTTCAAAATGATATTAATAACAGTGAATTAGAACAAGAAGATTGCCCACATAAGAGTGTACATATTGAAGCTTATTCAAACTTAACGCATAGCGAACAACTCAATATTACTCAGATGCCTGAAGAATTACCTTTAGCGTTAATGGCGAAAAACTATGGTAAAAACTTAAATAATTTTAATTTATTGCAAGGTCAATACAAAATAAAAGAGTCGCGTAGTCAGGCAGGCCAGCAATGGTTATGGGTGGCAGGTGTTGCGGTATTTGCCTTACTGCTTAGTTTAGGTAGCAAAACAGCACAACTGTGGCAATTGCAAGCAGAGCAAGAATCCGTTAAACAAGACATTATTACTAACTATAAAAAAGCATTCCCTAAAACTAAAAGGGTACGTGTTTCTACTATTAAATCACAATTAAATAGAGAGTTAGCATTGCTTGGTGGTGTCAGCGATAGGCAAGGCTTCTTAGCCATGCTTGCTAAAGTTCAGCCCGCATTTGCTAAAGTCTCTGCATTAAAGCCTGAATCTCTAAAATTCGACGGTAAGCGTCAAGAATTACGTATTCAAGCTAAAGCTAACGACTATCAAGCCTTTGAGCAGTTTAGCCAGGCATTAGCAGCTTCAAGTTTAACGGTCAAACAAGGCTCGCAAAGTAATCAAGGCGAGCAAGTTACCGGCTCTTTTAGTATTTCTAATAAGGGCTCTAGCAATACGAGCACGAAAAAGAAAAGCGCCGCTAAAAAGCGCAGCAGTAAAAATAATAAGGAAACATCATAATGAAAGCATGGTGGCAACAACTTAACAGCCGAGAGCAGCGCCTAGTTGCTGCTATGGGTGTTATGGCAATCGTTTTTATTTTTTATAGTGCTATTTGGCAGCCGTTAAATGATAGTTTGGTGCAAGAAGCGAGTAAGCTTGAAAGGCAGCACCAACTGTTAACTTGGGTGCAAGAAAATACCGCACTTTATCAACAAGCAAAACGTTCTTCTGGCGGCAAAGCGAGGTTAAGTGGCAGTATTTCAAGTGTGGCCAACCGAAGCGCAAAAACCTATAAGTTAACTATCACTCGTATGCAGCCTCAAGGGGATGACTTACAAGTGTGGATTGATAGTACGCCATTTACTCAATTGTTGTTTTGGTTAGAGCATCTAGCGAACAACGAAGGTTTACAGGTTAAAGCGATAGATCTTAGCCAAGGCGATCGTGTTGGTGAAGTGAAAGTACGTCGATTACATTTAGCGAAATTATAATAATTTCTTAATAACCTAACTCGCGATAGTTAACTTAATCGCTTATGCAGAGAAAAATTCATGAAAAAATGGTTTGCGATAATCGCAATTTTTTTTAGCAGTTATTTAATTTTTTTAATCGCTACAGCTCCGTTAGCATTAGTGACGAATGCTGTTACGTTACCAAAAAATGTCGAAATACACGGGGCTTCTGGCTCTATTTGGCAAGGCGATATTGCAAGAGTCGTGGTTAATAATAATATTATTGAACGTGTTAAAACAGATGTTAGTTTTTGGTCTTTGTTTAGCTTGTCACCTACAGTTCAGCTGACATTTGGTGATAGCATGCTAGCGGGACCTGAAGGTAAGTTAACAATGGAGCTTTCATCAAGTGAGCTAAGCCTTTCTGAAGTAGAGTTATACTTATCTGCTAGTGACGTCGCTAAACAATTACCGCTACCTATTCCTGTTGTTGCACAAGGAAATATAGAGTTACAGCTATCATCAGTACAAATTAGCTATGGTGAAAAATTATCGTGTACAGCAGCTCAAGGTGAGCTTATTTGGTTACGTGCCGGAGTTGTCGCATTAGAGCAAAGCATAAAACTCGGAAAACTTTCCGCAAACTTGAGTTGTGATAAAGGCAATATACTGGCAAAAGTAGCGCCAAATAATAACTTAGGGTTAAGTTTTGATGGCATGTTAGCGTTGCCATCTCAAAGAGCATCGGGTAACGGGTATTTAAAGCCAGGAGCTAAGTTTCCTGCGGAATTAAAGAATGCACTCTCTTTTCTAGGTCGTCCTGATAATCAAGGACGGTATCCCTTAAGGTTTTAGTAGGTTAAGTTCGTTGATCTAGAGCTTTACTAAGCGAATGTCAGCTCGATGTTCTACTGTGTTCTGCCGCTTAGAAGTTAAGCAGAGCAGAAGTGAATTGGAGCTAAGTTTAATTCGAATAGCTTAATCGGCATAAGTTAATGCCGGCCAATCATCAGCACTAAGTTTTCCTTGCTCAATCATTCCACCTAAGCCCTGTAAACCTCCAGTATGCAGCAATATTATGCGTTCACCTTGGCTGAAATACTTTTGTTCGATCAAATCTAACAGTGCTAGCACCATCTTCCCTGAGTAAACCGGCTCAAAGGTTATCCCCGTGATTTGATTAAATTCACGTAACCTAACAATATCTTGTGTTGAAAATTTGGCATAACCACCACGGTGATAATCTGTTAATAGTCTCCAGTTATTATGCTTTAACGCTTTGGGTGTTAGTAAGCACTTAATCTCTTCAATTAAATATTCAGCTTGTTTTAATACCGCTACGCCTAAAATCTTATGGTGTTTACATTGGGCGACACTGTCACCGGAGATTAAGCCGGCGATAGTACCACCACTGCCAACAGGGGTGAGTAAAGTATCAAATTCAGTTTGTTGATTTAGCTCAGTGATAATCTCTGCTACACCAGTAATTGCCAGTGAGTTACTGCCCCCTTCAGGAATGAAAAAATAACCGGGGTAAAGCTCAGCAAGTTCCGCTAAAAAGTCTGTCTCAAAACGGCGACGGTAAGTTTTTCTGTCAACAAAGTGGCATTGCATGCCCCATTGTCTTGCCCAGCTTAATGTAAAGTTGTTGGCATAGCGCGCTTCACCGCGGATAACGCCAATACAAGGGATATTATGTTGTTTGCATGCATAGGCAAAAGCATGAATATGGTTGGAATAACTACCACCAAAAGTAATTGCCCCTTGATAATGCGAGCCTTTAAGCTGCTTAAGGTTGTATTTTAACTTACGCCATTTGTTACCGGATATAGTGTTATCGATTAAATCATCACGCTTTACACGCACGTCAAGTTGATACTTATCAAAAAGCGGGTGGTTGATTTTTTCTAATTTAGACAATGGATTAGGCATTTTATATCAGGGTGAAAGTGAGATTTGTAAAGCTTTAAAGCTATTATAAACAAAAGCTAAGATTAGTTTAGATTTTCTTATCTGGAGGTGTTTTCTTTAATAATTTGATTTTAGATTAAATTTATCTACCTTTAATTATAAGTATCATTGTTTAAATGACTAATAAACTTGATTAATAATTACCAGTAAAACTTGCTCTATAGTGCTAACAAGGGGTAAGATTATCAATAATTTTAGCTAAGATGCGATATTTCCAATAGATGTCATTTTTAACAAAAATAAGTCAAATATTGACAAAAAATAAGTCAAGTCAGCGTCTTGGTATTGCTTTTCAGCAGCAGGGTGTCTCCTTGTGCTCAATTCCTCAACAAAAGCAAAATTCAGCTACAGAAGAAAATAAAACTGAAAAAGTGATTTTTCAACAAGAAGCAAGTAACCCAGCAAGTTTTAGTAAATCTATTCTAGCGCTGCATAAAAACTGTGATCTTGAAGGAAGTGCTTGCCTTGTACTGAATGAAGCTCAATCTCAAGTTGTGCAAGTTGATAAGCCTAGTTTGCCAGAAAGTGAAATAAACAGTGCGTTAAAGTGGCAGATAAAAGATTTAGTGAATGTCTCACCTGACAATATGGTGTTAGATTATTTTGATGCACCAACCCTAGCTGGTGGTAAAGAAAAAATTAACGTAGTTTGCGCCCCCCTTGATGAGTTAAAAAAGTTGCTTGATGCGACAGAGCAAGGTGATGTGAAAGTTTCTACCATAACAACCCAAGAGTTTGCTTTTGCGAATTTATTACCACCACAAAAGTCGGCAATGTTATTGGTTTGCCAGCAGCCCAATGAAGAAATAGTGTTGTTGATAGTAAAGCAAGGACAAATATTCTTTCAACGTCGTTTACGAGGCTTTGCTCAGATCAGTAAGAAAACAGCAGAAGAATTATCCTTTTCAGTCATTGATAATATCAGTCTGGAAATTCAACGTTCTACGGATTATTTTGAACGTCAATTAAAGCAAGCGCCAATTAAAGAAATTAAAGTATTATTACCTATAGATTTAGAGACAGTGTTTATTGATAAACTGTCTGAAAACTCTGGCGTACCAGTAAGCGCATTAGAGCTACCTAGGCCGTATCACGAGCATAGAGAGTTCGCTGCTGTGATTGGCGCGTGTTTGGAAAATGCGCCATATAGCGAAGAAGCAGAAGTTTTAGCGGGAGCGCATTATGACAGCTAAACATTCTATTAACTTATTGCAAGCAGAATTATTTCCTGAACAGCCGTTATTAACATTCTCACGTGTGGTAACCATCTGGTTATCTTTGTTAGTTATCATGGTTATTTGGGCTGGCATAACAGAGCTCAGTTACACTAACTCCGCCGCCGCATATGATAAATTGCTACAAGAAAAACAGCAGAAGTCAAAACTTGTTCAACAACTCGAAACGCAATTGCAAAATAGACAGGTTTCTCCTGCATTAACTAAAAAGCTTGATGCAATTAAGTTGGTTATGCTTAATAAAGATGGGCTTTTAAATAAATTAACCGATTCTAATGAAACTTTTGCTGGCGGCTTTGTTATGGCAATGAATGAGCTATCTGCCATGCACCATAAAGATATCCGTTTGCAAACTATTAATATCAATTCAGCAGATATGACATTTACTGGTTTAGCGAGAACACCTCAAGCAGTACCTGCGTGGTTGGCGGGCTTTGAAAAGTCTCAATTATTGTCTGGTAAAGCCTTTGTACATTTTAAACTGGCAAAAAATGAGCAAAATATTACTGAGTTTGTTGTGAGTTCTGCGGCAAAAGAAGGTGGCAGCTAATGAAACAACAATGGCAAGAATACAGTGATAAATTTCAACAGTTAACAAGTAGAGAGCAGTCTCTTTTATTGTTAACCGGTTTAGTGGCTATATTTTTTATTACCACGTATTTATATATTGATGATAAAGCGGCAAAAATAGTTAGTTTTGATAAGCAAAGCAGAGTAATGACGTCAGGTAATAAAACGCTAAGTTACACTATTGAGCAGTATCAACAAGCACTAAAGCAAGATCCAGATAAAGATACTAATAATCAAATCGCTCAACTGGAAGCTAAACTCGCAAAAATTGACGATCAGCTAGTACGTTTAACCACTGATTTGATTAGCCCAAGTGAAATGCGCAAAGCGCTGCTTAGGTTACTTAAATTAGAACCCGGTGTGTCATTGCTTTCTTTCGAGTTAATTGGTGCAAAGCCTTTATTAGATTTACCGACAAGTAACTCAAATACCGCCGTGTCTCAAGGGGATAATAACGAGCACTTAGGGTTAAACCTATATAAACACGGTATAAAAATTACCTTGTCAGGTAAGTATTTTCAACTTCGCAATTACCTTCAGCAACTTGAGCAATTAAGTTGGAAGTTTTTTTGGCAAGATTTTAAGTTTGAAGTGAAAGAATATCCGCAAAGTGAAGTAGAAATTACTATTTATAGTTTAGGATTAAATAAGGAGTTTATTGGTGTTTAACGTTAAATCCCTATTAATCTCGATATGTGCTGTGGCTATTACGGCGGTAATATCTTTTAGCAGTTTAGCCGCAAGTGTAGATCCAACTCGTCCTTTTGGTGCTAGTGGTACAGGCCCAGGTCAACTAAAGCGTGATGGCGGCTTGAAGCTAACATCAATTATTCATGGCGATGGTATTCATACCGCCGTGATAAATGGAAAAATCTATAAAATGTTTGACTATGTAGGTGAGTATCGCATTACCGCAATTAATAGTCATAGCGTAATTTTACGTAGTAAATCGAAGCGTTTAAAAGTTAATATTTTTAAGCATAAAGGTTTTAAAAGTAACGTCGTAGCAACTGCGGTAGCAAACTAATGATAAAAACAAGCCCCCCTATGAAAAAACTAAAATTAACTATTGCCTTATCAACGATATTTTTTGCCTTAGTCGGTTGTCAAACAGCCCCGCGAGATCCTGTTGGGATTAAAGAAGATTTAGATACTTCAATTAAAGAAGCTAAAGAATTTAATGGTCCAAAACCACTGACTCAAGTACCTAACTCAGTACAGCAAGAGTTAATGTTTAATAATATGAATCAGGCTAAACAAGGAATGCTAGCTGAAAAGCGCTTAGAGATTTCTGCGACTGAAGTGGCTGCAAAGGACTTTTTCCAAGCAATCGTTCGTGGTTCACGATACAACGTGGTTATTCACCCCGATGTGGAAGGTCAAATCTCTTTAAGTTTAAGTAACGTTACTCTAACAGAGGCCTTAACCGTTGTTGAAGATGTCTATGGCTATGAGATTCAACGAAGTGGTAATGTGGTACAGGTATTCCCACCAGGAATTCGTACAGAAACAATTGCGTTGAATTACTTATTCCTCAAGCGTTTTGGCTCTTCGAGTACCTCTATTAACTCTGGTGGCGTTTCTGAAAATGATCCCAATAGTGGCAACAACAGTAACAACTCAAACAATAACAGTAATGGTAGTAGTAACCGCAGTAACAATAATAATCAAGGCGGAAATGGTGGCTCGAATAACCAAAATAGCGGAATTAATCTCTATACCGAAAACGAATCTAATTTCTGGGATGAGTTAAAAGAGTCATTAACTGCCTTTGTTGGCACTGGTGGTGGACGTTCAGTTATTGTTTCACCGCAGGCTGGTTTAGTAACCGTGCGTGGTTTGCCACAAGAAATTAATGCAGTGAAAAAGTTTATCAGTGATACGGAAAGTCATTTGCATCGTCAAGTGATCATTGAAGCTAAAATTATGGAAGTAACACTGAATGATGACTTCCAACAAGGGATAAAATGGGAGCAAGTGCTTAACCCAGTAGGTAGTGGCTCTGAACTTATTTACTCGGCAACGGGTGGTGTTATTGGCAATGTTATTTCTAATACCATTGGTGGCGTGAACACCTTGTCATATCAAAACCAAGGTAATGATAGTAACTTTACTGGGGTTATTGAGCTATTACAAACCCAAGGTAATGTACAAGTATTATCAAGCCCACGTATTACCGCAACCAATAACCAAAAAGCGGTAATTAAAGTCGGTGAAGACGAATACTTTGTTACTGAAGTTTCTAGTACGACTACCACGGGTACTTCAACCACTACTACACCTGAAATTGAATTAACGCCTTTTTTCTCAGGTATCGCACTCGATGTAACACCACAAATTAGTAAAGATGGCAGTGTTATTTTGCATGTGCATCCATCTGTGACCCTAACGGAAGAGCAGAATAAAACCATTCAAATCGGTAGTGAAGAACTGATTTTACCGCTTGCACAAAGTAGCGTACGGGAATCAGATACTATTATTCGCGCCAACTCTGGGGAAGTAGTTGTTATTGGTGGTTTAATTGAAACATACAATATTGATATGGAATCAAAAACGCCAATTCTAGGTGACATTCCCTATTTAGGTGAGTTATTTAAAAACAAGTCACAAAAATCACAAAAGCGTGAATTAGTTATCATGCTTAAGCCAATTGTTGTTGGGCAGGATACTTGGACAACCCAGTTACAAGACGCGAGACGTTTACTAACTAAGTGGTTCCCTGATGAAGTGGAAGAATGTGAACTTTCGAATGAAGGTAAATTGAGTGAAGAATGTCAGCAGCAATGTGCTGATGCCGAATACGCTCAAGAAAATGAAGTATGTCAAGCAGCTGAGCAAAATGCAGCAACGACTAACCAGTAAGGTTGAAGACTTATTGGTTTGCAGTAAGTTAATTTGATTCAATTTTTAGAGCGGCTATGTATTTATATCACTTTGGCTTAGGGGAGTTACCGTTTACCTTAACCCCTAATACAAATTTTTATTTACCGCTAGCGCCGCATGATGAAGCCTTAGCAGTGCTTTCAACAGCACTGCAAACTGGCGAAGGCTTTATTAAAGTTGTTGGCGAGGTTGGCACAGGCAAAACTTTATTGTGTCGAAAGTTGCTGAATGAAATACCAGAGCACTTTGTTACCGCCTACATTCCCAATCCTTACTTAAATCCAGATGAATTAAGACGCGCGGTGGCGGTAGAGCTTGGTGTAAAACAAGCGCAGCGTATGTCAGTACAATTATTGACGCAACGTATTCAAACACGCTTATTAGAGTTACATGGCAAAGGGCATTCAGTCGTGTTAATTCTTGATGAAGCGCAGGCTTTACCAGAAGATAGTCTAGAAGCATTAAGGCTGTTTACTAATTTAGAAACGGAAACGCGAAAATTATTACAAGTGGTATTATTTGCACAGCCAGAGCTTGATCAGCGTTTGGCTAAAACTGAGTTTAGACAACTAAGGCAACGTATTACTTTTGCTTATAAGCTAAGAGCCATGAATGGCCTTGAAGTACAGCAATATATCCAACATAGGTTGCAGGTAGCTGGATATAAAGGTGCCGAGCTTTTCCCTGCTGGAGTTTGCCAAAATATTGCTCGTGTTAGTCGAGGCGTGCCACGCTTAGTTAATATTTTATGTCATAAAATGCTGATGCTAGCATATGGCCAAGGACACTATAAAATGACAGGTAAATTACTTAAAACTGCCGTCAAAGATACTGAAAGTATTGAACCTGTGAACAAAACTAGCCTTATCGCCTTTTCATCTCTGGCGTTAGTTAGCCTCTTAATGCTGGCATATTATGTATTGGTGATAAATCCATGAGTGTAATTAATCAGATGCTCAAGGACTTGGAGGAACGTAGTCCAGAACAATCGAGTACTGTTTCTCAGCCAACAACTGCTTCTCCAAGTCACTCTTCAACTAAGTTGGTGTTAGTTACCACTTTATGCGTGTTGAGTATTTGTTTTGTTAGCTTTTATATCTGGCAACTAGTAAATGAAAACCAAGCTTTAAAAGCAGAGAAAATTAACACCAGCAACGTTGATGATAAAGCAAGTAAGACTAATATTAATGGCGAGCCTGCGATTGCCAACCGTGACAAGGAGTTGTTATCCGCAACAACAGCGCCAGCAAGCAAAACACCAGCTAGAGAGACTATTTCTCCAAAGCAAGTAGATGATAAAAGTATTGCTAAACAGTCAGCTAATAATAAACAAAGGCAAACTCCAGTAGAGAATAAAAGAGAGAGTCACAGCACTACAACGCAGCACGAGCTTGTTGCGCCTAAAGAGCATAAAGCTAATATAACTATTAGGAAAAATAGCTCAACGAAAGTTACACCAGCGTCGAAGAATCCGCAGATTGAAGCTGATGAAGCGCATGGTCACTCTCATGTAAAAAAATCGACACAATCGGTTGTAACGTCTGCGGAAAAGCCAACAGTAAATAAAATGTCGGTATCAAGGCGTCAATTAACGGCAGATGAATTGGCGCAGCAAAAGTTGTCACAAGCCGAAAAAGCCCTAGCAGCGAAGCAAGTGAGTAAAGCTGAAAAATTATTTGAAGATGTCATCATCATTAAGCCTAGCGATAGCCAAACACGTAAAAGATTGGCCGCTTTATGGTTTGGTCGCCAAGCATATCAAGACGCTTTAAATTTATTGTCTCAAGGGATTGCGCTAGACGGAAAAGATAAAAGTCTGCGAGAACTAAAAGCAAGAATTCATTTAAAGCAAGGTCAGGTTAGAGCCGCGGTTAACACCCTAAAGCCATTAGCTAAATTAGCAGATGAGCAGTACCAAATTATGTTGGCCAATACCGCGCAACAAGCTCAACAAAACGATATAGCGATTGGCGCCTATCAGATGCTAATTAAAATGCAGCCAGACCTAGGTCGTTGGCAACTTGGTTTAGCTGTGTTGTATGATAAAAACAGTCAGTTTACTTTAGCGAGTAAGGCTTATAAAACAGCGTTAACAAAAAGTGATTTATCAATATCATCAGAAAAATTTGTTAAGCAACGCATAGAAGTTATAGGGCAGTAGGAATAGCTTAAAGTCGCTAATAAATACAGCGTTATTGCTCAAGCCTTGTTTATGGCATTGAGCTGTAGCCTAGCAGAAATATAGGAAAAATTATGGCAGCACCAAAATTAAAGATGCGCTTAGGCGATTTATTGGTTCATGAGAATATTATTTCTAATGATCAATTAATGCAGGCGCTTAACAGTCAAAAGCAAACGGGTCGAAAACTCGGTGATACTTTAATTGAGCTAAACCATTTATCTGAAAGACAGTTGTTGCAGTTTTTAGCACAACAATTAGATGTGCCATTTTTAGATATTGCTCAACATAAAATATCTCCTAACGTAGCTAGCTTACTACCTGAGGTGCACGCAAGACGATTAAGAGCACTGATTATTGAAGACAGAGGCGCTTCAGTCTTACTAGGGATGAGCGACCCAGCTGATTTAAGCGGCTTAGATCAATTAGAGCGTATGTTAGCGCCGAAGCGCATAGAGCTTGCAGTTGTGATGGAATCACAAATTTTTGATGCCTTTGATAGTTTATATCGTCGAACTGCTGAGATTGAATCTTTTGCCAGTCAGTTAGAAGAAGAGTATGAAGAGTCATCAAGCTTTGATCTGGCGACAACCTTTTTAGATGAAGGTGGCGATGCAACTGTTGGTAAGTTACTGCAATCTGTCTTTGAAGATGCGGTGCAAATGCGCGCTTCAGATATTCATATTGAACCCGAAGAGCACCAGTTACGCATTCGCCAACGTATTGATGGTGTACTGCAAGAGAAAATTTTAAAAGAAAACAAAATAGCATCAGCCATGGTGTTAAGACTTAAGTTAATGGCAGGTTTGGATATTTCAGAAAAGCGTATTCCGCAAGATGGTCGTTTTAATCTTGATATTAGTGGTCATAATATTGATGTGCGTATGTCTACCATGCCAGTGCAATATGGTGAGTCTGTAGTAATGCGATTGTTAGATCAATCAGCAGGCTTACTATCGCTAGAACAAACCGGTATGCCGGCAGATATTGTTGAGCGTGTACGCCTGCAAATAAACCGTCCACATGGCATGGTACTCGTTACTGGACCAACAGGTAGTGGTAAAACAACCACACTTTATGCAGCTTTGAGTGAATTAAACGAAGCGAGTAAAAAGATAATTACCGCTGAAGATCCTGTGGAATATAGGTTACCAAGAATTAATCAGGTACAAGTTAACGCAAAAATTGACCTGACTTTCTCAAGTGTATTACGCACCGCACTCCGTCAGGATCCCGATATCATGATGGTTGGTGAGATGCGTGATCAAGAAACAGTTGAAATTGGTCTGCGAGGCGCAATTACTGGTCACTTAGTTTTATCTACACTGCATACCAATGATGCGATAACCAGTGCTTTACGTTTAATTGATATGGGCGCAGCTGGGTTTTTAGTCGGTAGCGCATTAAGAGCCATTGTTGCTCAGCGTCTTGTGCGTAGAGTTTGTGATTCGTGCAGTACTGAATATAAAGCAGATGAACAGGAACTATTTTGGTTAACTAACTTAGCCGGAGAGCAAGCAAAAACTACTCAGTTCAAACACGGTAAAGGTTGTCAGACATGTCAGTATACAGGTTACAAAGGGCGTATTGGTGTCTTTGAATTACTTGAAATGAATCAAGGCATGATGTCAGCGTTAAAGCGTGATGACAGTGAAGCATTTAGTAAATTGGCGAAGGAAAATCCAAGTTTTACTCCGTTAGCTAATGCGGCTTTTTCGTATGCTGCACAAGGTGTCACCACTGTTGAAGAAGTATTGCGCTTGGTGGAAACTGTCGATATCAGTTAATCATTTTAACCTTAGTTTCAACTAACACGCTTTAGCACATAAGTAGAGCATAGAGATTTTTATGGCGTCATTTAATTATATTGGGCGAAATGCCAACGGCAGTCAGATAAAAGACAGTGTAGAAGCTGCCAACTCTGACGTGGCTGCAGAAAAAATATTTAAAAAGGGCATTACGCCGATCTCTATCAGTGAAGTCAAAGAAACTAACAATAGTGCCGGCAGTGTTGATATTTTTGAGTTGATTAATAATGGTCGAGTGTCGCTGGAAGAGTTAATTGTTTTTTGTCGACAAATGTATGCTTTAATGCGTTCAGGTGTTCCGATATTAAGAGCAATTAATGGCATGGTTGAGTCAGCAAATTCAAACGCCTTAAAAAAAGCGCTTACTGATATAGGTAAGCAACTTGAAGGGGGTTATACCTTTTCTTCAGCGTTAAACCATCACCCAAAAATATTTGATCACCTGTTTGTCTCACTTGTACACGTAGGGGAAAATACCGGTCAGCTAGATCAAGCTTTTTTGAAATTAACCACCTACTTAGAGCGTGAGCTTGATACTCGAAAGCGGATTAAAGCGGCGTTACGTTATCCGTCTATGGTAGTGATAGCCTTGACCGCAGCCTTGGTTATCTTAAATATCTTTGTCATTCCAACCTTTGCCGACATGTTCTCAAGACTTGGTGCTGATTTACCCATAGCGACCCAGTTTATTATCGCAAGCTCGAACCTTTTTATAAATTACTGGCCTCATATGTTCCTTGGCGTCATTTTGGCGTTCGTTATGATTAAGCAGTCTTTGAAAACAGAGAAAGGGCGATACCAATGGGATAGGCGAAAAATAAAGATCCCTATCATAGGCAGTATTATCGAACGTTCGATTCTTGCACGTTTTTCTCATAGTTTTGCCATTGTGTTAAAAGCAGGTGTACCGATGACAACCGGTTTAACTTTGGTTGCAGAAGCGGTTGATAATAGCTATATGCAAGAAAAAATTACTGCCATGCGTCAAGGCATTGAAAGTGGAGAAAGCTTATTGCGCTCATCCGTAGCCAGCACACTTTTTACTCCGCTTGTTTTACAGATGGTCGCCGTAGGTGAAGAGACAGGGCGAGTTGACGAATTATTGACTGAGGTCGGTGATTATTACGAGCGAGAAGTGGATTACGATCTCGCTACATTAACCGCTAGAATTGAACCATTACTATTAGTCGTTGTTGCGGTAATGGTACTGATATTAGCCTTAGGTATTTTTACGCCAATGTGGGATATGGCATCTGCCATGCAAGGTTAATGAATAGTTTTATTCTTAAGCCGCCAAGCAATGCTGAAAAAAAACATGGTTCCATCATTGAGTTTTTAGTGGTTGTGGTGATTATTGCCGTAATAATGAAACTCTTACTGGATATCTTTTTCAGCCAGCAAGAAAAAGTAACTAATATTGCTTTTGTCGGTATGGCACAAGCCTTTACCAGTAAAGTTAATGTTGTTCATGGTCAATGGTTGATGGATGAACAGCCAAATGTTATCGAGTTAAAGCGAGCTAATAGCATTGATAAACAATGGGTAAAAGTTAATAAATCTGGCTGGATAGACAGTAATCATACAAGTTTGGCTTGCCAACAAATTTGGCAGCAAGTATTAGAAATGCCGCTACAAGTGGTAAAGTCGCCTGTTATTGCCGTTGAATTGCACAATAAATCGATTAAAAACGGTCGCTTATGCCGTTACAGTATTGCTAATGGTCAATCATTTGATTATCGTAGTGATACAGGGAAAGTGAAGCAAGTTTATTGATTTTTTGCTTAATAGGCAGAAAGATTTTTTCATCTAAAAATAGTGTAAAGTTAATTAGTACAACTAATTACATCTATTGCAAGTTGAAATATGGTTTGCCAGTGTTCATAATGTTAATATGATTAACATTGGTAGTTTTATAGATATTTAATGTTAGTGTTTACGTAAAAGCAATGACATAAATTAAAAGGTTATCTCAATGAGAAATAACGAAAGCTCGAACGGCCCTGTTAGGTTAAACCCTCGCTTTAAAAGAGAAGCTGGCTTTACCTTAATTGAACTAGTTATCGTGGTCGTGATCTTAGGTTTTTTAGCAGCAACAGCTATTCCTAAATTTGTCGATTTAACAGAGCAAGCCAAGCAAGCAAACATTGAAGGTATGGCCGGTGGCTTTGCTACAGGTGTATCACTGGCGCGTTCTCAGTGGGAAGCAGAAGCCAGACCGAAAGATACTGATAGTGTAAATATGGTGAACTACGATGGTACTGTGGTTTACTTAACCAGTGAAGATGGTGCATCATCGCCTTCAATCAGCCCTGGCTATATTGTCGGTACTAACAGTACTTCGGGTATCAATGGTAATAAGACCATGTCTACTAGTGACTGCATTGATGTATGGAATAGTTTATTACAGCAACCGCCACAGGTTGCTAGTAGCGTAGCAGACATCAATAATGATGGTAGTTTTAGATATCTAGCTAATGTATCAGGCAGTGGTGCAAATACTTTGTGCCATTACTACTTAAAAGAGACTTTAGAGCGTGATAGTAACGGCAACTATGTTGCACCTTCATCGCTTACAGGTGTGGGTAATAGTTTTAGTTACCAGCCTGCAAATAGCTCGGTAATTATTTATATTAATGATAAGTAATGACTGACTATAAATAATAAATTTTGTAAACTAAATTTTAAACGTTGGGAAATTGAGGATAAAACATGAAAAGTAGTCTAAATGTAAAAGCAAATCAAAAAGGTTTTACCTTAATTGAATTGGTCGTAGTGATAGTTATCTTAGGTATTTTAGCGGTTACAGCTGCACCTAAGTTTATTGATTTAACCTCTGATGCTAAAGCTTCTACTGTGCAAGCAGTTCAGGGTGCATTGAACTCAGCTGCAGATTTGGCGCATGCAAAAGCGTTAGTTGAATGGAGTGTAAATGAGCCTATTAGTATTGCGGGCCAAAATATTACCTTTAAGAATACTTATCCAACAAGAGAAGGGATTGCTTTGTTGATGGATATTGATACATCTAGCAGTAATGCATCTTTTATTCTTGATAATACCACTGATGCTGGCGTTGCAAGCTATACTCACGCTGATGCGGTTGATGCAGATAAGTGTCTTGCTACCTACACAGAAACAGATAATAAAGATGTTAAGCCAGTTATCACTAGTAATACAGATGACTGTTAATTTTATCTAGTTAATATCTAAGTTAAAAATAAAGCCGAGCTAAGCTCGGCTTTTATGTATCTGCTCTTTTTAAATTATATTGAGAGAATACTCATTAAGATGAATAGACTTGCTAAGTTCCTCAGAACTAGTGTTGAAGTTACTTGTCGGGAGCCTAGAAATTAAATAGCTATGCTACGGCAGTAGCAGTTTCCATATGTGCTGAGCGATCGCAAAACCAATGCATTAACCACTGTCTCTTATACACATCTCCGAGCCCAC
>OLII01000107.1_pt1 | contig 30381 bp, 28 predicted proteins | sample 1609481 | NCBI WGS metagenome assembly OLII01 (sample SAMN05416859, study PRJEB24817) | seawater metagenome | isolation source: Sea water | place: Canada:Atlantic | collected 2013-11 | reverse complement strand
ACGAGATCTAGTACGGTCTCGTGGGCTCGGAGATGTGTATAAGAGACAGTTTAGATACTGTTGATAATTTGTATAGGTTAAGGTTTTTAAAAGCATATTCTTACGATCGTAAAAATCGATTTTTTGAATGCGGTACTCAGCTTTATCTACCCATACAATGCGGCGTGTATAACCAGAATTTTTATCAACTGGATCTTGCTCTACTACAAAATTATCTTGGCCATTTAAGAGTTCATCTTTTAAATAGGTATAGCTGTATTTAGGCACTTCAAATGAACTGATGTCTTCAAAAGCAAATTCAGAGCCCATGAATGGCCCTGATTTATTACTAGAAGAAATTCGTTTAATGCGTTTTAGTGCTGGCAAATACAACCATTGATCATCGGATTTAACTGGGTGGGAATAACTTAAAAAGCTTGTGCCCTTAACATCCTTAGGCATGTTGAAGTTAGTTAAGCTTTTGTCACCATCGTTAAGTTGCTCTAAGGTCTTTATTTTTACTTCACGAATACTGGACTGTCCTTGCTGATTCTTAAGCACCATTAACATGTCTGCGCTGTTATCTACCCAGCCACTGTCACGCTGCTTAATTTGTTGAGAGATTTCCAAACCTTTTTCTTGAGGGGTTAACGCAAAGCTTGATACTGCGCTTAGGCTTATGGCTAAGGCAGCCATCGTTTTCTTTAAGGGAAACATGTTGAGCTCCAATATGGTAGGTGTGAGTTACTGTAATAAGTAGTTTGTATCAGTGAACTTTAGTGAATGAACAGCAACACTTTTTGATATAACTTGCTGTCATTAGTTGGCCCCACGCAACACAGTGTTGCGTGGGGCCTGCAAGTTTTTATGGGGAAAAGAAATGGGTTATTTATTTGTGTAAGTCACCTAGCCCCACCACAGCGCTAACAAATGCTTTAAATTGCTCTTCAGGAGGGAAAGGCTCAGGAATTAATAAGCCACGTTGTACGCTAGGGCGAGCGGCAATCCTTTCGTACCAGCTGTTTAAATTGCTCAAGCCCGTTAAAGACAGCATTTCCCCTAGGGGGTGAACATGTGCCATGCGCACCCAAGGAAAAAAGGCGATATCGGCAATGGTAAACTCATCACTGCCTAAAAAATCATTTCCCACCAAATGCTTATCTAATACCGCAAAAAGGCGGTTCACTTCCTTTTGATAGCGGGCAGTTACGGTAGGGAACTCATTACCCCAAGCCCCACCCCATGTCATAAGCTGGCCAAAATAGGGGCCCAGCCCACTCATTTGCAACATCAGCAACTCCATCACTTTACTGCGTTGCACTAAGTCACTAGGTAACAACTTTCCAGTTTTTTGAGCCAGGTAATAAAGGATGGCGCCAGACTCGGCAAGAGTGACGTTTTCATCTTTTAACACAGGGATTTTTTGATTGGGGTTCATCTTTGTGAATTCATCCGTCATTTGATCGCCCCCTAAGTAAACCCGGTGAGCTTGATATTCAAGGCCCAGCTCTTCAAGAGCGATGGATATCTTTAAGCCGTTAGGCGTGGCATCTGTGTATAAGTCGATCATATTGATTCCTATTGGGTCAGTGGTATAGCGACAAAAACCATTATATGGACAGCAGAAATGCTTCAAAGATAGTGAACATGCTTTTAGTGGTGCTAAAAATGCGCCCCCCCCTTCGTGATGTTCTGATTCCCGCTAGTTTGATAACAGGCAGGCAGGTGAAGTGTTGTATTGCTTGCTGAACGCTTTCACATTGATTGGCAATACCATTTATAAAACAGCAAAAAATATCAAACCTTATTATTTCATGAGCACTAAGATGAGCCTCATAAATGAATCAATGGTTAAGTAACATGAAAACCCCCACCCATGTGGCCATTAACTACTTACTGTTTTCGAAGCTGGGTGTTGATGAAAAGTATCGTAAATACTTTTTGTTAGGAGCAGCTTTGCCAGATGTTCCCATTTGTTTGGTATTTGTGGGGATTTTTTTAACCACAGGCAATGTAGATGAAACTGTAAAAGCGTTTAGAGCTTTGTACGAAGGTAGCGAGGTGATGATTGGATTACACAATATTTTACATTCACCTATTTCACTTGGACTTTTATTAGTCGTGTCGGAATGTACGGGGCCATATAAACAGGCTTTAAAAATATTTATCGCCGGATGTTTTACTCATAGCCTGATAGATATTTATACCCATGTGGATGATGGTCCCTTAATGTTTTGGCCCTTTGATTTAGAAAGCCGTTTTACAAGCCGAATAAGTCACTGGGACCCAAATTACAGCGGGCAATGGGTACTGATAACTGAAATAGGCATTTTACTTATCACTCTTGGTTGGATTTATTATCAAAAATATGTGCGCCCAGTATGGGGTATGTATCAAAAAATATAATTAGTGAGTGAACTAAAAAATCGTTAAAGAATGCTCTTTAACAAAACTGATGGCCGTAAGATATGGTCGTAAAAATATTACTTAAAACGGAAACATTACGATGCAAGAATCAAAAGTATTAAACGTTATTCTATTTTTAGCCGGGTTGTTAATTCTGGTGGTGGGCAGTGCCACATTGTTCTTTCCTGTGGAGTTTTCAGCAAAGCACGGCGTTAACCTTGTTCAAGACGTAAGTTTACTTAACGACATTCGCGGTTTAGGTGGATTAATGCTGGGAAGTGGCTTAATTATTATTTCTGGGGCGTTTGTTAAACAAATGAGGTTCACCTCTGCCGTGGTGGGCAGTGTTATGTATCTCACTTTTGCATTAGCAAGGGTTATTTCTATTATATTGGATGGCGTCCCAGCAGAAGGGCTAATAAAGGCTACAGTGGTAGAGACGGTGATGGGTTTAGTGGTGTTAGTAGCCTTTATTAAATATCGGAAATTGAAGTAGCAATCGCTATGTGTTTTTAAAACGTAGGCTTCTATTTAAAAAGCGCAAACTGACTGATAATTTTATTAGGGCGCTGATACATTAAAAGACTTGGCTGTGAAGGGAATGCTATCTAGCCTGTAAAGCATAGGTAATTACAGGCTTGAATGGGGAAGTGCTTTAAAAGTAATAAGTAGTAAGTAGTAAAGGTTCTAGTGTTTTTCTTTTCGATATTCCTTAATTAAATTACCCGTAGATACGGAAATGGCATCTTGCATAATTTCAAATTTTTTACTAATTAAAGCAGGTGTACTTTCAGCGCTTAAAATGCGATCAATGCGGTTTTTAATGCCTTCACCATTAAGCATTTGAGTTAAGGTTAAGTTTTCAGGTTTATCATACTTTTCAGTATTTTTATCTGGGGTAACATAGGTATAAGGAATATCGCTATTGCCCGTTACCTTCGGTGTTTTCCAAATACTGTTTTCATTGCCTTTTTCATAGAGTGCAAAATTAATATTGGCTTCAAAAAATTTTGTGGTGAGATTATGAGAGGTGATTTCTTTTCGAGCGGGAGTGGAAATATACATGATGGCAATGGCATCCACATTAAGCGCGTTAATGAGTTTCTCGCGCTCTTCAAAGTTTAATCGATTAGCTTCTGCTTGACGAAGCTGGCTGTCTTCCACCAAGCCCCCTTTTAATAGGCGAGACTTATATTGGTGGTAAAAGCGCTGATAAACGAAATTGTTAGCTAATTTGGCATTTTCAGTTACATGCCAGTTTAATTCTTTAACAAAGCTATCTTTCACCTGGTTTTGCACTGTTCGAGCTAACTGGTCTGAATTTTGGGTTTTAGAAATGCTTTGTGGGCTTAAATCTACATCAAAGCCCACAAAGGCCACCGATTGAACTTGATCAATGGCCTTGGGGTTCATGCTAGAGCAGGCTGAAATCAAAACGAGACTGAAATAAGCCATTAGCTTTAGGTAGGAAATGTTCATATTGGCATCCTTGTCAATTTTCAAGGCATCCTAACAGAGGGTTAAAAATAGTCAAAACGTAAATCATGGCTCTTAGGGGTATTCGAAATATTAACAGGCAGCGCTTATAAGCGATTCGTCTGACCATACCCCTCTCTTTATAGATAGATGTCAGGTAATTATTCCTAATGGAAATAGCACACCGCAATTGGCGGTTTATTAAGCGCTGTATTCATCTAGGTTTCAAAATTCAGACTACAATATAGGAAGCTTGAAATGAGTCATGTTCTATTTAGCCGTTAGTTTATTAATATGCTTTTAATGAATAGCTTGATTAAATTGAGTAATGAAAGATGTTATCCATCGTGTCGCCCATGAAAGTAGCAATATTGGTATTACTCTTTCAGTTATCTAGCGCAATAGTTACCGCCAAGCCTTTTACCATGGGGGGGGACGTGGACCCACCTTTAAAGTGGCTGGATGAAAACGATCAACCGGTGGGCATTGAGGTTGAATTACTTAGCGCCATCTATGAGCAAATGCCTGAATTAGTGCCTGAGTTTCAATTTACTATTTTTAAATCCTCCCCCCGCTCTAAGCAAGCCCTGAAAGATGGCACGCTAGACCAGTACATTACCATGTCCCATAAGAAAAAAAGAATGGCATATTTACTGTACCCTGCGGAGTCCCATTTAAATATCAAATGGGTCTTTTTCACGACCCATCAATTTTTAATGAAACAACAGCAATCAGGCTTCCCTGTAGTTTTTAATGAATATAAAGATTTAGCAAACTATAAAATTGGTGCCACTCAGGATTATGCTTATTCGGAAGAATTTTGGCAGTTGGCTAATAATGGCACTATAAATGTGGAGGTCATGCAGAAAAATAAACTTAACATTAAAAAACTATTAGCTGGACGCATTGATCTATTTCCTAGTTACCAATTTAAAATGCAATGGAATGCTCAGCAAGGAGGCTATGACCACCTCATTAGTTACTTGCCTAAAGCCATCCGTGACAAACAGTACTTTAATCCCTTTTCTAAAGCCTCCACCAACCCTAATGTACTCAACGGAAAAATCATTCGTCGTTATGATGAAGTTTTACGTTCATTGAAGCGAAAAGGCGTCGTTAAAAAAATACTAAAAAAATACGGCGTGAATTAGTCAATGCATTGATTAGTGATTATTCATAATATTCATATAGTTCACCTGGTTTTATTTATACCCCCCCAATCAATAGTGCTTATCATTCGTGTCCTTGTAAAAGTAACCATGTGGTTAATATTTTAGCCGATATATTTATAGCAACTATTGAATGGTTTAATTTATTTTAGGCAACTTTTAAGTGCTGTGCGTCTATTGCACTTAAGGGATAGTTTTTTATTTTTTGTGTTATTTGAGGACTGTGAACTGTTTTAATTGTTGTTGGATTAGATTAGCTAGGTTAAAGCAATATTAATTTTTAGAGCAAATATCTTAATAAAAAGTATGTGATTTAAGGAAAGAAGCAGAGCAATAGAACAGCAAGTTACATTAACTCACTTAAAAACGTGAGTAGAGTCACAAACTTTCAAGGGGTTACAAAATTAAACCTAGTACTATCGTTTGGTGAGGCATTTATAGTGTAAAGTTCGCGCACTTTTTATGAGGAGCTAACTATGTTGAAAAAGTTTAGTGCTTCGGCTGTGATGATCGGACTGTTGGGGTCTGCTTCTATTGCCAATGCCGTTGATGATGATTTAAATATTTACGGGTTTTTAAGTGTCGGTGCTACCGTTCTTGATAACGAAGACAGTGATAAAGAAAGCGTTACACTAGACGGTTTCAATGATGACGCTGGTAACTTTAAGCAAGACACCGTTTTTGGTCTTCAGATCACTAAACAAATTAACGATAAAACCTCTGCAACAGGCCAATTGGTCTCTCGCGGTAACAGTAACTATGAAACAGAGTCTGCTTGGGCATTTGTAAGTTACGCCGTGAATAATGATACCGATGTGCGAATGGGTCGTTTACGTATCCCGTTCTTCTATTATTCAGAATTCTTAGAAGTAGGTTATGCCTATAACTGGGTACGTACCCCATCTGATGTATATAGCATTCCATTCTCATCTTTTGATGGTGTAGACATAACACACCGTTTCTCTGCTGGTAAATTTGATGGCAGCATCAAAGCCAACTACGGTCGCTTCAGTGAAGAGATTGATGTGTTTGGTGATGACTACAATTCCGACTTAACAAATGTTTTGGGTGCAGCCTTAACCCTAAACCGTGGTAATTTTGGTTTTCGTTTAGCAATACAGCAAGCTGATCTTACCTTTGATCTTGCAGTAGATGAAGGTGTTAAAACGGCTACTGCGAACCTACTTGTCGCAAATAACTCTGGTGACCAAGCAGCAATTGCAACTGCTGATGCTGCATTACAGCTAGCCAAAGAAGATGTTCGCGGTTTAGATACGGCTCTATCAGCGGTTGATGCCTATGGTGCGGTGACTGGTAATACTGATTTATCTGATGAATTTACTTTAGATAATAAAAAGGCCACCTTCTACGATACCGCCTTTACTTATAATAATGGTAATTATGGTTTAGTAATCGAAGCCGTTCAAATTGAATATGAATCAGCATTATTATTGGATACTAGCTCTTACCTTGTTTCTGGCTCGAAGCGCTTTGATGATACGACTGTGCACTTAACTTATTCAACCTCTAAAGATGATCTCGATTCAGGTGTAGTAGGTCAGGGTCAGAATCTTCTAGAGCTTGAAGGCGAAGATATCAGCATAATTCTAGGTGCTCGCTATGATTACGCGCCAGGCACGGCCATCAAGTTTGAAATTGAACATCATGATGAAAAAATCCATTACGCTCAACCTGGCAACTCAGCTATGTTGTACAGCGTTGCTGTCGACATGATTTTCTAAGGGGCGATTATAAATGAACTATACTAAAATTATTGCCAGTACCATTTTACTTGCCACGATGGCTGTTTCAGTAAATGCTGAAATTGCGGTTATTGTTAGTCGTGATAATCAAAATGCCAAAATGGATCAAGATAGCATTGCTCGAATTTTCTTAGGAAAATCTTCAAGCTTTCCAAATGATGCCGATGCCACTGCGGTAGACATGAAGAAAGGCAGCGATGAACACAACGAGTTTACAGAATCTTTTCTGGATAAAACGCCTAATCAGCTAGCCACTTACTGGTCTCGCTTAATTTTCACTGGTAGAGCACGCCCTAACAAGGAAGTGTCTTCTGCTGCGGAAATGAAGAAAATCGTTGCTAAGAATGCCAATATGATTGGTTATATCGATGCAAGCGATGTAGATAACAGTGTGCGAGTAGTTGCTAAGCAATAGAAAATATCACCTCTAGTGAATATCACTAAGTTAATATTTTAAAGAAATCCAGAGTCTCATTGAGGCTTTGGTTTTTCTTTATATACGTGAATGAATCGCGGTTTATACTAGAAATGGGAGAGTAAAAGACATCATGAAAATTAAACATTTATGGGAGAAATTCGCTTTCCTTGCGTTATTGGCCGGATTTAGCTTTATTTCGGTAGCCGCCGATTTGAAAATTAATGGCATTGCAAGCTATCAAGAGCTTAATAAAGAATACTATGTGGGTGCTTTACTGTTAGAAGATTCGTTGAGCAACGTAGAAGAAATAACGGCTTATAAAGAACGTAAGCAAATGAAATTATTGGTGACGACCTCGCGATGGTCGGTTCGCCTATGGCAACAACAATGGCAAAATAATATAGCCATCAACAATGCAATTATTAATAATGACCCTAAGCTTCAGCAAGATTTGGAGTTTTTCACAAGCTTCTTAAAGGATAAATTAATCAAGGGTGATGAATTAGTCATTGATTATACTCCTGGCCGAGGGACACGCATAAAGCTAAATAATTACCCTGTTATAAAAACTAATAATGACAAAATATTTAATTACCTATTGAACACCTGGATAGGAAAGCTTCCTCCATCACGTGAATTTAAAAGCCGAATCGTTAACTTAGCGCTAGATGCAACCACACGAGAAATGGTTTCACGGTTAGATGGTAATGTGTTATCTGAACACCGAGTTAATGTCATTAGCCAATGGTATGAAGAGCCTAAAAAAGAATTAGTGGTGGCTAAGAAAACTAAACCAGTTAAAAAAAGTACTGATTCAGACAAGCAAAATAAGAAAAAAGAAGAAAGAAAGAAGAGTCACAAAAAACTTGAAATGGCTAAAATTGAAAAACAAAAGTCATTGGCTAAGAAAAAACAAATAGCGAAAGAAAAAAAAGAGCGTTTAAAACGAGAAAAGCTCGCCGAGAAAAAACGAGCCGCACGTGAAAAGGCTGAAAAAGCAGCCAGAGCGGCTAAGTTAAAGTTAGCTAAAGTTCAGGAAAAGAAGGAAGCCCAGCTCGCTCAATATTACTTCAGAGACCTATACCAATGGCAGCTTCGTCAAGCCATTCAAGGGGAGGTAACTTACCCTGCCTGGGCTAAACAGTTTTCGCAAGAAGGCCTAGTGGAAGCGAAATTTACCATAAACCGAAAAGGTAAAGTGACATCGGTAAATCTATTGGATGAAGCGGTTCCAAAAATGCTAGGTGCCGAGGTGGATAAAGCCATTCGCAAAGCAGGATTAAAAACATTACCGCCTAAAAAACTAGAAGGCAAAGATTGGTCCTTTACTGTAACTTACGAGTTTAATTTAAAGGATAAAACTCAGAAAAAGCTTCAGGCTCCTCAGAAACCTAAGCATATGAGGGTTGTGGGTGGTGAGAGTGATATTAAAGTGGTGAGTGAATACATGAGTACTGTAAGAGAAAAGGTAATCGCTGCCCTTAAATACCCATCAGAAGCTGTATTACTTAAAAAGCGTGGCAAAGCCTCAATTTTTGTAACGCTTGATCGTCAAGGAAATGTTCTAAAGGTCTTTGAAAAATTCAAAGCCAAGCATGCCATTTTAACTAAAGCTTTATCTAATGCGGTTAATCGAGCTAAGCCCTTACCTGTAATGCCAGCAGGAATTACTAAAGATAAAATTACAGTTGATATTACCTATAAATTCTCTCGTTAATATAAATCTATACCTATGGTGAATGACGTTTCATTCACCATAGGTTGCTAAATAATAACAATATCGTAACAAGTACTGCTCTCGCTCTTTGGAGCGAGCTTCTTTTTATTTTTCTAATTTCGCTTATCGCCCCCTCTATTTATTACCCTAAACACTCTATAAACAGCTCGTTATTTTAGCCCGAACTTGCCATGGGCAAGGTATGTGAATAAGGCACTTATTAAGTTAGCAGTAAATCCTTGTATCAATAGCCGGGATACTTGCTGAAATGGTTTTCGTTTATTACTTGCCAAACCTTGGTTTACAAAATATAGTTAGTTAGCCTAACTAATTAAGTGCTAATCATGATCAGTCAGAATCATTATCTTGCCGCGTTTAATCGTCTAATTTTGCCCACCATCAGTAAGGTCCAGCGATTGCTCTCACCTTCCCTGGAGAAAGTGGTAAGTGGCCAGGGTTTAACATTGGCTGAATTCCGTATCGTTGGCGTGTTAATGGGAGAGGAGCAAGGATACAGCCAAAAAGAGTTGGCGTTGCAATTAGGTATTAGCTCAGCATCTATGTCGGTATCCATTAACAGTCTTGAAAAAAAGCAATGGATTCAAAGAATAACCGATCACAGTGATCAACGGGTTAAGCGCATTAAGGTTTCACCTAAAGCTAATTTTGATGATATAGCACAGCTTATATATCAATTAGAGGCGCAAGCCACTAAGGGGATCACCAAAAAAGATTTAGATACAACCCAGCAAGTATTGATGAAAATTATTGAGAATATTTCAAACTAAAAAAAACGAACTGATACATAAAACTAACTAATAGGGTTTAAATATGACGATTTTAATAGTAGGAATTATCATTTTCTTTGGGGTACACCTTATTCCAGTATTAACGCTCAAAGAACGTTTGATTAATAAATGGGGTAAGCTCCCTTATATGGGCTTGTTCTCTGTGATAGCAGGCATTGGCTTGGCTTTAATTATTTACGGTAAAGCCTATGCGCCGTTTGTAGAGATTTGGCGGCCTATGATAGGGAGTCATTGGCTACCGGTTATATTGATGCTACCTGCGAGTATTTTAATGTGCTGGGCCCATGTGCCGGGTCATATGAAAGTCACTTTACAGCACCCTATGTTAATGGGTGTGACCTTATTTTCAGTGGCACATTTATTTGCTAATGGTGATTTGGCTAGCATATTATTATTTGGCTCATTCCTTATTTATTCTTTATTGACCATGTTTAGGTTGTCTAAAAAATCTAATTCTAATGGTACAAAACTTAAAGGCACTAAATTTAAAATGAATCGCTGGGATGGCATTGCCATGATGGTTGGTAGTTGCGTTTATATTTTAGTGTTTGTGTACCATATTAAAATTGCAGGGGTTGCCATTCAAGTAGCAGCAATTTAGTTGTAATTTTTACCCGATCGATATGAAACTGAGTTATTCCTGTTAACGCCAAAGGAAGTGAGCCTGCTTAATCGTAGCTTTTAATACTAGAGTCAGTTGAATATGTAAAGTGAGACACAACCCCAAGTAAAATAGCCCGTGTGTAAATATAATTATTTGCAGTATAAGTCACATAATTATAGGTTTTCATATATTAAAAATTAGGAGCAAGTTGGTAGTTCAAATAATTAGAGCTAGCAGAACTCCTATATTTAAAGTGAAAGCATGTCAGTGTAAATTTTAATTAGGAGTAGTAATGGGTTTTTTTGATAAAGTTAAGGCCATGAAAAACACGCTCACAGGTGGCGCAGCCAATGTGTATATTGAATGTGATGAAATATCCTTTACCGAGCCATTTAAGATCACAGTACGAGCTGACGTTGATAGTTCTAACCTAATGGTAGATCGCATTTACCTAAAGATTGAAGGGAGTGAGGAAGTAGAAATACCCGATGTGGATGTTGTATACGACAGTGACGGAGATGAACATCGACGCTTGGAAACCATAAGGTCAGTTAACAAAACCGTCAGCATTGACATTACAGTTGGCTATAAACAAGAGTTAGAGGCTAACCAAAGCTATGAGTGGGAGGTTGAGGTTGAATTGCCGGAAGATGCGCCCAGTATTTATCATGGCCACTTTTGCCAACACACCTATAGCGCATTCGCTGGTTTAGAATGCTTTGGTAATGACCCTGACTCTGGCTGGTTAGAGTTACCAGGCTAAATAGAGTTGTCGTGCGTTTGTATACCTGCCCGAGAATTTTCGGGCATGGCGTATAGATAGCCTGTGACGCCAGCAACCGTTTGTTTATGGTAGGAAGCTTATGGTTTTAAAGCTCCTTACTTTGACAAGTTCTAAATGGTAATGATTTTAGCGGTTGGCTTATCATTTTGTGACGCTGTATCTTCTTCGGTCTTTTTCCACGAATCTTGTAGTGCACTAAAGGCACCACTAACACTGTTTTTCAATTCTTTAAAAGTATCACTGCTGGATGCTTTTAATTCAGCCATCCAATTGGCTACTTGCTTTCTATTTTTATGTAAATTATCTAAGCTGTTTTGTGCTTCGCTTCTGGCATTGCTGTCCATATCTTGCCACTTGCTTTGAATCTTATCTTCTAATACTTGAATGCGTTTATCTAAGCGAGATAAAGCACTGTCTACTTTTTCAATTGCGCTTTCTTTGTTTTCTGAACTGAACTCCTTTACGGCAGTGATGGCACTGTCTATTTGCTGGCCAATACTAGGCTCCACAGGTTCAGTCTGGGCGTTAACATTGTGTAATAAGCCCATTAATACCATGGATAAAGCTAGTTTATGGGTGATATTCATATACATACCTACTAATTAACCACACGTAGAAGTATTTTCTTAATGTGCGTTTTGACAAGAAATTAATAAAACAGAATAACAGATTAAGCTCTGACTCTTAAGGGGTCATTAAATTCAATGGAGTAGGGGTAATATTTGCTGTTTTAAAGGAGCTTATTTAGCAAGTGTTTAGCGGGCAGTAAAACTACCCGCTTTTATTTAGGGCCAGAAAAAGCTCTTAAGGTTACGGGCGACGTGTAAAGAGAGGAAGCATAAAGAGTAAAATCCAAATGGTGCCAGAACCTGAATTGCTGCTATCAGATATTTCTAGTACTGGTTCAGGATTATTAATAACACTAGGCCCTTCAATGACAGGCCAAGCATCGGTTTCGCCATCGCCATTTTTATCAGCAAAATCGCCAATGGTTAATGATATAATTGGGGCTTCAGTGTTATTGCCAAACCTCCATAAGGCTTGTTGGTTCATATTAACTTGTTCACTGAATTGATCGAATATCAATCCATTGCAGTTTGTATGTTGGCTTGCACACTGTAAGTCGGTTAGTTCAAAGTTTTGGCTAATGCCTAAATTATAACCTCGGCTAAACATGTCTTCTCTTAGTGTTAAATCAGATGCCCAGTAGGCATGACTTACTTTTGGGTCGTAACCACTGCCCACTAAAGCACCTATGAAATGTCTCTCTTCTAGATCGGTTGGCAATTTTACAAGGCTGATAATTTGAGAAATTTCATCGTTATCAACTACTCCCACTAAACTGCCACCACGGGCATATTTTGTTGTCCCTAATCCCGGGGTGACGCTGCCAGATATTAAAATATTTTTTATAGAGCTTAATTCTGAGCTGCCTATAAGGCCACCAATTGAACTGTGGCCATTGATGTTAACCACGCTGAACACTGACGCTATTTCTCCTTTACCTATTTGGCCTGCTAGACCCCCTATATTATTATAACCGTTAATGCTTGCTTGTATGGCGACTTCCTTTATTTGATCAGCATGGCTTACGCCCATTAAGCCTCCCAAAAATTTATAGCCGCTTACATTTGTTTTAATCACCAGTTGCTGATAAATACTATAATCGCTGCTACCAACCAAACCCCCTAAGCGACTGACTTCACAATTTTGTAGGCAATCTGTTTCGTTATTCACCCCTTCGATCACCACGTTAGTAAAAAGATGATCAAGCTGAGATTTCCATGCGTATCCCAAAATGGCCCCGCTATCGGCCCCTGCCTTTATATGCCCAGTTAATGAAAAATCGTGAAAGTGGGCCAATTCACTGTAGGAGAATAAACCCACAAAGCGCTCATCTGGACGGTTGATATTAAGATTATGAATGGTGAAGCCATTACCATTAAATTGCGCCACAAATTTTATAAAGAAACTGCCAATACTTTGCCAGCCTTTGCCTTCATTCCAGTAAGTGTCACCTGCATCAAACTGTTTATTTAAATTAGTATCAAAATTCAAATCAGCGGTTAACTCATAGCCGGCACAACCATCTTCTGGGCAGCCATCGCTTGAGCCATATAAAGTATCTCCATGAAGTTCAAGCGAGATAATGCCGTCAGTTTCACCTGAGTAATTCATTTCAGTGACATTGTTTCGGATTTCATTTAAATCCTGTAAGTCTTCAATTTCAATTAGGCCATCGTTATCTATATCGTAATCAATCCTTGGCGCAGCTTGGGTTAGGCAGCTGGCTGTTATTAGCAGTAGGAGTGCGCTGGTGAGTATTGGCTGGGTCATGAAAGATATCCCTAATGCAGCATGATAAATGGGTGTTAGTAACTAAGCAGGTAGCGTAATGGTTTTAAATTTTAGCAAACAATGTGGCTAGAAAATGCATAATGCAGCTTTGAAATGCATTGTTCTATTTATAGGATAATCATGGGAATAAGTGATGTTTAATTGGCTTTTTATGTGTTTTTTAGGCTGTCATTTTCTCAAATCCCCATGCATTAGAGCGATGGAATAACTAGAAGCGATATATCGCGATTAACGAAAGGATTAAACAAGCTATCAAATAATAGTACTGAGTTAATAATTTAAAAATTATTGGAGAGGGTTGGTGAAATAGGAGGCGTCAGTCAGCGCTTTTATTAAGAAGCGAAGGTGAAATATTGTAAAAACATAGTAAGGCTTTAATTACAGTTTAACCTTTTAAATAGATAAAAAAATTATGAATTCGTGCCAATATTTTTAAAGTTATTGATGTCTATATTAAGGCCAATTTTAACATTGTTGCCTATATATCATGAGGATAGTTTCAAAATTCAGCCATTATTTATCGCAGCCACTGTGCGATTGATATTCGGAGCTTTGTTTTTAAATCTATCTGAATTAGGTAAATAAAATGAAAATAATAAAAAGAAATATTTCTCGGGCAGTGTCCTTAGCTGGAGTGTTAGTCCCCTTATTGATTTGCCAGCCTGCTATGGCAGCTTCTTATTTTTGTTGGGACTATGAAGTAAGTGAAACGGGCACCAAAGGCACTAAAGGCTATGACTATCAAGAGTCAGGTGCTCCAAACTATAGCGCCACATCTGGCACATTCGATACCATTACTTACAATGTAGATGGTTTTCCAAAATGTTTAGGGGGCAACTCCAATTCGAAATTTAAAAGCTTATTGTCTAAGTTAGAATCATCGGATTTTAATATAGTATTGATGCAGGAAATGTTTACTAAAGATAAGCACAGTTTTTTACGGGACGAAGACAGAATCTCTAAAGGGGCTTATCCGTATCGTTCTAAGCATTGGCGTGGTGGTTCATTGTCATTTGGCGATGGATTGGTGCGCTTGTCAGACTTTCCATTTGATATGGACAATCGTGACGACAATGATTACTCGTTAAAAACATTTGAGTCAGAAGAATACGATGATTGTAATAATGATTTTATCGGTGGCAGTGTTGATTGCTTAACGGAAAAAGGCTTTACCGTGGCGGTTCACGAAATTACAAATGATTTTAGCGTACACGTTTACAATACGCACATGGAGGCAGGTTCAAAAAGCGCTGATGTAAAAGTGAAGCAAAAGCAGTTTGACCAACTGGCAGATTTTATTAACGCTTATTCAAACGGTGTCAGTGTAGTTTTAGGAGGCGATTTTAACGCCAAGTGGGAAGATAATAGTTCAAAAGAAGAGTATCAGCAGGTATGGGAAAACTTCCTTGCCACTACCGGCTTAAGGCTGGCTTGTCAGGACTTCACCGGTTCAAGTGATGACTCAATTGAAAACTGTGCCTATGACTATAAAGCCGATACCGATCAAATCTTGTATCGTGATAGTAATAGCCAGTATGAATTGTCCCTTGAATCTTATGAGATTTTAGATTTTGACGGTGTCAGTGATCACGAGCCAAATCGTGCTGTGTTTGAATGGTCTAAAAGATAGTTAATTTGGCATTTATTGGACAGTTATGGTCCTATAAATCCCCTTAAGACCGTGTTAAATGTACAGGGCAGTATATTTAACACACCCTTAAGGAGTTATTTACATGACACCATCATGGCAACGAAGATTAGCCTACGTGTGCAGTATTGCTGGTCTTTCATTTATTATTACAGCTTGTGATAACAGGGATGTGGCTCAAGTAGCTGATTCCCCTAAAGAAATGCAAAGTGACGGCTCATATAGTGTCACGGTGGCACTAGGGGACACTCAAACTCTTACCACGCTTTATAGTTATCCTAACGGACAACCTCAATCTCAAAGCTTGGCGCAAACCATCGAGCATTATTTAAATCAGCGCTTAAGCCGTGACTTAATTTCTCAGCCCAGTGTCAACGTCACAGTAAGTGGTAGTGATTACAGTGCTGTGATCAGTGGTGATTCTAAAACGGTAGATGACTACTCGTTACAGCTCACAACATTCTTAAGCAATGGCCAGCTGGCTGCCAAGGCCGTGCAAGACTTGAAAGCGGCTGGTAAATGGGATGACAAAGACTGGCGTTTCTTTTTACCGTTAGGGTTATCTATTGTGAATCAGCGCTCAGTTCAGTTACTGCACTTTCCACCGGATTATTCTTTACCCGAGCAAGATTACCTAAACTCAAAAACCAGCCAACGTTGGGAGCAATTGTTAACCCTTAATAATGTGCCTCAGCAAGATGTGACCTTATATGAAAGTATTTTAGATGTGGCCCCAATCGCTGCACCAGCCAGTGCTGGTAGTACCCTAAGCGCCACTTACAGTTACTTTGAGCCTTACGTGCTTAAAATGCTGCCACTGTTATTAGATCTAGATGAGGGCGCCAGCGAAGCGTTACCCATAGTGGCTTATGGGGGACCGGTACGTGATTGGGTTTCAAGCCACTATAAAATTACTGGCTTTGGTGTGAATACTTATACCCAAATTCCTGTGAGCGAAGGCAGCAGCACGGTGAATGCCCCCATACTGGGTGCTAATCACCCTAGCTATATTTGGTATGCCAAGGATCAAGGTCGTGATTATGCATTAAAGGTTATGGAGCAAGATCTTATCTCTGCTTGTTGGCAGGCTAGTATGGGCAGCGACCCAACTCAAGCAGGGCAAGCTGTATTGGATACTTGTACGACTAGCTGGAATGCACAACCCATGGTGGTGTGTGTGAACATGGAAATTCAAGCTTATTCAAAAACCGAAGCTGAGGCGAAAGCCATTTGTGCAACCGACAAAAAATCAGACGCAGTAGTAGGTGGTTAGACGAGGCAAGGTGAAATACAGCAATTAAGTGAAGAGGCGGGCTTGAGTTGAATACTTAAGCCCGTTTTTGCATTTAGAGGCTTTGTTTAGATTTACACAATAATTCGTTAAGTAGTTTTTCATTTTGAAGTTGGGCGGCTTCAATTTCACAGTCTTTATCTATTGCGTTTTTTTCCACATGGCGAATTTTTTCTTTTAATAAGCGGTATTCTTGTTCCCAATAACCATTCATGCTGCCTGGTTGAGTGGGGGTTGTGAGAAGTGGCACTTCTACTTCATCGTCTTTTAAAGCATTAAGCAGGATTTCATTTTCAATTTTTACTTCGTGAACCTTACCCTTTAATTGCTCGCTAACGCCTAATTGCGCCTTCAGGGCTTTTTTAAGGATTTTTATTTCCTTACTAAGCTTTAGGTTTTCTGCTACGAGATCTTGTTGAACGGCAACCTTTGCCTTATGTGGAGTACTCTTAACTGATGCAATGTTCACGATATTGTTCAACTGAATGATCCCGGAAATAAGCAAACCCTAAGCAAGATATTCGTACAGGTGGCGAAACTTGGCTTCGCCGTGCATTAGCCCCTAAGGCTATTGAATCTTATGAATACGGGGTTAAATTTAGGTTGCTATCTTAGTGTATAAACAAATTCCTTCAGTGCGGCTATTCACAACTTGTTTAATGATTTGTTTTTAACGTTAAGAAATGAGCGGTGTGTCGCTTATGAAAATAGCTTGTTTGTGGCTATTAAAGATTAGCGTGATTGAGTTGGCACTTAAAAAGGATATGAGGTTAATGATTATAGACCTGTGGTTACTCGACCACAGCTCACTAAAGTGTGATTTATGGTCAAGTGATGCAGGGTAAAGCGCTACTTTATGAAGCGGTAAATGGCTTCGTTGGCATTATCTTGAAATGTTTCATTGGCTAAATCGGTAAAAAGAGTGGCTTGATCAATTACTGGGCCGGTTAGCACGGGTAATTTACTGGCATAAAAAACACCACTATCATAAATATTGTCGTTCAAAGCGCTTACAAAGCGTTTAGCGCCTACTTCTAGATCGTGCATCATACCCATTAAAGGCATCAACCGTGAACCTATGTGACGGTACATGAACTTTAAGAATGGCGGTAAATTATCCATGATATGGGTGCCACTGGTGCCCCCTGGACTCATGGTAATAAAGCGAATGTGTGGATGCTTGCGTGCCTGCGCTGACATCCATAAAGCAGCCATGTATTTCGCAGGGCCGTAGGCCACAATTGGATCTTTAGTTTTTCCAAAGTAAGATCCATCGCAAATGGATGCAAATTCATCCACAGATGAAGAGGCTAAGTTAGGGCGTTTCATCCCCGCCTTGGTAACCCCGCGCGCCGCCTCTGACCCTGCATATAAGGCTATCTTAGTGAGCTTATGAGCCTTTAGTAATTCATCTATTAAAACCGCATGGCCCAATACATTTGTGGCGAAGGAATTTGTCACACCATCGGCATTTTTTTGGTTAGGAGTTTTACCACCCATGCCGCCGGCATTCATCACCACCGCTTCGATGGGCTCGGGTAATGCGGCTACGGCTTGGCGTACCGATGTTTGGTCGGTGACATCCATTTGGATAAATTTAAAGATCTGTCGACCGGTGGACTCTTCTAAATCTCGTTGGGCCGCCAAGGCACGTTCTTTATTTCGACAAGCTAGGTAAATGATTTGGGTATCATTTAGTAAGGCCAGTTGTCTTGCGCACTCTTTACCTAGGCCGCCATTGGCCCCTGTGATTAATACACTCTTATTCATTTTGTTTTCCAGCTTAATTTGTTTTGGATCATGACAGGCACTATGTCCCCTATAGCTAGTGACAATATCGTAGGCGTTACCATTACATTTGATATTTCTTGCTGCGCTTTTAAGTCAGTTAATAATTTTTTATGTCCCGTTATTAATAGGCCTGTCTTTAGCTGTAGGGTGAAACACCTGAATCACATAGGCAGTACTGTAAATATAATTACATTCAGTACCCATATAATTTTTCCTAGTTTAATTTTGTGCTACGGTGATAAAATTACCTGCTATTAATGGATATTTCCATGGCTAAAGCCGTAAAGAAGGATCGCCTTTTACCTTATCTTTTAGGGTTTATATTGGGTGGCTATTTAGTGCTTCATTGGGCCATAACCGAAATGGACTTAATGCAAAGACATATGAAGTGGCAGCAAGAGGTCATGCAAATTACCTTATTCAATCATAGGGCTGAATTTAATGAGTTATCCACTGCCAGTGAAATTAATGGTTTAACAGAGAAGTATTTTTTTGAACAGCTATTAGAATTTGAAAACCCAGTTTATCAGTACTGCCAAGAAGAATTGATTCTGTATTTTTTACAGCCTTCTTGTTTGTAAATGTTTACCTAAATAAAGACAATTTAAATGAAGCAAATGTTACAAAGCAATGCCTTTTTAGTAAAAGAGCACGTTGGGTTATTTAAAGCCGCTAATAATTTTGACATATTTGATCCTGATACTGGTGAATTGGTCATGCAGTGTCGAGAACCCAATTTAGGCTTTTTTACCAAACTACTACGCTTTAGCGATTATAAACGCATGACACCCTTTGATATTCAAATTACCTCTGCCGACGGGGAGCGCATCGTACGTTTGCAAAGAGGTATTTCACTATTTTTATCGAATGTGGTGGTGAGCGATCAAGACAATAATACCATTGGCTATTTCAAACAAAAATTATTCTCCATAGGAGGAAAATTTGATGTTTTAAATGAAAATGAAGAATCATTATGTGAATTAGAAGGCAAATGGAGTGGTTGGGATTTTCGTTTTAATCATAAAGGGCAAGAGTTAGCTCATGTGAGCAAAAAATGGAATGGCTTGGGCAAGGAGTTATTTACCAGTGCGGATAATTACATATTAGAGTTAAACCCTGATATGCCACACACAGACAACACCCGTAAACTCATTATTGCCGCAGTGATGTGTATTGATATGGTGTTAAAAGAATAGCGTGGGCTAATAACCGGAAGTGATAGCCAATTGGCTATAAATGCGCATGAATACATTGGACTTTTTACTATAAGAAAAGTGAATCCAGTTATAACCGCTCCATAGCAGCCAATTGTGCAGCTTCACTTGCTTGATATAAGGCTGTGCTGAACTAATCTTATTTAGACCCCCTCTGTGGTAATAGTGCCATGTCTTGGAAAAACCTCAGCGTTCGTTATAAGATTGCTTTACCCATTGTCATTGTGGGTACCTTATTATTGATCTTATCCATCATTCAAATCAGCTCACTAAACACCGTTAATTCAAGTTTTCACCGTATATATAATATTTACACTCCAGGGGCCTTATTGGCCCTCAATGCTGACCGTGACCTATATCAGGCGCAGCTGGCCGAGCGCACCATTGTTATGGGTTCTACGGATGAAAAATATTTTGAGCTTCAAACCCACAATATTGATCAAGTGATTCAACGGGTAAATGTCATTTTAGAAATGGACATAGATACCGCTACCCAAGAACTGTTAAGTCAGTTTTTAGCTGCTTTTAATGCTTGGCGTCCAAAAAGTTTACAACTCACTAATAATGTTAAAAACGGAAATCTTGATCTGGCCAGTGCAACCCAACAAAGCACAGGGAACTTAGAGGTAGAATTTCAAAAAGTACGGGATCTTTTGGATACATTAGGTGAAAACCTAGGGGATAACTCTAAGCTACTATCGGTAAAACTCGATAATACCAATACCAATGCGCTGGCTACTATTAGTGTTATTTCTTTAGTGGCCATTATTGTCACTTTGGCATCCGCCATTGTGTTTCCTAGGCTAATTGTGCAACCGATAAATCAAGTGCGTCGAGCGTTGGCTGATATGTCTAAAGGAGAGGCGGACCTGACCAAACGATTACCCAATGTGGGGAATGATGAGATAGGCAGGCTATCAGACAGTTTTAATGAGTTCATGGAAGGTTTGCAAAAATTAGTTAAAAGTATTGCTGCTACCGCCCAGCAAACCAAAAATGCTTCGGGTATTGTGGATACTTCAGCTACGGATTCCAGTAGCCTAGCCAAGGAATACGCCCATGAAATGAGCATGATCGCCACTGCTATTAATGAAATGGGGCAAGCCATACATGAGGTATCGGCCAATACTCAGCAAGTAGCGGAAGCCGCTAAAGATTCTGAAGCCGATGCTAACCAAGTTTCTGGCCAATTTAATCAAGCCATGGGTGAAATTCAAAGTTTAGCGGGCAGTGTTAATGATTCAAGTGCTGTTATTCAAGAGTTATCTGAAGAAACTAATAAAATTGTTTCGGTGTTAGGGGTGATAAAAGGCATTGCTGAACAAACCAATTTACTGGCATTAAATGCGGCCATTGAAGCAGCTCGAGCCGGAGAACAAGGGCGAGGGTTTGCTGTGGTGGCTGATGAGGTTCGCTCTTTAGCCAGTAAAACACAGCAATCCACTGGCAACATTAATGATATGTTAGAGAAGTTAAAAAGCGGAGTTGAAAAAGCGGTGAATAGCATGGTAACAGGAAAAGAAAAAGCTGAAAAAACCGTCGATTACGCCTCTAAAAGTGAAGAGTCAGTGAGAAAAATATCAGAAACCCTATCTAATATCAGTGGAAATATAATTCAAATTGCCAGCGCCATAGAAGAACAATCGTCGGTGATTCAAAACCTAAATACCAATATTGAAAACGTAAACAATCTCAGTCAAAAATCATCTCAGCAGTCTATGGATATTGCCAGTTCTGCTAAACAACTCAATGAGTTTTCCGATGCTATGGCAGAGGATGTGGCGCGTTTTCGTTACTAATACGTTCGCACTTTTATTATCATTTCTAGGTGATAATAAAAGTCAAACAGGGTTAATAATATCATGAAAACATGGTTGTTTTTATTATTGATCTTCTGGTGGGCACCTACTTTAAATGCCACCACGTTTATCATTGCCTACGAAGAAAAGGAAAATCCCCCTTATTATTATACTAATCAATTAGATCCTTCTGATCATAAGGGGGTCACCATTGATGTATTAAATACCATTGCTAAAAGACTGAAATTTAACATCCAATATGTGCGCCTGCCTTGGGCGCGAGCTTTAATAAAACTAAAAGAAAACAAGATCGATGGCTTATTTCACGCCAGCTTTAATCGAGAGCGCCAGAAGTATGGACTTTATCCCATGAAAGGCAGGGAAGTTGATACTGACAGTATGGTCATGACCCAAAGGTATGTTTTATATAAACATGCAAATAGCGCCGTTAATTGGAATGGGAGTGAATTCACCCATTTGTCTGGCCCATTGGGCGTTATCATTAGGTATGCGATTATTAGTGACTTGAAAAAAATGGGCGTGGCAGTGATAGAATCTCCCAATTCACTGGCGCTGCTTAATCAGGTGCAAAGTGGCCGCCTTGCAGGCATGGTTAATCTAGAAAATATGACAGATCCCATAATAACAAAAAATAGTTTGTCCTTATCACACATAGAAAAAGTGTTACCGGCAGTGAAGGAAAAACCTTATTACATCATGTTCTCCCATGGTCGTTATGAAACGCACCCTAATTTAGTTAAAGCTATCTGGCTGGAAATGAAAAAAATTAAGTCATCAGGTGAATACCAAGCGTTTTTTAAAAATCACTAATTAGCGAATTTATAAAATACTCAAACCCATATAACATATATTATGATTATTCCTTTTGTCATTCCTTTTATTATTGTTCTTACTGATAGGGTGGGCGAACAAAAAATTAACTAGATTATCGAGTTATAATGACCTTTCATACCCCCACATATTTCTCTGTTTAAGCGTGCTGTAGCCTTTTCGTTTGGTCTGAGGCTGTGTTATTGATATATGTATATTTATTTTATCCATGGCACAAAAAATGCGAGTGATTGATGGAATTACTCACTTTGAGATGCTAAATGAAAATAATAAAAATACTACTCACCACCTTCATATTTAGTTTTTGTTCGCTGTCCATGGCGGGGAAACTGATTTTACTCACTGAGAATTATCCACCTTTCAATATGAGTATCGAAGAAAAAAACTTTGCAAGAGGCGATAGTATAGACGGCATATCAGCTGACATTGTTAAAGAGCTTATGAGTCGTGCAAATATCGAATATACCATGACCCTACGCTTCCCCTGGTCTCGGGTATATGGTTTGGCTCAGTCAAAACCGAACTATGGGTTGTTCTCTACAGCCTATTTGGACAAACGAAAAAATGACTTTAAATGGGTGGGTCCATTGGTAGGCAATGATTACGTGTTGTTTTCACCTGCGGGTAAGAAAATTGAAATCAACAGTTTTAACGATCTTAAAAAATACCGAATTGGCAGTTACAAAGGCTCAGGTGTTGCACAGGTTTTAAAAGAGAAAGGCATTACCGTGATCGAAGCGTATAAGGATAATGGTAACCCTGCAAAGCTGGCAAAAGGCAGTATCGACTTATGGGCCACAGGTGAAGTAACAGGCCGTTATATCGCATCCATTGAAGGCATTAATAATTTACAAACCGTTTTTAAAGTGAAAGCTATCGAATATTACCTAGCGTTAAATTTAAGCACTGAAGATGCACTGGTGACAAGCTTGCAAAACACGCTCAATCAAATGCGTAAAGAAGGGGTGTTGGATGAAATGAAGGGGCGCTATCAGTAAACGTTTATTGTAAATAAGGCAACCAATTGGTTGCCTTAGAAAATATAGCCCTGCCAATAATTTCATTTTAGGTTGCTAAGTACATGTGCTACCCAATTGAAAACTTCTTCCGGTAAGCACTGGGCGATAAGCCAACTCGGTCTTTAAATAAACGCCTAAAAGAATTACCGTCTTCATAACCCACGGCTTCGGTTATGCGCTCAAAAGATTCCTTGCTGCTTTCTAGTAGGTACTTGGCTTTTTCAATGCGTAAGTTTTGTAAATACTGAATGGGAGTCTGATCGGTGGCTTCTTTAAAGCGACGAATAAAATTGCGCATGCCAATACCAAATTGGCTGACCACATCTTCCATATTGATATTTTCTTGCAGGTTTTTCTCAAGGTGAATTTGTATCTTTAGAATGACTGAATCCTGGTGGTTTTTCTTAAAGCTGGTGCTCATATAGGGGGTTTGATTTCGATCACCTGTATCGGTTAGCAGTTTTTTTGCACACTCAGCGGCTAATTGCGGGGATGTGTAGCGGCGAATAATGTGCATCAATAGATCTATACTGGCCGATGCGCCTCCTGAGCACATGGTTAAACCATTATCGGTGACGGTACGTTCTATTTGCAATTTCACTTTGGGAAATGAATTTTGAAAATGCTCGCTAAAAAACCAATGGGTGGTGGCGGTTTGATTATCTAATAATCCAGCTTGTGCGGTGACAAACGCGCCTGTGCACATGCTGGCGATACAGGTTTGCTGATCATGGTGATATTTCAGCCACTTTGATACTTCAGTGAGATTTGGCAATACGCGCATAATGTTAAACATGAAGCCAGGCACAATGATGAGGTCGGTCTTTTCAATGTCCTTAATGGCTTTGGTGGGTGTAAGGCTTAGGCCTCCCGTACAGGTGACGGGGCAGCCATCTAAGGAGGCAGTCTCTAAGGTGAATAAAGCCGCATTAGGGGCTGCTTTGCCATTCTGCTTGGCTAACTGCTGCGCTGCAAACTGGTGTAAAAAATTAGCGCATTCTAGAAACTCCATACAAGCGGCCACGCTGATGGCACTGCATTGCTCAGCCATTAATATGGTGACTTTCATTTCCTACCCCCCAAAGCCTATATAGAGTGTTAAATTTACCTTCATAAATGCAAAATTCGCATGTTATTGTTCATTTTTGCCTATAGTGGACACCTAGGTCAATACTTACCATGGCACTACATTCATCGAATTAGGCCATTAGCCATGAAAAACCTCGTATTTAAGGTATTTAAGAAACCGTTTTTTGGTCGGTTCCAGGTGCCATGGCGCTGGCCTGACAATGCTGAACAAAGCCAGTGGCGACGCATAAATTTAAATAGCCAGTCTGGTGCCAATATTTCAGCCCTACTGTCTCGTTGTGAAGGGAAGGCTAAGGGGGCGGTTTTACTGGCTCACCCCATGGGAGCGTCTGCTAAAGGGTTTTGGATTCGATATGGCCACGCGCAATTATTAAGAGATGCCGGTTACCACGTGATGGTATTTGATTTAAATGGCTTTGGTGAAAGCTCCTCCACCAATATGGATTACCCATTAGATGTATTGGCGGCGGGGCAATATTTGAATAAGCTTTTTCCAAAGTTAAATGTGGCAGTGATGGGAGCATCCATGGGGGGATCCATGAGCGTGTGTGCCATGAGCGACGCTAGCCACCCTTTTAAGGCAGCAGTGATTGAGTCGGCTTTTCCAACCTTATTGCATTTTTGGAGTCGTTACCCATTACCCAGCTTAGCGTTAAAACTGTCTAAGATTTTTTATCCACCGGGTGAACGAAAGTTACGCCCTGTATTGGCAGCTGAAAATTTAAAGGGCCAGCCCAGCATGCTACTTATTTATGGAAGTGGTGATGTATTTACGCCCCCGAAAGATGGCCAACAATTAAATGATGCGTTAACTAAAAACACCAATACACAATTTTGGGTGGCAGAAGGAGCAGAGCATACCCATGCTTATCGACAGGAACCTGAGGAATACGCAAAACGTGTGTTGGGGTTCTTAGATAAAGAATTGGCCGCCTAACATATTATTAACGTCGTTTAAAAATAATATGCACCCAATACAATAAGTTCAGTTTTGTATTGGGTGATCTTTATAAATTAAAACAAGCTAATTTTGGCTGTGAATAGGTTTAAAGCGAGCACGATAGGTGCTGGGAGACATGCCGGCTTTACGCTTAAATAGTTTAGTAAAAGAGCTAATGTCTTCATAACCCACGGCATGGGTAATTTCATCTATGGTTTTATTTGACTGCACTAAATATTTTGTGGCGGCATCTAAGCGCACTTCTTGTAAATAATTGGAGGGAGTCAGCCCAGCTGAAAGTTTAAAGCGTCGAATCATAGATCGGTTTGATAAGCCAAATTGCATGGCTAAACTTTCTATGGATATTTGCGTCTTATAGTGCTCTTCCATCCAATTTTGAATATTCAGCACCGCTTTATCACTGTGGTATTTTTTACTGATCAGTGGCGAATAAGAAAGTTGAGTATTACCGGTATCAATCACAAAGGCTTTGGCAGTGCCCATGGCCGTTTCGTGGTCGCAAAACAATTCAATAATATAAAGCCCTAAATCAAACCAGGCCATGCCAGCGCCATCACACAAAATGTTTTCATCATGGGTAATCAGTTGGTCGGCTTTGAGTTTTACTTGAGGGTATTTTTTTTTAAATAAATCCACAAACCCCCAGTGAGTGGTGGCCAGTTTGTTATCTAAAATACCCGCTTCGGCTAGAAAAAAAGATCCGGTACCGTTACTCCCAATTAAGCTAGAGGTATGGTCGAGATTTTTTAAAAATTCAATCATGCCATGGTTTTGCTCTAGGGTTTTTTCCACATCGCCTGCTATAAAGGGCACTAAATAAATATCGCTTTGAACCACATCTTGAATGGCCAAATGGGGCATGATCATGACGTTATTTAACGTGTAAATGGGCTTTTTATCCCAGCTGGCAATTTGCACTTTAAACTTGGCTTGTGCGGGTTGATCGTGCAGCTTATTCCAGGTAACGCCAGCTAGGCTGAGTAAATCGTTGATGCCGGTTAATGCCCCAGCCAGTACATAGTCATAGGCCAAAATGGTCACGGTAATCATGCTATTTATTACACCTTTCTAGGAGAATGGCAAATTTCACCCAATGTATGTCATTTTTTACGGTTAGTCTCCCCCTAAAGTACTGTCAGACTAGGGACAGTGATTAATTTCCCGATTAGACACCACTAAAAAGTGATGCTGGCGGGCCCTGTGGTTCTGATGGTGGACAAGAAATATGAGCGAAGTTAAAACCCATTTACGCACCTGTAATATTTGTGAAGCCATGTGTGGCTTGGAAATCAAATATCAAGACAAAGAGATACTGTCTATTAAAGGGGATAAAGAAGACCCTTTTAGTCAGGGCCATATTTGTCCAAAGGCCACTGCCCTACAAGATTTTTATCACGATAAAGAGCGCTTAAAAACGCCTATTAAGCGCACCGAAAATGGCTGGGTAGATATCAGTTGGGAAGATGCATTTGATGAAATCATTGAAAAATTTCAAACCATTCAAGAAACCCAGGGTAAAAATGCACTAGGGGTGTATTTAGGTAACCCCAATGCCCACAACTTGGGTAACGCCATGTTTTTGCCTGCCTTTATTAAAAGTTTAGGGACAGTTAATCGATATAGCTCAGCCTCTACCGATCAAATGCCTCATCATGTGGCGTCTAACTATATGCTAGGGGCGGGAATTTTAATTCCAGTGCCAGATATTGACCGCACTGACTTCATGCTAATTATTGGTGGTAACCCTGTGGTGTCTAACGGCAGCATGATGACGGCTCCTAATGTATTGGGCCGTATGAAAGCCATTCAAAAGCGCGGAGGTAAAGTGGTGGTGGTGGATCCAAGACGTACTGAAACCGCTAAAATGGCCGATGAACATTTGTTTATTCGTCCAGAAAAAGATGCTCTTTTATTGTTAAGTATGATTCATACTGTGTTTGCCAATCAACAAATTGATTTAGGCCATTTAGAAAATTATGTTGAAGGGGTTGATAAAATTGAATCTCTTGTGAAGAATTTTTCACCACAAGCAATGAGTCCCTACATAGGCATTGATGCCAGCGCCATTGAAAAACTGGCCACCGATATGGCCAGTGCAAAATCAGCTGTGTGCTATAGCCGAATGGGGGCATCTACCCAAACCTTTGGTGGTTTGTGTCAGTGGTTAACCAATGTGTTTAATATTATTACCGGTAACTTTGATAGTGAAGGGGGCGCCATGTTCCCACAACCTGCCTTTGATTTATTAAGACGTACCGAGCGTGGCCAAAAAACTTCTTATGGCCGTTACCAATCAAGAGTACGTAAATTGCCATTCTTTAATGGTGAATTTCCGGTGGCTACATTGGCCGATGAAATTACCACGCCAGGGCAAGACCAAATTAAAGCATTAATTACCGTTGCCGGTAATCCTGTGTTATCTAGTCCAAGCGGTGATAAATTAGCAGTGGCTTTTGAAGAGTTAGACTTTATGGTATCGGTGGATATTTATTTAAATGAAACCACTAAGCATGCCAATATTATTTTGCCAGCCACCACAGGTTTAGAAAACTCTCATTACGATATTTTCTTTAATAGTTTCTCTGTGCGAAATAATGCCAAGTATTCAGCGCCTCTTTTTGAAAAAGAAGACAATCAAAGAACCGACTGGGAAATTCTAAAGGAAATTGCCGCGCGCTTAAGTGGCCGCCCTAATGATGGTTTCACTCCTGAATTTGTACTGGACATGGAGTTAAAGTCAGGCCCTTATGGTAATCAAGGTTTAAGTTTACAAAAATTAATCGATAACCCTCATGGTGTTGATTTAGGTGCGTTAAAGCCCTGCCTAGTAGAGCGTATTAAAACGGCGGATGGAAAAGTAAATTTAGCGCCTCAACTTTATTTAGATGATATTCCTCGTTTAAAAGACATGCTGTCTCAGCCGGCCCGTGATAAAAATTACCCGTTTGACTTAATTGGTCGCCGATTAGCGCGTAGTCACAACACCTGGACACAAAACTCTAAACGTTTGGTAAAAGGCAAAAACCCAGTGACTCTACAGTTAAACCCTAAAGATGCGATTAATTTAGGGGTAGAGAATGGTCAGTTACTTTCTGTGAGCTCAAACGTAGGTGAAATTAAAATAGAAGCATTAATTAATGATGATATTTTACAAGGAGTGGTGAGCATGCCCCAGGGTTGGGGGCATAACCAAAAAGATACCGGTATGTCTATTGCGGCAACTCAGCCTGGGGTGAGCATCAACGATTTAACCGATGCCAATCGTGTTGATTTACTGACCGGTAACGCGGCTTTAAATGGCACCAAAGTCAGTATTAAAGTGGCTTAAGGCAACTATTGTGGCCTTGGTTATGAGTGACTGTTAATCAAGGCTGTTAGTAATAAATAGATCTGGTCAAAAATGACCCGATCCAAAAATAATATAAAGGCAAAATCATGAAGTACTTTTATCCACTACTGCCCTTTCTTGCGGGCTGGGGTTTGTTGTTGGCCAGTGACAATTTGGCCACCATAGGTTTAGTGAACGGCTTACTGCAATTGGTGTTATTTGCGTTTGTAGTGTGTTTACCTACATGGCGCACTGGGCGGATGTCTTATGTGGATATTGGCTGGCCTTGGGGTTTGACGCTTATTGGTGTGATTACATACCTGTACAGTGATGGTAATTGGGTGCGTGTCATGGTGATCAGTGCGGTGTATGCCATTATCGGCGCGCGCATGGGGTTAGGGGCATTACAGCTATTAAAGATGGGGCATCTAAAAGAAGAGCTTCCTCGCTATAAGTACCAGCAAAGACGTTGGCAGCGAGATGGAAAAACCAATACCCCTCTTGCTATGCAAATTGAAGGAATAGTGCAGGGTTTAGCCAACGCTTCGTTCTTAGCCATACCCGCTTTTGTGATCGGTTTTAATCCCAGTGAGAGTATTTCTGTGTTTGAAATTGTCGGCTTGCTCATTTGGTTAGGTGCTTTCGTTATGGAGAGTGTAAGTGATGCACAAAAGCTGAAGTTTTTGCGAGACATGAAAAAAGCCGGTAAGAAAAATCAAGTGTGTAATGTGGGCTTATGGAAATACAGCCGTCATCCAAACTACTTTGCCGAATGGATGGTATGGAATGCATTAGTGATCGCTTCCATTCCTTCATGGATTCATATGTTTGAATTTGAATCAATGGCAATATGGGGTTTGTTGGCGGTGGGTATTTTGTTTGCTTCCCGCGCCATGTATGTAACCCTTGTTTTTTACACAGGTGCAGTGCCTGCGGAGTATTACTCGGTATTAAAACGCCCTGAATATAAAGCCTATCAACAAACCACTAATATGTTTTTTCCCGGCCCTAATAAATAGGGTTAAGGGTAATTATAAAACCGCAGATGCTATTTATAGCGCTGCGGTTTAGTGACTTTTTATTGTACTAATATAGGATTAGTTAGATACTTCATTAAAGAAACGTAAAACCTTTAATATTTCATGCTTCAGTAAAAAATAAAACGGCTTAATGGCGCGTTTTTACAATAATAAAAACTGGAAACGAACATGTTTAAAAAATACCTTGCATATACCTGTATTGCTCTTGGAATGGGCATGTTGTTGGCCTCTAAGTCTGCTAGTGCCCAAGAACATAATTCTGCTGTTCAACATTTAGCGCAAGCTATTCGCTTTGAAACGGTAAGCCACCAACAACAAGAAAAAATTAATTATAGTGCCTATGATAACTTCAAGTTATTTTTAAAAAGCACTTATCCCAACGTATTCTCTAAGCTCTATGTTCAAGAGATTTCGCAGCACAGTTTGTTAATTCAATGGACAGGCACCCGTGCAGAATTAAAGCCGGTGTTATTTGAAGCCCATTATGATGTGGTACCCATAGAAGACGGAACAATTCAAGATTGGAAGCACCCACCGTTCTCGGGAGTAATTGAAAATGGTTATTTATGGGGACGCGGTAGTTTAGACGATAAGGTATCGGTTATTGCCTCACTAGAGGCCATGGAAACATTATTACATGAAGGCTATGCACCAGAGCGAACTTTATTGTTTGCCTTTGGACATGATGAAGAAATTGGTGGTAAACAAGGGGCCAAGAAAATTGCCCAGCATCTAAAGCAAAAAAACATAGAATTAGAATATGTCATTGGTGAAGGAGGGTTATTGATAAATGATCACCCCATATTGCCTTCATCTACAGCTGTCTCTTATACACATCTCCGAGCCCACGAGACCGTACTAGATCT
>OLII01000106.1_pt1 | contig 30511 bp, 25 predicted proteins | sample 1609481 | NCBI WGS metagenome assembly OLII01 (sample SAMN05416859, study PRJEB24817) | seawater metagenome | isolation source: Sea water | place: Canada:Atlantic | collected 2013-11 | reverse complement strand
GATCTAGTACGGTCTCGTGGGCTCGGAGATGTGTATAAGAGACAGACGTCGACCAGGCGCTGTACGACGCCTTCGGCCAGCGTCAGATCAGCGAGTTCCAGACCGAGACCAACCAGTACAAGGTGATCCTGGAAATCGATGCACGCCAGCGTGGCAAGGCCGAGAGCCTGGCCTACTTCTACCTGCGCTCGCCCCTCAGTGGCGAGATGGTGCCGCTGGCGGCGCTGGCCAAGGTCGCGGCGCCCAGCACCGGGCCGCTGTCGATCAGCCACGACGGGCTGTTCCCGGCCGCCAACCTGTCGTTCAACCTGGCACCGGGGGTAGCCCTGGGCGATGCGGTGAGCATCCTCGAACGCACCCAGCGCGAGCTGGGCATGCCGGCCTCGATCATCGGCACCTTCCAGGGCGCGGCCCAGGCCTTCCAGAGTTCGCTGTCGAGCCAGCCGTGGTTGATCCTGGCCGCGCTGGTGGCGGTGTACATCATTCTGGGGGTGCTCTACGAGAGCTTCGTGCACCCGCTGACCATCATCTCCACCCTGCCCTCGGCGGGCCTTGGCGCACTGGCGCTGCTGTGGCTGATGGGCCAGGACTTCACCATCATGGGCCTGATCGGCGTGGTGCTGCTGATCGGCATCGTCAAGAAGAACGGCATCCTGCTCATCGACTTTGCCCTGGAGGCCCAGCGCCAGCGCGGGCTTGCGCCAGAGGCGGCGATCCACGAGGCGTGCCTGACGCGCTTTCGTCCGATCATCATGACCACCCTGGCCGCCCTGCTGGGCGCGGTGCCACTGATGCTCGGCGCCGGGGCCGGGGCCGAGCTGCGCCAGCCGCTGGGCATCGCGGTGGTGGGCGGGCTGCTGGTCAGCCAGGCGCTGACACTGTTCACCACGCCGGTCATATACTTGGCCCTGGAGCGCCTGTTCCACCGCCGCCGCAACGACCTGCCGGCGGCCCGGCCGATCGAGAACTGAGAGCCGACCATGCGCGTGCTGATTATCGAAGACGAACAGAAGACCGCCGACTACCTGCATCGCGGCCTCACCGAACAAGGCTTTACCGTGGACCTCGCCCCGGACGGCATCGAGGGCCTGCACCTGGCCCTTGAGGGCGACTACTCGGTGATCGTGCTCGACGTGATGCTGCCGGGCCTGGATGGCTACGGCGTACTGCGCGCCCTGCGTGCACGCAAGCAGACCCCGGTGATCATGCTCACCGCCCGCGAGCGCGTCGAAGACCGCATCCGCGGCCTGCGCGAAGGCGCCGACGACTACCTGGGCAAGCCGTTCTCGTTCCTCGAACTGGTGGCGCGCCTGCAGGCGCTGACCCGCCGCAGCGGCGGGCACGAGCCGGTGCAGATCCAGGTCGCGGACCTGTGGGTGGACCTGATCAGCCGCAAGGCCAGCCGCGCCGGCCAGCGCCTGGAACTGACCGCCAAGGAGTTCTCGCTGCTCAGCGTGCTGGCGCGGCGCCAGGGCGAGATCCTGTCCAAGACCGCGATTGCCGAGCTGGTGTGGGACATCAACTTCGACAGCGACGCCAACGTGGTGGAGGTCGCCATCAAGCGCCTGCGCGCCAAGCTCGACGGCCCGTTCGAGACCAAGCTGCTGCACACCATCCGAGGCATGGGCTATGTACTGGAAAGCCGTGCGCACTAACTCCATCGCCCTGCGCCTGAGCCTGCTGTTCAGCCTGGTGGCGCTGGGCGTGTTCCTGCTGATCGGCGGTGCCCTGTACAAACAGGTCGACCGCAGCCTCGACCTGCTGCCGGAGGCCGAGCTGGACGCCCGCTACAGCGTGCTGGAATCGGCGCTGACCCGCTATGGCACCCGGGAGCACTGGGCCAAGATCACCAACAAGCTCAACCTGCTGGGCGAGGAAGACCGGCGTATCCGCTTCTGGGTGGTGAGTGGCGACGCGCACTACGAGTACGGCCAGCCCGACGCCGCGATACGCGACTTTGCCGCCGGCCCGCTGGGCATGCGCGACCTGCAGCTGGAGGGCCGGCCGTACCCGTACAAGGTGCTGGTGAGCGAGCTGCCGGCGCTGGACCGGCGCCCTGCCCTGCGCTTTCTGCTCGGCATCGATACCGAAACCTTCTGGCACACCCAGCACACCCTGCTGGGGGCATTGATCAGCCTGGCGGTGATCGGCGTGCTGCTGGCCTCGGCCCTGGGCTACTGGGCCGCGCGCATCGGCCTGCGCCCGCTGCGGGCGCTGTCGGCCGAGGCCCAGCAACTGGCGCCACCGCACCTGAGCGCACGCCTGTATGCGGCCGACCTGCCGCCAGAGCTGCAACAGTTCGCCGGCACCTTCAATGCCACCCTGGAGCGGGTCGAGCAGGCCTATTCACGCCTGGAGGGGTTCAATGCCGACGTGGCCCATGAGCTGCGCTCACCCCTGACCAACCTGATCGGCCAGACCCAGGTGGCGCTGACCCGCGGTCGCAGCGCCGAACATTACTTCGAGGTACTGCAATCGAACCTGGAGGAACTGGAGCGGCTGCGCAGCATCGTCAACGACATGCTGTTCCTGGCCAGTGCCGACCAGGGCAACAAGGCCACCGCGCTGACCAGCAGCTCGCTGGCCGAGGAAGTAGCGACCACCCTGGACTACCTGGACTACATCCTCGAGGACGCCCAGGTACGGGTGCAGGTCAGCGGCGATGCACGGGCGCGCATCGAGAAGGCGCAGTTGCGCCGGGCGCTGATCAACCTGCTCAACAATGCGGTGCAGCACACGGCCCGCCAGCAGGTGATCCAGGTGCATATCGAGCGTCAGGGCGAGCAGGTATGCATTGCCGTGAGCAACCCGGGCCCGGCCATCGAGGCCGTGCACCTGCCTCGCCTGTTCGAGCGCTTCTACCGGGTGGATGCCGCGCGCAGCAACAGCGCCGTGGGCAACCATGGGCTGGGGCTGGCGATCGTCAAGGCGATTGCGCTGATGCATGGCGGCAGCGTGTTTGCGCGCAGCCAGGCGGGGGCCAATACCTTCGGGATTCTGTTGCCGGCCTGAAGCCCCCATCGCGGGTCAAGCCCGCTCCCACAAGGGCCAGCGAACACCCTGTGGGAGCGAGCTTGACCCGCGATGGGCCAAACGCTGCGCTCGACTGTTGCCCGAAATGCAACAGTGCATTGCCCAATCCCCTCTGTTTCAACCCCCCACCGAGGACTATCGTACCCACACCAAATAGATAGCTTGCTATGCAAGAAGGTAGCTTCAAATGTCCAACAGTATGGGTATTGCCAGTATTTTCGTCCTGTCGTCCGTATTGCTCTCGCCCCTGGCCATGGCCGAGGAGTCCCCTGCTTTCGTGGCGCAGTACGCCGCCCGCGCCGCTGCCGCGCAGCAAGGCCGCGAAGCCCTCGCCCAGCAGCAGGACCACGCCAAAAACCTGGAGCAGACCGCGTCCAAAGGTTCTGCGAGTGCCGACAAAGACAGCTGATACGCTGCCTCTGCCTCTCTCCTATTCCCTCGACTGCTGCGCTGGCGACGTGTTCGCCTGCGTGGCCGTCTTTCAAAGCCGCTGCTATCAGCGGCTTTTTTTTGGCCTGGACAAAAGGTTCTGCGGCCAGAGATGTGTCCTCACAAGAAAACACCGCTTCGCACAATAAAAAGCTGCATCCCTCACCTCAAGGAGTCCACACCGGTGATCCACGCTTTTCGCTTCACCCCGCTGTTCGTTGCGCTGGCTGCAACGATGCCCCTGCACGCCCAGGCCGACGAGGCCGAAGGCTTCGTCGAAGGTGCGCACCTCGACGTGCTCAGCCGCAACTACTACCTCAACCGCAACCAGCTGCAGCGCGGCAACCACGACAACCGTGAATGGGGCCAGGGCTTCATCGGCAAGTTCGAGTCCGGGTTCACCCAGGGCACCGTGGGCTTTGGTCTGGATGCCCATGCCATGCTCGGCCTCAAGCTGGACGGCGGTGGCGGCACGGCGGGTTCGAGCATCCTGCCCTACCACTACAAGGACGATGGCGAACTGGGCAAGGCCCCGGATTCGTTCTCCAATGCCGGCGCTGCCATCAAGCTCAAGGCCTTCGACACCGTACTGCGTGCCGGCGACCTGTTCCTGACCAACCCGGTGATCGCCGGTGGCGAGACGCGCATGCTGCCGCAGACCTTCCGCGGCGTCAGCCTGACCAACAACAGCATCGACGGGCTGCAACTGGAAGGCGGCCAGGCCAGCTTCACCAAGCTCTACAACCAGAGCGGCCACAAGCGCATCGGCGCTACCTACGGCAACCTGCCAGATGACCGCGAAAGCCGTCACCTGAACTGGGCCGGCGCAGCCTGGGCACCGGTCGAAGGTTTTACCAGCAGCCTGTATGCCGCCGAACTCAAGGACGTGTGGAACCAGTACTACCTGGACCTGGACTACACCTGGCAGCTCGCCGACGGTGTCAGCCTCAACCCCGGCCTGCACTACTACCACACCCAGGACACCGGCGATGCGCTGCTGGGCAGCATCGACAACAACACCTACAGCCTGCACCTGGCGCTCGGCGTGGGTAACCACACCGTCACTGCGGTGTACCAGCGGGTCAACGGCAACACGCCGTTCGACTACATCACCCTGGGCGACAGCGTGTACCTGGACAACTCGCAGATGTACTCGGACTTCAACGGGCCTGGCGAGCGTTCGTGGAAACTCAAGTACGCCTATGACTTCGCCGGCGTCGGCATGCCCGGCCTGACCACCGCCGTGTCGTACTCGCGCGGCAAGCTGGACCTGAGCAAGGTCGACCCGGCCAGCGCCGGCTACAGCAACTGGTACAGCGCCGACGGCGACAATGCCCGCCACTGGGAACGCGACATGGACCTGGCCTACGTCTTCCAGCAAGGCTCCCTCAAGGACCTCAGCGTGCTGCTGCGCTGGGCCTCGCACCGTGGCAGCCAGGGCTACGCCCAGGTCGACAACGATGTGGACGAATACCGCGTGATCGTCGAATACCCGCTCAACGTCTTCTGATCCCACCGCCATGCGCCAAAGAGCTTGCAGGATGCAGGCTCTTTTCCTGCAAATAGCCCCAAGATGCCGTACATCAATCGGCACCAGCAACAGCTTGTCCGACAATCTGCACCCGCCTAGAATACCGCCGCCTCGCACCTGCCCTTTCAACGACAGCGGTACGAATCACCTCCATCATGCCTTCGCGCCTTCCGCCCCAGCGCCCGACCCTGTACAGGACTCATCCGGAGTTGATCCTTAACCTGGGCAGTTGCCTGGCGGTCCTGGCCATCATCACCATCGTGACCTTCCTGCTGGTACGCGAAAAAGCCAACGTGGGCCAGGCGGCCGCACGCTCGGCCAGCAATATCGTGCAGTTGATCGACACCGACATCGTGCGCAACGTCGAGCTCTACGACCTGTCGCTGCACGGACTGATCTGGGCCATCCAGCGCCCTGAGCTGGCCAGCGTGGCCGCGCCGCTGCGCCAGCAACTGCTGTTCAACCAGGCCTTCACCGTGCCGTTACGCGGCGACATCCTGTGGCTGGACCGCAACGGCAACGTGGCGGCCGACTCCACCAGCGTGGTGCCACGCAGCGCCAACTTTGCCGACAGCAAGGTGTTCCAGGCCCATCGCGACAACCCGGGCCTGGGCCTGGTCATCAGCCCGCCATTCAAGGCACGCCTGGGCGAGCTGGACTGGTGCATCAGTTTCAGCCGGCGCATCAACGATGCCGATGGGGCCTTCGCCGGTATCGCGTCAGGCGCCCTGCGCCTGGCCTACTTCAGCGAGCTGTTCCAGCGCCTGGACATCGGCCGCGACAGCAGCGTCAACCTGTTCAACAGCGACGGCGTGATGCTCGCCCGCCACCCTTCGCTGCCCAGCGACCCGCTGATCGGCGCCGACCTGTCCGAGCAACCCAACTTCAAGCGCGCAATGGCCCAGGGCAACGGCAGCTTCACCGCGCGTTCGAGCCTGGACGGCAAGCATCGCCTGTACACCTTTTCACGGGTGGACGACCTGCCGCTGCTGGTGGTGGTGGCCTTGTCCACCGACGAGGTCTATGGCTCGTGGCGGCGTACCGCACTGGTGGTCAGTATCGCTACCGGCCTGTTGTGCATCGGCATCCTCTGGCTGTCCTTGCTGCTGGGGCGCGAACTGCGCAGGCGCCACAGCGCCGAGCAGGGCCTGGCCGAACTGGCAGCCACCGACAGCCTCACGGGGCTGGCCAACCGCCGTCAGCTCGACCAGGTACTGCGCCGCGAATGGGCACGTGCCCAGCGCAGCCAGCGTCCGCTGGCGGTACTGATGGTGGATGTGGACCACTTCAAGGCGTTCAATGAACGCCACGGTCACCAGGGCGGAGACGAAGCGCTACGCCAGGTGGCGACGACGATCGCGCATAGCATCCGCCGCCCGGCGGACCTGGCCGCACGATATGGTGGGGAGGAATTTCTGGTGATCGTGCCCGAGACCGACCTCAACGGCGTGCTGACCCTCGCCGAACGTATCCGCAGCAGCGTCGAGGCACTGCCGCCGTTCGGCGACGACCAGCACCCGGTGACCGTCAGCATTGGCGTGGGCCTGCAGACGCCAGAAGCCCAGCAGGATCTTTCGACCTTGCTGGGCTGTGCGGACGATGCGCTGTATTGCGCCAAGCGCAACGGGCGCAACCGGGTAGAGGTGTACGCCGGTTAGGAACGTGCGCGGGCCGCGTCGCGCAGCACCTTGACCTGGTCATGGTTGCGCTGCACGCCATGGTACTGGCGCTCGACCAGGGCATATGCCGGGTCACTTGCCGGTACATTCAGCTTGGCCAGTTTTTCCAGGGCATCCTTGTAGGCTTTGAGGGCGTGGTCTTCACCGCGCTCCACTTCTTCCAGCACCGCCTTGTCGTCGTTGCTGGTCAGCGAAGACTTGAGGTTGACCCAGGCGCGGTGCATGTCACCGCTGAGGCTGGTGGTGGTTTCCGGGTCGCCGCCCAGGGAACGCACGTGCTGCTGCAGATCTGCGGCGGCGCTACGGCATTCGCCTTCACGCTGCAGGAAGAACGCCTTCAGGTCCGGGTTCTTGGCATCCTCGGCAGAAGTCTTGAAGCCCTTCTCGCCATCCTTGCTGTACTCGATGAGGTTGTTCAGAACCGAAATAACGTCTTTGTTCACGTTGGTCATGACAGTGCTCCTTTGCATGAGGGTGGTTGCGTAGTACAGGAGCAGTGTTCATGCCAGCTTTTCTGTAAAAATTAAATCTTTTAAAATCAACAAGTTATAAAAATTTTGAACCTTCCCCAAGCAGCGTTTTGCATGAACGGACCTTTGGTCTCGTGCAGATTGCATGTATTGTCGGGCCTTTCCTGCACTGCTGCGCCGAGCCCATGACTCCCGAGACACTCGAACTGCTGGTCACCCGCGAAATGCCCTATGGCAAGTACCAGGGCCGGCTGATCGCCGACCTGCCCGGCCACTACCTCAACTGGTTCGCCCGCCAAGGCTTTCCCAAGGGCGAACTGGGCGGGCTGCTGGCGCTGATGCACGAGGTCGACCACAACGGCCTGGCCGACCTGCTCGAACCGCTGCGCAAGAAGCACCCGCGCCCACGCCCCTGATCAGGCCTTGGCCGGCTCCAGTGCCAGCTCGGCCACGTCCCTGCGCTTGAGCACCGCGTACACCACAGCGGTCAGCAGGCTGCCGGCGGCGATGGCCAGCAGGTACAGCAGGGCGTGGTTGATCGCGTTGGGAATCAGCATCACGAACAGCCCGCCGTGGGGCGACATCAGCTTGCAACCGAAATACATCGACAGCGCGCCGGCCAGTGCGCCGCCGACCACGCTGGCGGGGATCACCCGCAGCGGGTCCTTGGCCGCGAACGGGATCGCCCCCTCCGAAATGAAGCACATGCCCAGCACCAGCGCCGCCTTGCCGGCCTCGCGCTCGCTCTGGGCGAACTTGCGTCGCGCCAGGAAGGTGGCGATGCCCAGGCCTATCGGCGGCACCATGCCGGCGGCCATGGTCGCGGCCATCGGCGCCATGCTCTGGTTGGCCAGCAGGCCCACCGAGAAGGCATAGGCGGCCTTGTTCACCGGCCCGCCCAGGTCCACGCACATCATGGCGCCGAGCAGTATGCCCAGCAGCACCGCGTTGGCAGTGCCCATGCTGTCGAGAAAATGCGTCAGGCCATCGAGCATGCCGGCCACCGGCTTGCCCACCACGTAGATCATCACCAGGCCGGTGAACAGGCTGGCCAGCAGCGGGATGATAAGGATCGGCTTGAGGCTCTCCAGGCTGCTGGGCAGGCGGACCCAGTGGCTGATCGCCTTGGCCGCGTAGCCGGCCACGAAGCCTGCGACGATGCCGCCGATGAAGCCGGCGCCCAGCGAACTGGCGAGCAGCCCGCCGATCATGCCCGGCGCCAGGCCCGGGCGGTCGGCAATCGAATAGGCGATGTAGCCGGCCAGCAGCGGCACCATCAGCTTGAATGCGGCGTCTTCGCCGATCTGGCGCAGGGCGGCGGCCAGGGTGCCCGGCTCCTTGTAGGCATCGAGCCCGAACATGTATGCCAGGGCGATCAGCAACCCGCCTGCCACCACCATCGGCAACATGAACGACACCCCGGTCAGCAGGTGCTTGTACACCCCGGCCCTTTCACTGCGTGCAGGTGCGGCGCCGGCGCTGCCGGCGGCACGCTCTTCGCGACCTTCGGCCAGCGCCTTGTTCAAGGTGGCCTGGGCCTGCTTGAGGGCCACGCCGGTGCCACAGCGGTAGATGCGCTTGCCGGCGAAGCGCTCGGTGGGCACTTCGATATCGGCGGCCAGCAGTACCACGTCGGCTTCGGCGATGGCCGCGGCGCTCAGCGGGGTGCGTGCCCCCACCGAGCCCTGGGTTTCGACGGCCAGTTGATAACCCAGTTGCCGCGCCGCCTGCTGCAAGGCTTCGGCGGCCATGAAGGTGTGCGCCACCCCGGTGGGGCAGGCAGTGACCGCAACGATCTTCTTCACCGCCCCCGCTGCGGCCGGCGCAGGCGCCATGGCTTCGGGGTGATGCACCTGGGCCTGTTCGGCGGCCAGGCGCAGAAAGCTCTCCACATCCTGCAGGGCCTGGGCCGGAGTGCTCTGGAACAGGCGCTTGCCGGCAAAGCGCTGCAGGTCGAACGGGCCGGTGCTGATCACCAGCACCCAGTCGGCGGCGGCGATCACTGCCGGCGAAAGCTGGCGCTCGGGATGGTCGGGGTCGTGCACCTCGACACTGGTGCTCCAGCCCTGGCGCTGCGCGGCCGCATCCAGCAGGCGCGCGCTGAGCAGGCTGGACACCTGGCCGTTGGGGCAGGCGGTGACGATGGCGATCTTCATTGTTCACCCTCTTGTCGAGCGTGGGGAATCTGCACCCGGACGGCATCTTCGAGCTGCGCCAGTTGCACGCGGTCGCCGATGCCGAAGCCGATCTGGGTCACGGCCTGGGCGGCAATCGCGGTGGCGCGGCGCAAGGTCTGCGCGGCAGGCTCGGCATTGAGCAGGCCGTGCAGCATGCCGGCCAGCAACGAATCGCCCGCGCCCACCGTGCTGGCCACCATCACCTGGGGCGGCAGCGCCTGCAGGGCGCCGTCGCGCCGGAACCAGATCACCCCCTGCTCGCCCTGGGACACCACCACATGCTCGACGCCCTGGTCGATCAACTGGCGGGCAGCGGCCTGCTGCTCGGCAATGCTGTGCAGCGGGCGGCCCAGCGCTTCGGCCAGTTCGTCGGTATTGGGCTTGACCAGCCACGGCGCGCTCTTGAGCCCGGCGATCAAGGCCGCACCACTGCTGTCCAGGATCACCTTCAGGCCCAGCGACTTGAACCACGCCAGCAGCATCTGCAGCCACTGCGGGCTCACACCCGGTGGCAGGCTGCCGGCCACCACCACCGCGTCATGCCCGCTGGCCAGGTGCTGCAGGCGTGCCAGCAGCTCGCCCTGGGCGTTTTCGTCGACCTGCGGGCCCACGCCGTTGATATCGGTGACCCGGCCATCGCCCTCCACCAGCTTGAGGTTGCTGCGGGTTTCGCCGGGCACCCGCACGAAGCAATCGGCAAAGCCGCGACGGGCCATCAGGGCCTCGAAGGGCTGCAGGTTGTCCTGGCCCAGGAAGCCGCCCACCGTCACCGAATGCCCCAGGTCGGCCAGCACCTGCGCCACGTTCAGGCCCTTGCCCGCCGCGTGGCTGTGCTGCGCGTGGCTGCGGTTGACCGCGCCGGGCTGCAGGGTGGCGAGGCTGACGGTAAGGTCCAGCGCCGGGTTGAGGGTCAGTGTGAGTATCCGTGCCATCAATGCATCTCCACCCGTGCGCGCACATCGGCGGCACTGCCCTGCACCAGCGCATCACGCGCCAGTTGCCGGGCCTGTTCAAAATTCAGTTCGCGCACCACCGCCTTGACCTCGGCAATGCTGCGCGCCGCCACGCTCAGTTCATCCACGCCCAGCCCCACCAGCACCGCCACCGCCTGGGGGTCGGCGGCCAGTTCCCCGCAGATGCCCACCCACTTGCCGTGGGCATGCGCGGCGCGCACGGTGATGTCGATCAGCTGCAGCACCGCCGGGTGCAGGCCATCGGCCTGGGCCGACAGGCTCGGGTGGCCGCGGTCGATGGCCAGGGTGTACTGGGTCAGGTCGTTGGTGCCGACGCTGAAGAAGTCCACCTCCGGCGCCAGCACCGGTGCCAGCAGCGCGGCCGAAGGCACCTCGATCATGATGCCCACCTGCAGGTCGCCGACCGGTATCTCGCGGCGCAGGCGCTCGACCATTGCTCGGGCCTGGCGCCACTCCTCCACCTGCCCGACCATCGGGAACATGATGCGCAGCGGTCGCTCGCCCGCCGCGCGCAACAGGGCGCGCAACTGGCTTTCCATGACCTGCGGCCGTTGCAGGGTCAGGCGAATGCCGCGTACCCCCAGAAACGGGTTTTCCTCCTTGGCGATGGGCCAGTAGGGCAACGGCTTGTCGCCGCCCACATCCAGGGTGCGCACCACCAGCGGCCGGCCCTGCAGGCCGTCGAGCACACGGCGGTACTCGGCTTCCTGGGTGGCCTCGTCGGGCACCTGTGGATGGGCCATGAAGATCAGCTCGGTGCGCAGCAGGCCGATGCCTTCCGCGCCCAGGTCGATCACCTGTTCGATACCCGCGCTTTCACCGATGTTGGCGAACACTTCCACGGCATGCCCGTCGCGGGTCACGGCAGGTTCCAGGCGACGCGCCCGGGCCGCCTGCAGGCGCTGTTCGCGCTGCTCGCGCTCGGCCAGGGCGCGCTGCAGCTCGTCCGCCGCCGGGGCCACGGTCAGGCGCCCACGCTGGCCGTCCAGCAACAGCTCGGTGCCGGCGGCGATCAGCAGCACCGCCGCGCCGGCCCCCACCACCGCCGGGATGCCCAATGCCCGCGCCACGATCGCGCTGTGCGCGGTGGCGCCACCCCGTGCGGTGAGAATCCCGGCCACCCGCGCCGGATCGAGGCGCGCCACATCGGACGGGCCGACTTCGTCCATCACCAGCACATAGGGCTGTTGCGGCTCCGCCACCTCGGCGGCCCCGCACAGGGTGGCCAGCACACGGCGGCCCACGTCGCGCAGGTCGGCGGCGCGTTCGGCCAGCAGGGCGTCGTGCAAGGCCTCCTGCTGCCGCGCTGCGGCCTCGATCACGGTCATCCAGGCCGCTGGGGCGCTTTCGCCCTGGAGCAGGCGCAGCTCGACTTCATCGCCCAGCCCCGGATCGCTGAGCATTTCCTGGTGAGTGACGAAGATCTCGCGGATGGCCTTGGCCGGGCTGCGCCGGATCAGCGCTTCGAGCTCACTGGCCACGGCGGCCAGGGCACGTTGCAGGCGGTCGCGCTCGATCACCGGCGACTCGCCCCGCAGCGGGTAGTCGAAATGGCGCAGCACCTGCACATGCGCCGGGCCGCAGGCGATGCCCGGCGATGCGGCCACGCCCTGGACCTGCGTGCCCGGCAGCGGCGCGCTCAGCACAGGCTCGAGCACCTGGGGCGCCGCTACCTCGCTCACCGGTGCCAGCGCCTCGACCGCTTCGCCCAGGCCGGCCTGCACCGCCGCCAGCAACGCCGGCAGCGCGCTGTCGGCCACCCTAGGCTCGGCGATGAACTCCAGTACCTGGCCACGGCGTGCACCCAGGCTCAACAACTTGCTCAGGCTCTTGACCGACACGGCGGCCTCGCCGCTGTCGACAACGCGCACGCGCACCTCGCCCTCGAAGGCCTTGGCCAGTTGCGCCAGCTCCTTGGCCGGGCGCGCATGCAGGCCGTGGGCATTGGCCAGGCCGACGCGAACGCTGGGCCAGTCTGCCGGCAGTTCGCCGCCCAGCACCTCCAGCACCGCACGGCTGCTGGTAGCGCGAAACAGCTCCTGCGCCCGACCTTCGATCAGCAGGGTACACAGGCGTTCGAGCAGGGCCTGGTGCGCCGCGCCCAGGCTGGCCAGGCAGAACAGGCCGTTGAGCGGCTGGCCCAGGTAGCGCAGCGGCTGCTGCGGGGTGACGAACGCCAGGCCCGGCTTGCGCACGGTCTGCTCGCTGTGCAGCCACCACAGGCCATCGCCCAGGGGCAGCGCCTCGACCTGCTGCAGCACGGCGGCAAAGCCATTGCCGGCGCAATCGGCGCGGCGCAACAGGCGGGCGCCACGCCATACCAGCTCTTCGAAATCCTCGGCGGGCACACCCAGGCCGATCATCTGTGCATCCAGTGCCAGCTCCTGCGGCGCCCCCTGCAGCAGCTTGAGCAACGCCTCGGCGCTGCCGGCCCGGCGCAGCGCCTGGGCCAGGTCGGTCTCGCCCAGCGCGCGGGTGAGCAATTGCAGCAGGCGCAGGTGCTCGTCGGAGCGCGCGGCGATGCCGATGGCCAGGTACACGATCTGCCCGTCGCCCCAGTCCACGCCCTCGGGGAACTGCAACAGGCGCACGCCGGTGGCATGCACCAGCTCGCGGGTCTGCGGGGTACCGTGGGGGATGGCGATGCCCTGGCCGAGAAAGGTCGAGCCCTGGGCTTCACGCGCCTGCAGCCCGGCCAGGTAGCCCTCGGCCACCAGCCCGTCGGCCACCAGGCGCTCGGCCAGCAACTGCAGCGCGGCGGTCTTGTCCACGGCCGACTGGCCCATGGAAATCTGCTCTATGGTGAGCTCGAGCATGAACCTCTCCTTTGCAGCGCCGGGCCGGCGCCGAGGTATTGTTGTGAATTTAGCAGCACCCGACACGTCGCAGGGCCGGGCGCAGGCGAAGGCCACGGCAGAAAAATCGCCTGCTGAATCGTTTAACCTAGAATAGCGTGCACGTTACTCGATAACCTGCGAACAATGAAAGCCCCATTTTGTCGGACAATTGCGACAATGGTCGTCTGCGCCGATGCTTCGCAATCGGCGACAATACCCGGTCAGGCTCTGCAGCCAACCCCGGTAATAACAAGGAAAATTCGGTGAAACTCAGCGATATCGCCCGTCTGGCCGGTGTGTCCGTTACCACTGCCAGTTATGTCATCAATGGCAAGGCCGAACAGCAACGCATCAGCAGCAGCACGGTAGAGCGTGTGCGTGCGGTGGTCGAGGCCCATGGCTTCACGCCCAACCCGCAGGCGGCCGGGCTGCGCAGCCGTCACACGCGCACCCTTGGCTTCATCCTGCCAGACCTGGAAAACCCCAGCTATGCGCGCATCGCCAAGCAACTGGAGCAAGGCGCAAGGGCCCAGGGCTACCAGCTGCTGATTGCCAGCAGCGACGACCAGCCCGACAGCGAGCGCCAGTTGCAGCAGCTGTTTCGCGCACGGCGCTGCGACGCCCTGTTCGTCGCCAGTTGCCTGCCCGAAGACGACGACAGCTACCGCACGCTGCAGGCCAACGGCCTGCCGATCATCGGTATCGACCGCAGCCTGGACCCGGCGCAGTTCTGCTCGGTGGTCAGCGACGACGAGCATGCCAGCCTGCACCTGACCCGCAGCCTGCTCGACAGCGCCCCGGCGCATATCGCACTGATTGGCGCACGCCCGGAGCTGAGCGTCAGCCGCGCTCGCGCACGTGGTTTCGACCAGGCCCTGCAAGGCTTCGACGGACGGGCCAGCCAGCACCAGGGCGAAGCCTTCAGCCGCGAGTGCGGGCGCCGCCTGATGAGCGAGCTGCTGGCCGACCTGGGGCGCCTGCCCGACGCGCTGGTGACCACCTCCTATGTGCTGCTGCAAGGCGTGTTCGATGTGCTGCAGACCCGCCCGCCAGCATCGCGCAGCCTGCACCTGGGCACCTTCGGTGACAACCAGTTGCTGGACTTCCTGCCCCTGCCGGTCAACGCCATGGCCCAGCAGCACGGCCTGATGGCCGAAACCGCCCTGCGCCTGGCGCTGGAGGCGGTGGAGAAGCAGCACTACACGCCGGGTGTGCACGCAGTGGCGCGCACCTTCAAGCAACGCCTCTTCAAGGCCTGACCATGCGCCTGGTAGACACCCACACCCACCTGGACTTTCCCGACTTCGATGCCGACCGCAGCGAAGTGCTGGGGCAGGCGCGCCGCGCCGGGGTAGAGCGCATGGTGGTGCTGGGGGTGTACCAGGACAACTGGCAGCGGGTATGGGAGCTGGTCAAGAGCGATCCGCAGCTGTATGCGGCGTTCGGCCTGCACCCGGTGTACCTGGAACAGCATCGCCCGGAACACCTGCTGGCGCTGGGCGACTGGCTGAGCCGACTGCGTGGCGACCGGCAGCTGTGCGCGGTGGGCGAGTTCGGCCTGGACTACTACGTGGCCGAGCTGGACCGCGAGCGCCAGCAGGCGCTGTTCGAGGCCCAGTTGCAGCTGGCGGTGGACTTCGACCTGCCGGCGCTGCTGCATGTACGGCGCAGCCATGCCGACGTGATCGCCCGGCTCAAGCGCTTCAAGCTGGCGCGTGGCGGCATCGTGCATGCGTTTGCCGGCAGCTACGAGGAGGCCCGCGAGTACCGCCGCCTCGGGTTCAGGCTGGGGCTGGGCGGTGCGGCCACCTGGCCCCAGGCGCTGCGCCTGCGCAAGGTGCTGCCGCGCCTGGGGCTGGACGGCGTGGTGCTGGAGACCGACTCGCCGGACATGGCCCCGGCGATGTACGCCGGGGTGCGCAACAGCCCTGTGCACCTGCCGCAGATTGCCGTGGCACTGGCTGAGGTGATGGGGGTTGCGCCCCAGGTGCTGGCCGAGGCCAGCACGCGCAATGCCTGCGAGCTGTTTGGCTGGTAATACCGGCCCTGGGCCTTGCCGGCGAAGGGCCCAGCCCTCGCTCAGACCCTGAACGCCCCGATCAACTGCTTCAACTCCATCACCTGCGCCGACAGCTGCCGGCTCGCATCTTCGGTCTGGTGCGCGCCCTCGGTGGTGTGCTCGGCCGCGCGGTTGATCTGCACGATGTTCAGGTCGATGTCATGCGCCACCGCCGTCTGCTGCTCCACCGCCGCCGCAATCTGCTGGTTCTGCTCCACGATGCTGCCCATCGCCCCCAGGATGTTGACCAGCGCCTGCTGCACCTGCTGCGACTGCCCCACGGTGCCCGCCGCCATCTGGTGACTGCTGTCCATCGCCCGCACCGCCGCCTCCACCCCACCCTGCAGGCGTGAAATCATCTGGTCGATTTCCTCGGTCGACTGCTGCGTGCGCTTGGCCAGCGTGCGTACCTCGTCGGCCACCACCGCGAAGCCACGCCCCTGCTCCCCGGCCCGCGCCGCCTCGATGGCGGCGTTGAGCGCCAGCAGGTTGGTCTGCCCGGCGATGCTCTTGATCACCTCCAGCACCTGGCTGATCTGCTGGCTGTCGCTGACCAGCTGGTTGATCACCCCCACCGACTGGTCGATTTCGGCCGCCAGCCCGGCAATGCTGCCCTGCTGCGACTCCACCAGCTCGCGCCCGCTGACCGTCTCGCGGTTGACCCCGTGGGCGCTGTTCACGGCTGCCGCAGCGCTGCGCGCCACTTCCTGGGCAGTGGCCGACATCTGGTTCATGGCCGTGGCCACCTGCTCGATCTGCCCACGCTGGCCGCTCACCGCCTGGTTGCTGCGCGCCGATACCGCATGCACCTGCTCGGCCTGGTGTTCCACCTCGGCCACCGTCTGCCCGACCCGCTCGATCAGGTCATGGATGCGCCGCACCGTGGTGTTGAACACCTCGCCCAGCTCGCCCAGCTCGTCGCGACTGCGGGCCTGGAAGGTCACCGTCATGTCGCCCCCGGCCACCTTGTCCATCACCTTGCCCAGGGTACGCAGGGTGCTGCGGGTGGAGGCATAGAAGCCGCCATACAGGTAGCCGATCAGCATGAACACCGCCGCCAGGGCCAGCACCAGCAGCACCATGTGCTGGCGGTAGTCGCCCAGGCGCGCCTGCAACTGCTGTTCGAGTACCTGCAGGGTGGCGCCATTGAGCAGGTAGGTCTGCTCGATCAGGCCGCTGACCTGCTGGTAGAACGCCGGCCATGGCGCATCGAGGGTATCGGCCATCACCACCTGGTCTTCGAGCAGCTCGCTGGCCTGCTTGAGCGACGCCTGGCTGCTGGCGGCCTGGCTGGCCAGCCGCGGCTCGTCGCCCAGGGCGTCCTGCAGGCGAATGGCGTAGTCGGCCGACAGCTTGTCGAGGCTTTTGAGCAGTTCTTCGAAACGGGTACTGGCCGATGAGTTGAGAAACCCCTGGCCCAGCGAGTAAGCCCCGATTGCGCGGCCTTCACCCAGGGTCTGGGTGACCTGGGCGGTGACCGTGGTCAGCAGCTCGCCCATCTGGCGCACGCCGGCATCGCTGTCCTGGCCAAGGCCCGACTGGCTGACCACCAGCTTGCCAAGCAGCTGCGCCTGCGCCAGCAGGGCGTCGTACAGGGCTGCACGGGTCTGCAGCGAGGAGTCGGCTCGCGCCGCCTCGAGCCCTGCCAGCAACTCGTCGCGCCGGGCGGTGAAGGCCTGCACCTGGGCCGGGTCCTCGGTCATCGGGGCCAGCGCGGCCACGCGCTTTGCCACCTGCTGTTCCAGCGCATCGATGCGCGCCTCCAGGTCGTCGGCCTTGCCGGACTGCCCCAGCACCGCGTTGATCTGCACCAGGTTGCCCAGGCTCTCCAGATCACCGCGCACGGCCAGGCTCTCGCTCAGCAGGCCGAGGCTGTGCAGCTCCACACGGGTGGCGTGGAACTTGGCATAGGCGTCGCGCACCAGATAGAAATTGGTGACCAGCATGGGCAGAAAGAACAGCACGCTGATCAGGCTGAACTTCATGCCGAAGCTCAGCCGGTTCATCAATGCGATTGCCGGATACAAGAGGCGCTTCAAGGGTCGTCTCCTTTCGATTTCTTATTGTTTTCTGCGCAATAGCACTAGGCCACTGGCGATCGTCAGCAGCCTCTGTATAGCGCATATCGAAGGGAAGTTTTGTAACTTAAGGTTAACCACCAGTCGCGGCGGCCTGTAGGAACGAGCCGCCGTTGCGGCAGCCCGTTTACACGTTGTGAGTCAGCCGAGCACAGTCCACAGGGCAAAGCCCGCGTACCAGAGCACTGCGGCACGCAGCAGCAGTTCCCACAGGCTGTCGAGCCCGGTCAGGCCTTGCGGGCCGGCCTCGACGTCGGCGGGAATCTCCGCCGCTGCCGTGCCCGCCTGCTCCACCAGGCGCGGCGCGCCGATGTGCCAGTTGAGCAGCTCGTGCAGCATCATGCGGCTGACCGCCACAAAGTTGCCCACCAATGCAAAACTGGCGGCCAGTACCCGCACCGGCGCCCAGTCGAAGGCATGGCGCAACTGCCGGGCGCGTTCCTGTACCGCCGGGTTGCCGGCCCGCTCGCCCGTCAGCGCCAGCAGCCGGTAAGCCAGCGCTGCAGCCGGGCCCAGCAGCACATACCAGAAGATCACCGCAAAGAAGCTCTGGTAGGCCTGCCACAGCAGGTGCCCCTGCACCTTCTGGATCAGGCCCTGGCTGTCGTCGGCCGTCACCCCCAGGTCGCGCTCGGCCACGTGCACGGCCGCCTGTTCATCGCCGCGTCGCCAGGCATCGCGAAACGGCCCCAGCGCCGCCTTCACATCGCCCCGGCCCAGGCTGTAGATCAGCACCAGCAGGTGCACCGGCAGGGCTAGCAGGCCATAGGCGACCGGGTCGAGCACGTGCAGCAGCAGCGCCAGTACCACTACTGGCAACAACACCAGAATGCCCAGCACCCACCATGGGTCGGCCTTGGGCCTGCGCTCCAGGCGGGCCAGTTCGGTGAGAAAAAAGCCGTCGCGTTGCAGGCGCTGGCGCAGCGCCGAGAACTTCTCGACCCACAGCACCAGCAGTAACACCAGAAAACTCATGATCTGTCCTCGTTGACGTGCAGGCTGGCGCGATAGCGTTCCCAGTCGAACGCCGGCCCCGGGTCGGTCTTGCGCCCCGGCGCAATGTCGCTGTGGCCGCGGATTCGCCCCGCGATGGGCCAGGCAGCCTGCAGTTGCAGGGTCAAGTGTTGCAGGGCAGTGTACTGGGCGTCTGTGAACGGCGTCTGATCGGTGCCTTCGAGTTCAATGCCCACGGAAAAGTCGTTGCAGCCCTCGCGGCCCTCGAAGCGCGATACCCCGGCATGCCAGGCCCGGTCCAGGCACGAGACGAACTGGGTGACCCTGCCGTCACGCTCGATCAGAAAGTGCGCCGATACACGCAGGTCCTTGATCTGCTCGAAAAACGCATGCTCGGCGATGGGCAGGCGGTTCTGGAAGAACGCCTGCACCTTGCCTGTACCGAACTGCCCGGGCGGCAGGCTGATGTTGTGGATCACCAGCAGGCTGATGGCTTCGCCCTCGGGGCGCGCGTTGAAGTTGGGGGAAGGGCAATGGGTGACGCCAGCGACCCAGCCAGTAGCGTGGTCAAGTTGCATAGAAGATCCTGAAGCATGAGGGCTCTGGCGCAGTATGCCCCGAGGAATCGACGGTTGTATCGTTAAAAAGTGCGGGCGCTCAGGGTTGGCGCTGGCGCAGTTGGCTGACCACCGAACCCAGTGCACGTTCGAACAGCTGGGTGGCATCGAGCAGGCGTACCTGGCCCTGGCTCAACGCCCCGGCAAGCCCCTGCTGCGACCATTCGCGCAGCTTGCGCCCGGTACGGTCGACGAACACATAGGTGTGAGTGCTGTCGATGATCGCGATCAGCTTGCCGCGCACCGGCTCGTCATCCTCGTCGCGCAGCTCGATCCAGGCCCCCGGGCGCAGGTCGCGCACCTGGTGCAGCGCCGGGTCGTCGTCGGGCAGGCTGGAGCACAGCCCGCCCGCCGCCACCGACTCCGGCCCCAGCAGCACGATGCGGTCACGCACCAGCACCCGCTCGATACGCGCCTGGCCGGGGTGCCCTGCCCCTTCCACAGCCTGCAGGTGCAGCGCTTCGAGCTGGGCGAAGAACTCGCTGGTGGCAAAGGGGTCGTAGGCAACCCGGGTCAACCCCTCGCGCAGGGCCTTGAGCAGGCCCGGCACCTGCTCCAGCAGCCGTGCACGGTCGTCGCCTGTGTGTGACTCGACGCTCCAGAGCAACAGGTCCATGTTGGCCAGCGCGTCCTGCCACTGGGTCGAACCCCGCCCATGCTTGAGGCAGGCCAGCAGCAGCACCTGGCTCCAGGCCTGCTCGATCACCCGTACCACGCCTTGCGGCAGGCACTTGCCGAGCAGGCGCAGGTTGAGTTCGCTTTCAACCTGCTGGCGCGCCAGCACGGTGCGTGCCCGGCCCTCTTCGGCATCGCGGGTGCGCTGTTCGAGCAACTCGGTACGGCGGCGCTCATCGGCACTGAAGGCAAGGAACTCGGCCAGCAGCTCGGCGAAGATCTGCGGGTCGTCGGCAAAATCGGTGAGCAGGCGCTGCACGATGGCCTCGACCCGCAGGTACAGCTCGTCGCGCTGCACGTCATCACGCGCGCCCCAGCCCATCGCCACTGCGGCAATCTCGTCGAGCAGGCGGCGCGCCGGGTGGGTGGCGCGGCTGAAGAAGCTCTTGTCGAGCAGCGCCACCTTGAGCATCGGGATCTGCAGGCGTGCGATCAACTGGCGCAGCGAATGCGGCAGGTTGCGATCGCCGAGGATGAAGTCGAAGAGCATGGCGATCAGGTTGATCACATCCTCATCGATCACCTCGACCCTGCGGTACTTGCCACTTTGCACGCTGGCCCGGGTCAGCAGCTGCTCCAGCTGGTGGCGCAGGTCGAAGTCCTGCACCTCCCCCGCTGCCGGCACGAACTGCTGCAGGTGCGAGAGCAGGCGCAGCAGATCCTGCCTGCTGATCGGCTGCACCCGGTCATAGGGCTCCAGGCGCGGGGCCACCCGACCGCGCACCGGGGACAACAGCACCTGCAGCGAGGCGAAGGCGGCCTGCGCCCCGGCATCGGCCATCAGCGGGGCTGGCTTGACCTCCGGATCGCCGGCCGGGTGCGCCGGTTCGGCCGCCGGGGTGCGCCAGCCCGGCGCGCTCTTGAGGTCGGGCAGGATCCCGGTGGCGCTCAACAGCTGGTTGGCTTCGCCGTACAACTGGCCGACGTCGCACAGCACGTAACGCTCGAACAGCTTGAGCAATATCAGCTTGACCTTGATGCCCACGCCCAGGCTGCGCCCGGCCTGCAGAAAGTACTCGCACAGCAGCGCCGGCCCCAGCGGGTTGGCGCGATCGTCCAGGCGCTGGCTGATCAGGCTGTTCATGCGCAGGGTCAGTTGGCCGAGGGCGAAGCCGTCACGCGTGGCCACGCGGGCCACCATCGTCTCCACGGCCTGGGCCCGCTCACGCGCATCGTCGGCCATCAGCGCCTGCCTGTCGTAGCCACGGCGCGCCAACGGCGCGGTCGGGTCGTTGCCGGCAATATCGATGAAGGCGTCATAGAACAGGTCGAGGAAGGCACGCTCGATGCTCTTGCGCTTGAGGCGCAGGTCGCGCATCGCTTCGAAGAACAGGCTGCGGTCATGGTTGTCGGCGGCCGTGTCGGCCATTTCGAAGAGCGTGTCGTCGGCGTTGTCGAACAGCCCCTGCAGCGCCTGGCGCAGGTGCTGCGCTGCCTTGTCGCGCACTTGCAGCAGGATGACCGGCAGACGAGCGAACGGCGTGCGTGACGCCTGATCGGTGGCCGCCTTGAACGGCACCACCTTCCCGTCATTGGGCATCCCGGTCTCCTTGCTGGGTTGGCTACGAAGTGGATTGAATGGCTGTCAAAGTCATGACGCCAATTACAAGGCGCGCATTATCTGGCAAAAACGCGCGGCCTGCCAGCGAACTGTGCAGTACGTTTCGGCCAGCCTGTGGATAGACCGCCATGGGGCGCAAATGCTCATTTGCTGCGACCAAAGGCGGATTGCTGCACGCCCGCCCCGGGCTGCCCTATAATCGCGGCCACCTAGCTTGTGGAGCCCACCATGCCGAATCTACGCCTCGCCGACCTGACCGCCGAAATCGAAGCCAACGTGCGCCGTGCGTTGCTCGAAGATGTCGGCAGCGGCGACATCACCGCCCAGCTGATTCCTGCCGAGCGCCTGGCCAAGGCCACCATCATTACCCGCGACGACTGCGTGATCAGCGGCACGGCCTGGGTGGACGCGGTGTTTCGTCAGCTCGACCCGCGGGTGGCGGTGCACTGGCAGGTCAAGGACGGCGACCGGGCCACGGCCAACCAGGCACTGTTCCACCTGGAAGGGCCAGCCCGCTCGCTGCTGACCGGCGAGCGCAGCGCGCTGAACTTTTTGCAGTTGCTGTCGGGGGTGGCCACCCATGCGCGGCACCTGGCCGACCTGGTGACCGATACCCAGGTCAAGCTGCTGGATACGCGCAAGACCCTGCCGGGCCTGCGCCTGGCGCAGAAGTACGCAGTGACCTGCGGCGGCTGCCACAATCATCGCATCGGCCTGTACGACGCGTTTCTGATCAAGGAAAACCACATTGCCGCCAGCGGCGGGATTGCCGAAGCGATCGCTGCGGCGCGCCGCATTGCGCCGGGCAAACCGGTGGAAATCGAGGTGGAGAGCCTGGATGAACTGCAGCAGGCGCTGGAGGCCGGGGCCGACATCGTCATGCTCGACGAGCTGAACCTGGACGAAATGCGCGAGGCGGTGCGCCTCAATGCCGGCAAGGCCAAGCTGGAAGCCAGCGGCGGGATCAGCGAAAGCACGTTGCGCGCAATTGCCGAGACGGGGGTGGACTACATCTCGATCGGGGCAATGACCAAGGATGTGAAGGCAGTGGACCTGTCGATGCGCCTGAGCCTTTGAAAGCATCGCGGGTCAAGCCCGCTCACACAAGGACAGCAGTGATCCCTGTGGGAGCGGGCTTGACCCGCGAAGGGCTGCGAAGCAGCCCCAACAGTCCTCAGAACGAAGCGTTCTGCAGGCCGTCCAGGTAACGCTCGACATCCAGTGCCGCCATGCAGCCGGCACCGGCCGAGGTGATTGCCTGGCGATACACGTGGTCGGCCACGTCGCCGGCGGCGAATACGCCCTCGATGCTGGTGGCGGTGGCATTGCCGTCACGCCCGCCGTTGACCACCATGTAGCCATCCTTGAGCGCCAGCTGGCCTTCGAACAGCGAGGTGTTGGGGGTGTGACCGATGGCGATGAACACGCCGTCGACCTTCACTTCATCGAAGCTGCCGTCGTTGTTCTTCAGGCGCGCACCGGTCACACCCATGTTGTCGCCCAGCACTTCGTCCAGGGTGGCGTTGAGCTTGAGCTCGATCTTGCCTTCGGCCACGCGGGCGTGCAGCTTGTCGATCAGGATCTTCTCGGCGCGGAAGGTCTCGCGGCGGTGCACCAGGGTCACCTTGCTGGCGATGTTGGCCAGGTACAGGGCTTCCTCGACGGCAGTGTTGCCACCACCGACCACGGCCACCGGCTTGTTGCGGTAGAAGAACCCGTCACAGGTCGCGCAGGCCGAAACGCCCTTGCCCATGAACGCCTCTTCCGACGGCAGGCCCAGGTAGCGCGCGCTGGCGCCGGTGGCGATGATCAGTGCGTCGCAGGTGTAGGTGGCGCTGTCGCCCTTGAGGGTGAACGGCTTGTTGGCCAGGTCCACGGCGTTGATGTGGTCGAACACCACTTCGGTCTCGAAACGCTCGGCATGCTCCTGCATGCGCTGCATCAGCGCAGGGCCGGTCAGGCCATGTGCATCGCCCGGCCAGTTGTCGACTTCGGTGGTGGTGGTCAGCTGGCCGCCAGCCTGCATGCCGGTGATCAGCAGCGGCTTGAGGTTGGCACGGGCCGCGTACACGGCGGCGCTGTAACCGGCAGGGCCGGAACCGAGAATGATCACTCGCGAATGACGAACTTCAGACATGAAACGCTCCTGTCGAGCTGGCGAGCCAGCCACATGACGCCGGGGGCACCGGCTGGAATAAAAAAGAACCCGCGAAGCACTTGGGGAAGGCTATTGGCCGCAGGTTCTGGAAACCGTGAAATTGGTGCGACTGTAACGAGGAGGCAGAGATTAAGGAAATATCCTTAGACAATCCACCTTATAGACGACCTCTATTCACCTGCCGAGCACCGGCCGCTTTGCCTATTAAATGATCGACAGGGTTTTGTTACCGGGGGTTGCGCGCATTTCGCCGCGCTTTCGCCCAGGCGTCAAACTCGGTAAGGTCGGCGCGTTTACCACCGCTCGGAGCCTTTTATGCAAGCCCCTGTCCTGTCCGGCCCCCAATACCTGCGCGAGGGCCTGAAACTGGTCCTGAGCCCGGGCCTGCGCCTGTTCGTGCTGCTGCCGCTGGCGGTCAACCTGCTGCTGTTCGTGGGCCTGATCTATTTTGCCGGTCACCAGTTCAGCCTGTGGGTGGACTCGCTGATCCCGACCCTGCCGGGCTGGCTGAGCTTTCTCAACTATGTGCTGTGGCCGCTGTTCGTGGTGCTGGTGGTGCTGATGGTGTTCTTCACCTTCACCATGCTGGCCAACATCATCGCGGCACCGTTCAACGGTTTTCTGGCCGAAAAGGTCGAGGTGGTGGTACGTGGCACCGACCCGTTCCCGGCCTTCAGCTGGGGCGAACTGGCGGCCATGGTGCCGCGCACCCTGAGCCGCGAACTGCGCAAGCTGGGCTACTTCGTGCCGCGCGCCCTGGCGCTGTTCATCCTGTCGTGGATCCCGGTAGTCAACATCGTGGCCGCGCCGCTGTGGCTGCTGTTCGGTGTCTGGATGATGGCCATCCAGTACATCGACTACCCGGCAGACAACAACAAGATGAGCTGGCAGGACATGCTCGCCTGGCTGCGTGCCAAGCGCTGGCAGAGCCTGGGCTTTGGCGGCTCGGTGTACCTGGTGCTGCTGATCCCGTTCGTGAACATCGTGATGATGCCTGCCGCCATCGCCGGTGCCACGCTGTTCTGGGTGCGCGAACGCGGCTGACGGTTGCCGGGGCGACGGTGCAAGGCCGCCGCCACCGCGCCGTCAGGGCGCCAGCTGGTTGGAGAACTGGCCGACCGCGTCCACCACCTTCTGCGCGCCGTCTTGAATCTCGACGATCACCGTGCCGGTCTGCCCGGCCAGCGACAGGCCCTCTTCGGCCTGGCGCTTGCTGTTGTCGATGATGTCGACCGCCGCCTTGGCCAACTGGGCGTTCTGCTGCACCACCCGGGCGATTTCCTCGGTGGCGCTGCTGGTGCGCGAGGCCAGTTGCCGCACCTCGTCGGCCACCACCGCAAAACCCCGACCCTGCTCGCCGGCACGCGCGGCTTCGATGGCCGCATTGAGCGCCAGCAGGTTGGTCTGCCCGGCAATGTCGCTGATGGTCTTGATGATCGAACCGATCACCTGGGACTGCTTGTCCAGCGCCTCGATGCCGTCGGCGGCCTGCTGCATGTACGTCTCCAGGCCGCGCATGACCTCGACCGTCTGAGTCACCACCTCGGTGGCGCGACGTGCACTGGAGTCGGTGTCCAGGGACGTGGTGTAGGCGATGTCGGCGGCGTGGGCCACCGCCGCTTCCTGGTTGACCTGGTCGGTGATCACGGTGGCGAACTTGACCACCTTGTACAGCACGTCATGGGCGTCGATGATCGGGTTGTACGACGCCTCCAGCCAGACCACGCGGCCATGGGCATCGATGCGCTTGAAGCGCTCGGCCACGAACTCGCCACGGCGCAGTTTTTCCCAGAACTGCTGGTAATGCGCCGAGTTGTACTCTTCCGGCTCGCAGAACATGCGGTGGTGCTTGCCGCGCACCTGCTCCAGGGAATAGCCCATGGTCTTGAGGAAGCGGTCGTTGGCAGCCAGCACCTCGCCGTTGAGGTTGAACTCGATCACTGCCGTGGAGCGCATCAGGGCCTTGATCAGGCTCTCGTGCTCGCGTGACGTCTCGATGGTGCGGGTCAGGTCGCTGGAGTGCAGGGTGAAGTAGCGCAGGCGCCCGTCACTGCCCTTGACCGGCTGCAGGATCGAGCGCAGCCAGGCTTCCTCGCCGTTGCCGCGCAGCAGGCGAAACGCGCCGTTGAGGTGCTCGCCGCGGTTGATCGCCTGTTTCATGCGCTGGTAGAAATCCAGCGGCTTTACATGCGCCGGCACGATCTCTTCGATGTTGCGGCCCAGCAACTGCTGGCTGCTGTAGCGCATCTCTTTCTCGAAGTTGCCGTTGACCGCTTCGATGCGGCCCTGGGGGTCCAGTTGCAGCACCAGCATCTCGCTGTCCAGGCTGCACTTGACCTGCTCCATGGTCATCAGCTCTTCGCGCAGCCTGGCATTTTCTTGTTTCAGTTTGCTGTTGAACATCACCGCTCCTGGAGCGAAAGTCTCATTCGAATGCAACTTCATCGGCTGGCGATGCGGCATTCTTGAGGCGCTGGCCAAGCTTATTTTCACAGCGCAAAAGCGCCAATGATCGGGCGTCATGTATCCGTCATTTTGCTGTCATCCGGGCGCAATCGGCACCTCGGAAAATCCTCCCATGACCAGTCCCGCCGCCCTGCACATCACTCTTGTCAGCGAAACCTTCCCACCCGAAATCAATGGCGTGGCCAACACCCTTGGCCGCCTGCACGAAGGCCTGCGCCTGCGCGGCCACCGGGTGGAGCTGGTGCGCCCGCGCCAGGCCGGCGATGCCGCCGGCCCTGCGCAGGCCGACCTGCTGTTGTGCCGTGGCTGGCCCCTGCCCGGCTACCCCGGCCTGCAGTGGGGGCAGGTGTCGATGCACAAGCTGCTGCGCCGCTGGCGCCGCGACCGCCCGGACGTGCTGTACATCGCCACCGAGGGGCCACTGGGCCTGAGTGCACTGCGGGCGGCGCGGCGCCTGGGCATCGCGGTGGTCAGCGGCTTTCACACCAACTTCCAGCAGTACTCCGGCCAGTACGGCTTCGGCCTGCTCACGCGGCTGGTCACCCGTTACCTGCGCGGCTTCCACCATCGCTGCCACAGCACCCTGGTGCCCAGCGTCAGCCAGCGCCTGGAGCTGCAGCGGCGCGGCTTCGAACGCCTGACCCTGCTGTCGCGCGGGGTCGACAGCAGCCTGTTCAACCCGGCCCGGCGCCGCCAGAGCTTGCGCGACCAGTGGGGCCTTGGGCCCGACGACATCGCCCTGCTGCATGTGGGGCGGCTGGCCACCGAGAAGAACCTGGGCCTGCTCGGCCAGTGCCTGGACGCCCTGCGCAAGGCCTACCCCCTGCGCAACCTGCGCCTGATCGTGGTGGGGGACGGCCCGCAGCGCGGCGCACTCGAGCAGCAGTTGCCAGGTGCAGTGTTCTGCGGGGTACAGCGCGGCGAATGCCTGGCCGAACACTACGCCTCGGGGGATATCTTCCTGTTCCCGAGCCTGACCGAAACCTTCGGCAACGTAGTGCTGGAGGCGCTGGCCTCCGGCCTTGGGGTGGTGGCCTACGACGAGGCCGCAGCAGCCCAGCACATTCGTCATGGGCACAGTGGCGCACTGGCCATGCCGGGGGATGCAGAGGCCTTCATCGATGCCGCCAGCTGGCTGCTGGAAGACAGCGAGACCTTGCGCCGGGTGCGCCTCAATGCCCGCCAGCATGCCAGCCGCCAGGGCTGGCCGGCCATCGTCGAACAGTTCGAGGCGCACCTGCGCGGCGCCTGCGAACAGGCACCGGCACCGTCTCAGCGCCGCGCCGATGCGGCGCTGCTGGTCAAGCCAGGCTCGTCAGCGCCTCGCGGCTGAACGGCAGGATGTCCTGCTCGCGCCCCTCACGCACCTTGGCCGCCCACTGGGCATCCACCAGCAAGGCACGCCCTACGGCCACCAGGTCGAACTCCTGGTCGACCAGGCGCTGCAGCAGTTTCTCCAGGCTGGCCGGTTGCGCCACCTTGTCGGTGTCGACCATGAACTGCAGAAACTCCCCATCCAGGCCCACGCTGCCCACGGTGATGGTGGGCTTGCCGGTGAGCAGGCGGGTCCAGCCAGCCAGGTTCAGGTCCGAGCCTTCGAACTCAGGCTCCCAGAAGCGGCGCGTGGAGCAGTGGAAGATATCCACACCGGCGTCGGCCAGCGGGCGCAGGAACTCGCCCAGCGCCTCGGCGTTGTCGACCAGGCGGGCGCTGTAGTCCTGCTGCTTCCATTGCGAGAAGCGCAGGATGATCGGAAAGTCCGGGCCTACGGCGGCGCGTACCGCCTGCACCAGCTCGATGGCAAAGCGCGAGCGGCCGGCCAGGTCGCCGCCGTACTCATCGCTGCGCTGGTTGCTCGTGGCCCAGAAGAACTGGTCGATCAGGTAGCCGTGTGCGCCATGTATCTCGACGCCATCCATGCCGATGGCCTTGGCATCGCGGGCAGCCTGGGCGAACGCCTCGATCACGTCGCGGATGTCGGCATGACTCATGCCGTGCACCACCACCTGGCCATCCTTGAGTTTTTCGCTGGGGCCGTAACCCGGCACGCTGGCGTCCGGCTCGGTACCCAGGCGGCGCACGCTGCCCACGTGCCACAGTTGCGGCACGATCCTGCCGCCTTCGGCGTGTACGGCATCGACGACCTTCTTCCAGCCCGCCAGGGCATCTTCACCATGAAAGCGCGGCACGTTGGGGTAACCGTTGGCGGCCGGGTGGTCGACGGTAGTGCCTTCGGTGATGATCAGGCCGACATCGGCAGCGGCGCGGCGGCGGTAATACTCGACCACCTGCGCATGAGGCACACCGCCTGGGCAGAAGGTTCGGGTCATCGGTGCCATGACCACACGGGTCGGCAGCTCGAGGGCGCCCAGCTTGAAGGGGGTGAACAGGGCTTGAGCAGGCATTCGGCGCTCCTGGGAAAGGGATGGCGCCTGAGCATAGGGCGGGATTGTCGCTGACCCCAGTACTATTGATAGCGGTGATCGGGGTGGATTTTTCGCCGGCAAGGCCGGCTCCTGCATACGACGGTGCATCCATTGCAGGAGCCGGCCTTGCCGGCGAAGGGGCACGTTAGGCCAAGGCTTTCTCGATAGCCTGCACCACCGTGGCATCATCCGGCGCAGTACGCGGCGCAAAGCGCGCCAGCACGCGGCCGTCCTTGCCTACCAGAAACTTCTCGAAGTTCCAGGTGATATCCCCCGGGAACTCGGCGCCTTCACCGGCCAGCAGGCGGTACAGCTGATGCCGCTCCGGGCCGTTGACCTCCAGCTTGCTGCCCAGCGGGAAACTCACCCCGTAGTTCAGGCTGCAGAACTGGGCGATCTCCTGCTCGCTGCCCGGCTCCTGCCCGGCAAACTGGTTGCACGGCAGGCCCAGCACGCTGAAGCCCTTGTCCTTGTACTGCTGGTAGAGATTCTCCAGCGCCGCATATTGCGGGGTCAGGCCACATTTGGAGGCGACATTGACCACCAGCACCACCTGCCCCTTGAACGGCGCCAATGGCAACTCCTGGCCATCCAGCGCCTGCAATTTCAGGTCGTGAAATGCACTCATGACGTACTCCCCTTTCCAGTTCCCGGCCAGTTACCGGCATCGGTCCCGGCTGGCGCAACAAATGCTGCCCACTAAAAAAGCGCCCGGCCAAGCCGTCTGCCTCCTGGGAGAACACGACAGACTTGCCCGGGCGCCTTAGCGACCTTCTGAGCTTAGCGCAGAAATCAGTGCTGATGGCCACCTTCGCCATGCACGTGACCATGGGCGATTTCTTCTTCGCTGGCATCACGCACGGCAACGACCTTGACCTTGAAGTTCAGGCGCTGGCCAGCCAGTGGGTGGTTGCCGTCGACGGTCACGTCGTCGCCGTCCAGGTCACGGATGGTCACGATCTGCATCTGGCCATCAGGCGCGGACGCGTGGAACTGCATGCCCACTTCCAGCTCGTCGACACCTTCGAACATGCTGCGGTTCAGGGTGCTGACCAGTTCGGCCAGGTATTCGCCGTAGGCGTCTTCCGGCTCGATGGCAACGTCCAGCTCGGCGCCGGTATCCTTGCCTTCCAGGGCTTTTTCCAGGCCCGGAATGATGTTGCCTGCACCGTGCAGGTAAACCAGCGGCGCGCCGCCGTTGGAGCTATCGATGACCTCACCAGCGTCGTTGGTCAGGGTATAGTCGATGGAGACAGCCTTGTTGGCGGCGATCGGCATGGGGCGAGACCTTTTGCATAAGAATGTAGAACGAACAAGTGTAACCAACGCATCGCCTGAAAGCGAACGCAACCCGGACAAACGGGAAGCCGCTTTTCCCAGCCGGGTGCTGGGTTTTCATCAGGACGAGCATGGCCACTGGGTGGTCGAACTGTCGTGCGGGCATACCCAGCACCTGCGCCACGAACCGCCGTGGCAGTCACGTGGCTGGGTGCTGGACGCAGGCCTGCGCCAGCAACGAATCGGCCAGCCATTTGCCTGCGGCTGGTGCGCTCAGGGGGTCGATAGCGCTACCCTTGGCAATTGATTCTTTTGCAACAGCTCACTTCGAGAAGCTCGCATGCAGACATTTTTCATCGCGCCGACCGACTTTGGTGTCGGCCTGACCTCCATCAGCCTGGGCCTGGTGCGCACCCTGGAACGCGCCGGTCTCAAGGTCGGCTTCTTCAAGCCGATCGCCCAGCCCCACCCCGGCGACACCGGCCCGGAACGCTCCACCGAACTGGTCGCCCGCACCCACGGCCTCAAGCCGCCGCAACCGCTGAGCCTGGCGCATGTGGAACGCATGCTCGGCGATGGCCAGCTGGACGAACTGCTCGAAGAAATCATCACCCTGTACCAGCAGGCCTGCATCGGCAAGGACGTGCTGGTGGTCGAGGGCATGGTGCCCACCCGCCATGCCAGCTACGCCGCACGGGTCAACCTGCACCTGGCCAAGAGCCTGGACGCCGAGGTGATCCTGGTGTCGGCGCCGGAAAACGACGTGCTGGCCGAGCTGTCGGGCCGTGTCGAGCTGCAGGCCCAGCTGTTCGGCGGCCCGCGCGACCCCAAGGTGCTGGGCGTGATCCTCAACAAGGTGCGCAGCGACGAACCGATGGACACCTTCGCCAGCCGCCTGCAGGAGCATTCGCCCCTGCTGCGCAGCGGCGAGTTCCGCCTGCTGGGCTGCATCCCGTTCCAGGCCGGGCTCAACGACCCGCGCACCCGCGACGTGGCCGAGCTGCTCGGTGCCCAGGTACTCAACGCCGGCGACTACGAAACCCGGCGCATGAACAAGATCATCATCTGCGCCCGCACCGCTGTCTCTTATACACATCTCCGAGCCCACG
>OLII01000105.1_pt1 | contig 30569 bp, 47 predicted proteins | sample 1609481 | NCBI WGS metagenome assembly OLII01 (sample SAMN05416859, study PRJEB24817) | seawater metagenome | isolation source: Sea water | place: Canada:Atlantic | collected 2013-11 | reverse complement strand
AGTAGATTAATTATTTATATACCGTGTTACCATTTCGTTTTAATGAATGGTAACGTATTGTGTATGGCATCGTTTTAATGTGCTATACACGTTGTTAGGTGTAGTACGGATTAAATAAAAACAGAAATGGTAAAATATTATAGACATAAAGATAAGCGCGATGTAGTTTGTGAAGTGATGGGTAAAAATGCACGTTTTGGTAAATGGGTATGGAAAGGAAGTACTTGTACTGAAGTTTACACTCACAAGGAAGTTACAGAAGATTTTAAAAGTGCATTTGAAGAAGTAACCCAAAAGCAATTTAATGATGTGTGGGGTACTAAGTTAGAACAGGCGTAGTATTACACCTAACTGTATTAGTTATGATTAGTAGCGTTAAATTAACACAAAAATTTATAAAAAATGAAAGAACAAATACAAGCCAGACTTGAGAGAGGTTATACTATGGCTATTTACGGAACTCGTGAAAATATACACGAACAAATGACTAATGATATAAAAGAGCTATTAGAAGCTATTAATTATAATGCTAGTTCTTCACAGTTAAAGGAAAAAGAAATACCTACTTTCGAGGATTGGATAAACTTTAATGGATACAGAAAAGAATATACTGATTTAGTTGACAATGGGTTTGCTTATGATATAGGTGTGTTATACCGAAAGTACACACAAGCGATTAAACAACCTTTAATTGTTTAGAACGTTGGGTATAAAATTATTTGCGAAAATTAAGAACTGAATTAAATAAAAAAACAATGAATATTAAGATACTTTGTAAAAATATAGAAAATAATCATATAGATTTTAATGCTGATAGATTAGAAGAATTATTTACTGAATTTGCTAAAGAATACCATAAAGGGCAATTAAATTTATACGGTGTTAGCCACCAAAGGGAACTGTTAATTGCACAACTTAACAAAACTGACTTAGAATACATACAACAACAAGGCTGCACAGATATTTTAGCAGACGACTTACTTAAAGCAATTAATTGTGGCTAACGCCTACGTGTAACTTTTGTTGCGATTGAATTAAAAATCAACTTAGAAATTAAACACAAAGACAAATGAAGATAGCAGAAAAACTAAAAGCAAAGGATTTAAGAATACAAATTTTAGAAATACAATTAACTGCTTGTAAAAGTGATAGAAAAAGACTAAAAGAGCAATTGAAGTTACACGATGTTGTAGTGCCGAAGGGTACGTTGCTTATTAATGATTTAGAGGACTGGCATATTAAAAGATGGAATAACGGTTTAGAATCTGGTGCAAGTATGCAAGAAATTAGGGAAGATATGGAAATTGCAAGTAAAGCCAATGACTTAAACAACTCTATTAAATGGCTTGAAAAATAATAAGCAATGCACTACAACGTATTTGGGTAAGATTAGTTTAATTAAAAAATAAAAACATTATGAATAAAGATTTGATAGACGACATAAAAAGAACAATGAACAAAAGTAACAAGGTTAAATTAATTTTACCCGATGTTGTACGTAGTTTTAAAATACAAGGAAACAAAGACGGTTGGGATTGGGAGAAAATTGTATTAGCAGAAAACAAAGACGAAGCACTTAGTAAAATAAAGAAACATTCTAAGGATAGCACCGATATTAAGTTAGTAAGAGATTACGGTAAGCCGTTATTTTAATATTACTTACAACTTATTTGTGTATGAATAGTGCGACTTAAAAAACTAAAATTATGTTAAAAATATTGAAATTATTAGTAAAAATAAAATTATTTAAATGTAATGATGATGGGTGGCACAGACACTATTACCTATGGTTGTTTCAATTTAGGAAAAGAATTTGGGTTGAAGAAACTTAGCATTATTTATACACGTTGTTGTGGTGTCGTTTTAATGCACTACAACGTATGGTAATATGGTTAGTGCTTTTTAGCATTAATTATATTACGTGTTGTCTATCTGTAAAAAAAAAGGAATGATAATTAATTTGAAAAATTAAAACTTATGAATATTACAAACGAAGATAATATTGACCTTATGGCTCGATATGAAGATGATTATTTTGATTTATGCTTAACAGATCCGCCTTACAATGTGGGCAGGAAGTATAATGAATATGATGATAATATGACTGAAGAAGAGTACCATAAATGGTGTATAAAATGGTTTAACGAAGCAAATAGAGTTAGTAAGACTTTAGTAATGACCGTAGGATATAAAAATTTACCTTTTTGGTTCTCTTTAAAGCCTAAACACCAAATGATATGGCATAAACCAAACCAAAACAGTCCAAGTCCTTTAGGTGGGTTTAATGCTTATGAATCTATTTTAATATGGGGTAAGAATCACAAAAGAATAGGACACGATATATTTACTAAAAATATAAGTATGCAGAAAGATGCAAGTTGGCACGATTGCCCTAAACATTTAAAGAGTTGGGAAATTATATTAGATAAGTTTATAGAAAAACCTGCGAAGATTTTAGATATATTTTTAGGTAGTGGCACAACTGCAATAGCCTGCCATAATTTAGGATTTGACTTTACTGGTTGTGAAATAGATAAAGAATACTTTGATAAATGCGTAAAGCGTGTAGATGGACACGTAGCACAATTAACAATGTTTTAGATAAGAGTAAGCCGTACTATCTGGTGGCTTTTTTTTATTGTAGACAACTACTTATATCCACACCTAAATTGTTCTAAACACTATGAATCAATTAGTTATAAAACATAGATTTAAGTTATATCCTTACATAATTTGTGATGATAATAAGACGCTATGGCAAATAGAACACTTTAAAAACAAACGTACTTATCCACAAAAGAGATTAGCATACAATGATAAAAGGAAAGCGTTTAGAATTAATTCACAATGGGTTAGTAGAAAGAGATTAATAAAATTAATAGTATAAAAAAACCCTCGATTAAGAGGGTTTAGTCATTTATAAAAATAGGGATTAATTAAAAGTAATGTGTTATAAAAATATCGGTGTTGTTGTACTTACCACTCCTTTAAAGTTATCTATAAAGAAACCTCTACGACCTTTTTTAAAGTTATTCTGTACCCATTGAGAAGATGGACTTAATGCAGGATAATTAAAATAATCAAAATCATCACTTCCAGCCATGTCAAAAATAGCCTGGTGACTATCTCCTTTTTTAAATATTATTCTCTTTCCAGCACTATACAAATTGTTGTGCTTAATATACTGATCTATCTTCTCTATTTGCTTAGTATCTAATTGTGGTTTGAATCCAAACTTTAAAGTTTTATCATCTTTACCATGTGATATAAGAAATACTATATCAGAAACGATGTAATGGCTTATAAATGTTCTGTGATTAGTTACTATGACATTATCATACTTAATGTCTGTAATGCCTTTAAAAGCCTTATTTAAGAAGTATGAGAAGCACCCACTATGATTATCATTTACAATGTTATTAAAATGTATAGTTTCATAATGACTTACTAAACCATCTACAATGATATTTTTAAACTCTAAAGCACAATCAAAGGCTTCTTCATTTGTCATATTCTGAGGCAGTTCATGTCCACCTCTTGTAGTTCTAGCATTTAACCCATCTAATAAATCTCCTAAGTCATCAACTATTAAAACATTTGACTTTTTATTTTCAATAGTTTTTTTAACCATTTTTCTAGCTGACTTCAGTATAGTTTTTCTATTCCATTTCTCAGCATACATTGAATTATTATCTTTATCGGTGTCCATACCTATATGTACATCTGTATAAGTCAATACATCAAAGTCAAAATCAGTATCTATAACATCATGTTTAACATCGATACGGTTTATATGTTTCTTAATTATAGAATCAAAATCAATATCTATAACCTCTTGATCTATTTGTTCTTTAAATACAATGTTGTAAAAAGGTGTTCCAGTATGACTAACTAACTTATATGAAGATATATCATTTCTAGGTAATGAATAATGAATACAATATTCGTTTATATCCATCATCTTACCAGTTAATCCATTCCATGCGGACAAAACAAAAGCAGCAGGTCTGTAATCGTTTGCAACTGTTTTAGTTTCTACAACTTCCTTTACACCTCTTAATTTTAAGACTTTTTGCCATTGTTCATTTTTAATTCTATACTTGGCTTTTGTTCTACCGTTAAATTTTTTGTTAATTTCAAGACCTAAAAAAGTAGCCTCTTCATCGGTTAAGTTCTTTCTAATACTCATATATTGGTTTTAGTTAATATTTGTACATGTATATGTTTACTTTTTTTGTTTTTTGTAAACTTGTATGTTTACTTTTAAAATAGTTTTATGCCGAATCCAACTTTTACATCGACGTTATTATTAATGTTATTGTATTGAATACCTGAACTAATAAATAGTTTGTTCTTTATGTTTAATTGTATTCCTATCTCTGGAGTAGTGAAATTCTTTATCGGTGTGCTACCGTATAGATATAAACCGCTTGCATTACGTGTTTTAGTTATCGTTTTCGTCGTTTCTTTCTCAGGAAAAGTTATCGTTCCGGTAACGTTTAATAATTCACCGGTTGTAGTTATTTCCAAGTTAGCTTTAGAATTATTTGATAATAAGGTAGTTGTGTATTTATTAGCTTTTATAGTTGTGCTATCCGGAACGTTCCGGTAAACTATTGAATCTTTTCCGGTAACTGTTTTTATCCGGTTAACGTAAACCACTTCCGGAACTTTTTCTATTTTAGTTTCTATTATTGTATCGGTAACTATCTTAATTACTGTTTCAGTTTTAGTAATTGTTTTAGTATCGCTATCACATTGTTTAAAAACACTAAATAGTATTATAAATCCTGCTATTGTAAAAAGTATGTTTCTTGTTTTCATATCTTTATTTAATTTAATTGGTCATCGGGTGGTAAAAATTCCGCTTCGTAAAAATTAAGTTGTATATCTTTAGGTAAAAAATATACAGACTCTGATTTTTTAGTTATTAGATATGGCTTATAATACCATCCTAAATCATGCAATATGTCATAATTATCGTCTACCATTTTTTTATAACGCCTAATGATGTTAAAACTTTTTTTAAGTGATTTATATCTTCAAACCTAAATATAGACCTACCTATTTTTAATGTCGGTTGAAAGAAATTTCCATCATCCATGCCTAAATCTTTTTCAATAGAAAATTCAAAAAAATGATTAGACCAAACAAAACTACTAACGCCTTGTTCTTTTTTATGATTGTAATTTTTAATCTTAGAAAAACCTAAGTCCTCCATTTCTTTATTGGTTATCATAATAATTGGTTTAAATATTAGTTGTATCTAGTGTTTAAAAACATCATTAGCTCATGTGTCTTTTTAACTGTGTAAAGTTGTCCATAGCTTATAAGATTTACTACTTTAGGATCGACTGGGCAATTGTAATGACCGTTAACCATATCTAAGTCAAAAGAGAAATCTATAAAAACTTCTTCTTCTGCCATTTCATTATATACGCAAAGTTTAAGATTTGTTTTCATCTTTAAATTTCTTGGTTCTATATTTTATATAGTAGTTAAACACGATAAATATAGTGATTAAAAAACTAATATAATCAAACATTTCATAATTTTCTACTTTTGGATCGTCATCAAAGACAAAATACACCTCGCCCAAAAACCTTGAAATACAGATAAATACAGCAAACATAGGAAAGAAACGCCACTTATCCCACTTAGTAAATAAATATGCTGAAGTATAGCAACAAAAAGAAAAAGCAATACCTATATAAAAGATACTGCCTTTGTTTTTCTCAGCAAAATCAAAAACACCTTCTAACGGTTGCCATGCTGAATATGTTATAACTGCTACAACAAAGCCTAATACATATAGTTTGTTAGAAATGTTGTTTTTAAGCAGGTAGTTTATCATAATAATCTATAATTACTTTCTTCTATTCGTTGTTCAGCTATTGCGAAATACTTTTCATCTTGCTCAATTCCTATAAAATCTCTTTTAGTGTTAATACAAGCAATTCCAGTACTGCCAGAACCCATAGTAAAATCTAAAACAGTTTCATTTTCATTTGTGTACGTTTTAATTAGGTACTCCATTAATGCAATAGGTTTTTGAGTTGGGTGTTGTTTTCCTTTTTGATTAGCGTTACTTATTTTTAATATATTTTGAGGATAAGAGTGTGTTATTAAATACTTTTCCATTTTTTTATACCCAAACTTATGCTCATTTTCTTTTGTTACAGATGAACCATAAGCTATTCTAGGTTTATCTTTTTTAACCATTTGCGGATTATATTTTTTTACGTTAAATATTATAACATCCTCATATCTTCTTAATGGCTGAAACTTTGCTATGCCGTGTGCTGTTGGTTTTACTTTATCCCACTTCCAATCATATTTATAATTCTTAATATTACTCATTCTTAAAGCACTACTAAAAGGCTCACTACCAAATAAAACTATTGCACCGTTAGGTTTTATAATTCTATTAAGTTGCTCCCACATTAATTCAAAATCTATCACACTATCCCATTTACAAGCAGTTGTGCCATAAGGTGGGTCTGTTATAATAGCATCAATACTATTATCTTTAATAGTTTTCATTACCTCTAAGCAATCACCTTTTAATAATTGTATCATATATTTGAATTTAAACAAATATAGTGTTTTTTATCTTTTAAATATATCTCTTATTGCTTTTCCCACTTGTATAGGGTTTTCTTTTAGTTTAGTTATTAGTAAAAATATACTTTCTACTATTCCCATACCGAATAAACCAAATACAAAGGCGACTGAATACTCAGCACTATCTAACCAAGCCCATCTAAGTAAGATTAAAGGCGTTATATATCCAGTTAGTATTGAACCACAAATAACAACAAAATAACTACGTATCTTATCTCTAAGTGTGTTAGACCTTTTATTAAATATTAAACCTATACCAGAAGCGAGTAAACCTGTTATTACATGCCCTGTTTTTATTCCAAACTTCATCAAAACATCTTCCATTAATCTTCTTTTTCTTTAGGTGGGCGTGGTGGGTCGATAGGTCTAGTTCCTACATGCCTGGCAACCATTTTAAATGCGCTTTCATCGGGCTTTACTTGTTTCCATACCATAGAAACAATAGTAACTAATAAAGAGATGGTTGCCATTAATTTAGAGTCTATACCTAATAATTCTGCATTACTAGAAACTAAAGTATATATTTCTAATACTAAAGTTATAATAACTGAAACGGTTAATTTAGGGCTTTCTTTAAATGATTTCATTTTTTTTGCTATTTATTAAAAATTTTGTGTTATATTTGGTCTAAGTTTTTCATAAGTAATTTTGGTTAATTAGTTTGAAAGGGTTTAGTTGAGGAGCTAAGCCCTTTTTTTAGTTACAATTACAACCTCCTTTTTTAATTATTAATTCAACTCTTGTTTCTCCATCTAAAGCCTTATGAAATGCCTTCATTGTATTACGGCTACTAGTTACATCATTATAACCATCTTTATTAATATCCATTATAGAACGACCTAAAGCAATGCATCCATTTAACTGAAACCAATAATTAGCAGAATGGAATTTACATTCAGCACGATTAGGAACGTTTTTAAGTTCCCATAAATCTTTTTTAAATCTGTTAGAGTATTCTAAAACAGTAGTATAATTCCCTAACGGAACGCAACTAACTCTGTTTTCGTTGTTTCTCCATCCACGTTCTAAACTAACAGCAGAAAATAATGGTTTATTATCCTCATTGTAAATAGTACACTTGCCTAATGTTTGGTTTTTATCTTGCCAATCTCTAATAATTACAATCGTTTTCATACCAATTCAATGAATTTATTCATAAACTTATAATCGTTTCTTCTTTGCCAGTTGTAAAAACAGAACTTTATAAAATTATCACGCTCTTCTAAAGCGTCACAACTCATTAAAAAAGCGTCTATCTCTTTTTCTCCTGGAGTCATACCTACACTATTACACTTTCCTATAAACTCGAATAATATATCAATTCTCATGTTAATAAATATAAATTACTTGTACGAATTTACCAATTGTTAAATCAGCAAATTCCTCTTTAGTTCCCATTAGTATTAAAATAGGTTCTGACTCATTTTCTTTTGGTCGTCGGTTTGTTACAGAACTAGGCGAAACTATTGTACCAGTTCCTTTAACCTCATAAACCGTTAACTTGCTATCATAAGACATCGGTAACATGCTACTATGAAAAACTAAATGCTTTACAGTTATATCCTGATCCTTTTTAATTATAGTTCCCTCATTACAATCTACGTCTATAACCTTTACAAAATCCGTTTGAGAATTTGCAAAGTTAATAACTAAAAATAATAGTAATGAGATTATATATTTCACATTGATAGTATTGAGGCAATAAATAAAGGTACAATTATAGTAGCAATTAAATCAGATAAACTAAATGTAGTTTTACCCTTATTTGTAAGCAAGTAAGGTATAACCTTTAAACCATCGTTTAACTCCTTTAAAAAGGCTACAACTACTGTTATAATTAATGCAGTATGATAATTGAAAACTGCTGTTGATACTAAAAATAGCATCATTCCTATTATGAAATGTAACCATTTATCTTGTGGTAATTTAAAATTTATTTTCATTTATTTTATAATTTAATTATAAGATGTTTGTGTGCCTCTACCTTCAATCTTAATAACATCATTGCTTAATATTCTAATAACTGCATACGCATTAGCAGGATAAGCACCCGAAGTCATTGCGTCCATTGAGTAATAAGGAATACTATTAATTGTTGTTAATAGATTTATATGTTCATGTCCTGATATAACACCTATTACATTGCCATAAGTTTCAAGTATTCCACGTACAACACTTGCATTGTTTACACTTAAATTATCTACGTCAGAATGTAAACTTTGATGACAGAATACAACTACTTTTCCAGTAGCCGTGCTTAATTCAGTATCTAACCATGTTCTTTGTATTGGTGGAATCCAATCAGTTAAATGATTGCCAGGATCTTGATTACCTGAATCAAAATCATCTGCATCATCATCGCTTAAATATGTAGCATCTAATACAATAAACTTAATAGTGTTTACTGTAAAAGAATAATATTTTGCTGTCATAGCTGTATTTGCTATCATTTCAGCCTTACTAAGTTTATCAGTATCGTGGTTGCCTAAAGAATAATATCTAGTGCCTACAAAATCATCGTAGACAGTTTCGATATAAGCCAAGTTTACCAACGCTGTAGCGTGGTCTGTTTCGGGTGTAAAAGCAATATGTCCATTGTCTGTGTAATCTCCATTGAAAAATGCAAAATCTAAACTTTCAGCATTCCAATCCGTTACAGCATCAGTTAATTTACTATCACCATCACTAGGATACCTACCAGCATAATCGTTAATAGTTCCATAATGTAAATCACTACCAAATCCAAAAGAAACTAAAGGAACTGGTAATTGTAATGCTACTAACGCTGTTATTTCTGTTTGCGTTAATTCCTTATCCCATAGAATAACTTCATCAACTTTACCGTTTAAAAAATAATCTCCAGCAATCCATTCACTAGAACCTATATATAATTCAGCCGTTGTATTACTCATTCCTACATAAGTGCCAGTAGAGGCGTCTGTAAGAGCTACATTAACGCCATCAATATAACATTTAATCCCTCCAACGGTTTTACTACCATCATATGTAAAAACAATATGCATACCAACGCCTGCCGTAACCGATCCTATCGGTGCACCAGCTTGTAGCCTACCACTGTTATCAGCATTAATTAAATAAATTGAAAGCCTATCTCCAAACAAGCCTATTAACCATTCTCGACTTGTGCCTCCTGCATCTTTACCTATATACCAAGTTGTCGTTAAATCATCAAACTCTATTAAGTGAGATATACTAAAAGGCAAATCAACTCCTCCACTACCGAAACTTAAATCAGCAGCATCAGGAACTACTATTTCACTTGTAGAACCATTAAACACGCCTCGTTTGCTTACAAAACCTACTTCATAAGTAAGATTAGAAGCTACACCATTATTACTACCTACAACATCATTTGCGTTATCTTCAAAAGTATATCTTGAAATAATATTAGCAGACGGTTCTGGAACTGCTGAAGAATTATCAAAAATAACAGTACTACCTAAGTACGCTTTTTTTATTTCAGTAGCACCTAAATAAGATTTGTTTATATCTGTTGCACCTAGTTTTAAGCTCATATTATGCGTCTGTTATTATATAAAAAGTTGTTGCTACTGGTGTGCCTGCGTCATATTCGGCTTGTGTAAGACTAACCATATTTAAAACCTTATCGCTCCCACTTGGTTCACTAGTAGTTATAGTTGAAACTACGTTTTCTTCTATAGCCATCGTACCAGTTGCATCTGGTACTTGATAAGTTCGTTCTGCTGTCAATAATGACGGCTGAAAAACACCCCTAACAGTATCGTTTCCTACTGCTATATCGTTTGGTGTTACATAACTTTTACCAGTTCTTGTGCCACTACCATCTGTAAAGAATAAACCCTCTTCACCTGAAATATCAAAACCCCAATCATCATCACTATTAGTAAATGTTAAATTGTTAGCGTTCCATGTCCAAGTATTAAAACCATCAATATAAGTGTTTCCAGTACCAATAACTTGTCCTAGTGTTTGTGATCCAGTACTACCAGCATATGCTAAACCACTCCACACAGTCACACCATCCCCAAACTTAAACTTTCTTGTGTCTGTTTCTAATCCAGGTTCATGTAATCCTAAAATCGGATCAACGCTTGTCCATGTTGCAGCGTCACCGCCTCTAATTTGTATTAAATCTTCTCTTGCCATTTATTTAATTTATTAAGGTGTACCACCGTTAACTATTCCATCCCAACTATCACCATCTTTACATATTATCGGTTGTAGGCTTATAGAATTTCCTGATTGTGTTACTGTTATGTTATATTTTGTTACATTTTGCGTTACTGTAATAGCCATCTTTTAAGTTATTATTGAAAATTGTTTAACTATATTGTATTGAATATTACAAATAGTTTCAATACTTATAGGATCAAAAGCAAAATCTGAATATTCTTCTATCTGTAAATCACCTAAAAAACTACCAATAGGTAAATCATTTTCTGTAACTTCATCTATTTCAAAAGTTTTAGCTCCTGTTATAGTTATACCACCTAAAGCACCAGTACTATCAATATTTATAACTTTTATTGATTTGTCATATATTTGCATTCTTATAATATAAAGGTCTTCAACTAAATTTCCTGTAAAAGTATCGCCTAAATCCCATGATATTTTACTTATAGTATCACCTTGTTTTATAAAAGGTTTGCATTCTGCTGTTGTTATTGGTATGTTTAATGTTGTTATACTCATGGCGTTCCTCCATTTACGTTACCGTCAGCGTATAATTTGCCATCAGTACCTATTATTATTATGTTTCCAGCATCCGAACTGACAAAATCAGCAATTACAACGTCACCAGACCTATAAAAAGACGGATTACCTAACGCTTTAAGCCTTGCAGCAAATTCTGGTATTGTAGAGTAAACCTCTTCAGTTCCACTCGCTGTATCATCGTATATAGCTATTTCATCTAAAGGAAACCTAGCAAAGTCATTACCATAAGGCTGAGAAAACTCAACAGCGTTTGCTTGTGTTCCCATAAATTGCTTACTACTGGAAACCGTTTCATCTTTATCAACGTCATAGTAATCCCAAACATTACCTGCCTTTTTTCTTATTTGAAGTTTTATTGCCATATAATTTCCTTATTTAGAATCATTCTATTTAGTGTTTTGTATATCTTACTAAGATACAATTAATATTTCGTTATTTATAATTATTCTAAATAATATTTATAATTTATGATTAGTTTCTTACCATGTAACAATTGCTACACGTTTCCATGTATCTGTTGCAGTACATATATAAATATAATCTGCATCTATTCTAATTTCTCCTAACACACCCGTATCACTAGCACTAGATGGAGCTGTATTTAAAGCGTCTAACGATAATGTTTCTACTGTTAGATTTTCTAAAACTACATCACTAGTTTGTAATGTGTTATTATAAACTGGCTTAGTATAAAGCGGTGGCATTGCGTTGCCTCGTTCATTCTGATTAAGCATTACACCGTCGATGTTTAACGTTGTTGACGCTCCAAGATATCCTACTATTCCATCTAATTGTATTTTTATTGTAACCTCGTCACTTTTAGCAAATGTTAAAGGCGTGTCACTCATAAATCTAACCCACTCACTATTAAAATCAGGATCGTCTAAATCCGTTGCATCACTACCTAATGTAAAAGTTTGTGTGTTATAACTTGAAGCGTTTTTGAATATTTCAACATGTCCGTTATAAGCAATAGCAGCGTCATCTTTTCGTAAATAAAAAGAGAATTGATAATCACCACCTACTTCTATAGTCGTTAATTGAACGCTGTTTGTAACCTCAATATCTACCGTTGGGTCAGTGTTTTCTATTTTTAAACTCCTATCTCCAGCGAATGAAAGTATGCTATCTGTTGCAGCCGTTCCAGTTCCACTTGATACTGTCCATGTTTGTACAGTTTCAAAGTCTAAGTATGCATCTATAATATTATCTGCATAGTTTTGTCCATTTGTTCTATCTAATCTTAATGCCATTAGTTAAGTGCTTTATAAGTTATACTAAATTTGAATCTTTCATTGTTAGATACGTTTGCATCCGTTTCTAGGTCGTTACCGTTCATTCTAATACCTATAGATTGTCCGTTGTTTCCATTGGTTGCTACACTGTAAGCAATACCATTACCTAAGTATTCTGTTTGCGCCCCATCTATTTCTAGTATCTTACTACCTATTGGAATAGTTCCAGCAGCTAAAACGATTAAAGCTCCTGTTATTGTTACTTGCCTACCTATTTTAGTAACTGTAGCCGTATAACTAAAATTAGCATTTGGTGTTGTTATAACATGCGTTGCTGAACTTGTTTCAGTTACGGGTGTCATATAGATATTTTCTAATAGACTTGCTGTTTCTGTCTTTAAAAGTGATTCATGTGCTGACCTTGTTGTTACACCTACTTTTCCAGTTAACTGTGATGTAATGTTTGCCTCTATTTCTGTTTTTGTTGCCATTTATTTAATTTGTTAAGTATTGTGTATTATCGTATTCTGTTGACTCATATTCACCGTCTCCTAATTCAAAAGCCCATGTTGTTTTATCGCTTATTCCTTCAAATTCTATTCCTATTGCACTTATTAAACCAGTATCAAATTGTATGTAATAATCACCATTAACTAAACTCGCTGCGTTTAATGTTGGTATGTATAAATCATTTACGCTTATAGACATATCCACTTCAGTAAAAGAACTTACAACCGAATCATCTGAAGCATCATATAGCGTTAATGTACCTGTATTTAATGTTGGAACTATATTAAATCCACATTTGCCTTCGTTTTCTATATTCGCTTGTGTGTTAATTCCAAAAGGTAACACTCTTGTTATTTCAACGCCTTCAAATATTTGATAAACAAAAGTGTACGTTTCATATGTTAAACTAGGATTTAGTAATAACTCACCTTCACTTATATTTGAATCCATTTCAGGTTCTACAAACTCAATAGGGCTTGTATTAGTCATTTTCCAAAAGGCAGCATACAAATAGCTACAAGTAACCATATTATCTATTCTAACAGCCGTCCAGTTATCAATATCATTTAATACATACCTACGTTTACGCTTTTTAATATTACGTTGTGCCGTTGTATTGTTTGTTGTTATTTCGTGGTACTCTTCCCTTGTATCTTCGTTAATTGGATTACGGTAATAAGTTGACAATCTAATAGACTGATAATAGTCAGCACGTTCGTATTGCGTACCGTAATGATTCTCGAAATGCTTGTAATCAAATCTAGTTGTTAGCTCTTTATCACATTCTGTAATATTTACCAGGTTAGTGAACCATGTATCATTATTTAGAGTGTTTCTAAATCTAAATGATAGGTTTTTAAAGTAGTATTCAGAATTACAAACGTATTCCCAAGCTATCTGCTTTATTCCATTGCTATCAAAAAACTCTTCTAAAAATACATTAGCCGTTATATCCTCAACTTCAGCACCAGAACAATCAACTAAATAAACTTCATAACTGTCATTAAATACAATAGCCGTCGGGCTGTTTGAAATTTGAAAGTAAGTTTCTCCTTTTGCTAATCGTATCTGACTATTATAATAAATAGTTGCTTGTGGTGACTCTAATAAATTCTTAGCGTCTTCTAAATTATCTCGTAGCCTTAAAAAGCTAAAATCTTTGTCAAATATCATAAACTGTTAATTGCTCCTATTAATTCACTCATACTGTCATAAACAATATTATTCACACTCACTAAATTGTATTTCATAACGCTTGTTAAAGGTCTTGTATTACTATCAAAAAATTGTATGTAATCCGTATCTGTAACATTGTAATCTATTATTGTTACACCGTCTAAATCATAACCTACTTCATTAATAAAATATAAACCAGAATCTAAAGTTATGTTTGTTATTGGGTTTTCCCATTTCTCTTCAAGTTCTAAATCCATTGAACCGTCAGCCCATGTAAAATCACTATTTCTAGGATATGCTTTTAATACTCTATTGTGATTGTCTATAATCCTTATAAAACCGCCTATTGTCTTAATATAGGTTTCGGTGTCGTTTATCGTTTCTAACTTTGTTTTAAAATCTGTGTACTCTTCAAACGTACATAAAACCTTTGCTGTAATTAAACGAGGTGTTAATATAGGATTTGGTAATTGATCTTGCGTAATTGGTTCAAGTTCATTTATAACCTCACCACCGTTAAACTGTGTTGTTAAGTCAACATTATTTTTTAAGAACGTAACCTTTATATCTTCAGGCTTATATAATGTGCTTGTTTTTAAGTAAGCTCCATAATTGTTTAATAAACTTCTTTTTAATGTGTATAGTAGATTAGCGTACTGTGTTGGCGACTCTATGCCTGTTATAATATCAAAACCTTCATTAGTTCTTAGAATGTACTGAACATCTGTTAAAGGATATGTTACTTGTGTTATTTTAGAACCTATAGACGCAGGAAATGAAGCAATAGGTGTTAATGTTACTATATTGTTTGTTATTTCTAATACCGTATAATCACCAGCGTTAGACGTTGTATCTATTGTAAATATATCACCAATTATAAAACCTAATATTGTCCAATTAAAACCACTGCCTAATAATTCTAAATTACCATCATTATTAACATTATGCGTTAATCTCCTTTGAAAACTTCTGGTCTGACTTGGTGCAACCGTTATACAATCAGTTATAAATATTTTGTCATCTTGACTTAAAGATGTGCTTGTTTCACTTGCTGCTTTATCTTGCGTAGTTGCTAATAAAAAAGGATCACGTATAAAATCACATTCTATATCTTTGGTGTTTTGTACACTTCTATTAGCGTTAACTAATTCCATTTCAGTATGCACACCGTCTATAGTGTTTTCGTCGTCTTTATCCTGGTTGAAACTTTTAAACTTAATGCTAACCTCATTAATTGAAAAGCGTTCGTTATATCCTATATTAAATTCACTGTCTGGAGCTTGTAAAAAAGAACCTATTTCTATATTTGTATAAAAGTCATCCTCTTTACCTACATAAAGCGTATCACCTATAACTTGATAATCTAAGTTGTTTTCACTTATTAGATAATCACTCATGTCTTTCCACTCGATATTAAAAGGATTTTCACGCCCTCTAATCATATCACCACTAAAAATAAACTGATTATAGTGTTCGCCTTGACTTTCTAATCTAGGTGCAATAACATTAAAATCTTGATTAACGCTGCTAGATACTTGTTTTGTTGCATCTAATAACCTAACGCCTTTAGTAACTGTATCTAAACCAGTCTTTGTTGCTGTTGCGTATTGTTTACCAGAATGATAAGTATATGATAATAAAATAGGCACACTGTCAACCTTGTAATATATCCATAGTTTATTACTGCTAGGTATAACAACGTCAAATTCGTAATTGACATCTGTATAAATATGTACAAATCCGTCAGCAAACCCACCGCCTAAATTAACAACTTGAACTTCTGTTGCTGAAGCATAAGAAACGCCAACCCTGTAATATATCCTAACTTCGTCTAAATCTGAAACAATTGTAAAGTTTATATCTTCTCCTACTATTTTAACATCTGTTAAGTCGTCAACAGCGTTTATAAATACAAAATTATCACCGTTACTTTCTTTAACATCTGAAAGAAATGATAATGTATTTTTAATTTCTGATTTAGTCACTCCATAGAAACCGTTCCAATATAAATCACCTTCAAAAAAAGGATCTTGAAAAGTTACTGTTATGTCTGGAGCGTACCATTCACTATTTTGTATTATAGGTTTAGCAGGAATTAATATATTTGATGTTGATACTGGTGTTATTTCATTACCGTCTAAATCTTCAGCACTAAAAACATCTACTTTAACATCTTCTAATCTTTTTAATAACGCTTGATTCTTTACTTGTATAATATTACACTTAAAAAAAGAATAGTGATCGGTTTCTTTTGCCTCAAATTCTAAACTACCAACTATGTAATTTGTATCGGTTACTCTATTTTTGATTATAAAATCTATTTCACTTTCAAAACCGTAAACATTATCGTACTCTACAAACTTATCGAAATAAAAACCTAAGTCTTTAGAACCTCGTTCGCTTGTAAAAGTGAGTTTAACCTTATCATTACCACCAAAAAAAACATCCCTTGCATATCTTCCGTCATCTGATTCAGTCACTAAATTAATAGAATCTATTCCTAAAGGTTCGTCAATCTGGACAAGCCCTAATGAATCACTTTTAAAGTCTAAGTAGAAATCAAAGTTTAATATGTTTATAGTTTCACTCATTATACATTACGTCCTTTTATTCTTAACACGTTGTTTAATACTTTTGTTTTTGCCTGACCTCTTTTAATATACTTTTCTACACCGTTTTCGTTATAGTTTATTTCGTAGCCGTTTTGACTTTTTATAGTACGTTCTAAACCTCCTATAACCTCTTGTAAATCTGCTTTAGATAAACCACTATTTTCTATATCTATATTTGGAACGTTTGAACGGTCTTTAAAGATACCATTAAATCCTAACATATTAGCAAGTTCTTTATCAAAATCTGTCTTATCTTTATACACATCCGTTCCTTTAGGTAAGTTAACTAAAGTGTCCGTTTTAGGTGTTTTACTCACTTTACCGTCAGGCGTTTTAATGTACTCATGTTTACCACCATCACCTACAACAGCTAAACCACCGTCAAACCCTCTAACACCGTCTTTAAATTGTGGAATAGGCGTTGAATTAATAGCAGCTAATTGAACTGCTCCTAAAGTACCCATTAATGCTGCTAACGGTAATCCTAAAGGTGGTGGTGTTCTTGCTAATGTAGCAACTATAGCTTGTGCCGTATCAACTACAACATTAAATATAGCTTGTTTCTTTTGTGCTTCTGCTTCTCTTTTTGCTATTTCACGCCTTTTCTCTTCACTTTGTCTTTCAATCTCTTCCCTTGCTTCTGCATTATCACCAGCAAATAATAAAGATAATTCCGTTTGACGCTCTAATCTTTCATATTCACTATCAAAACTTTGTTGACTAAGGTTATCAATTATTGCAAACGTTTGTTGTGCTACTTCAGCCATTGCATTGAAAGATACTGCAAACCGTTCTGCACTTGTATCTGCACCCTCCATTAATTTATCAAAAGTGCCATCAAAGAAAGTGTTTAAGCTAGATAGTCCAGAACTTGCTAAAAAGTCTGATCCAAATCCATCAATCCAGTCTTCTGTTGCTTTTCTTAGTTTTTCAATAGTTTCAATAGCATCTTCCATGTTATCCTGTAAATCAGGAAATTCCATAGATACTTCACCTATTGCTTTTTTAGTGTCGTTTAATTCGCCTTTTAATCCTTTTAGTGTTGTTTGTAGTACTTTAATTAAATTGTTGTATATATTCCAAGCCGTTGAACCTACTTCGGTTTTAGACTTTAATTCTTGTAATGTTTTTATTTGAGATTTAAAAGCATCTTCACTGTTTTTTAAATTTTCTTTTATTTCTTTTGATGATTTCTTTCTAGCCTCAGTATTATTTATAATAGCTTCAGATTCCTTTTTTTCTTCTTTTATAGCGTCTTTCATAGATTCAACAAATTCTTTGTATGCTGATATTTGACCTCTAGTTGTTGCCATGTCTTTTCGTTTAGCATCAATAGTTTCTTGTATTTCTTCGGTTATACCACCATTCAGTTTAGCCGTTGTAATTAAAGCTGCTCTTTGTCTATTTTCTAACGCTAATTCTTTTTCTTTTGTTTTTATTAATTTTTCTATTTGTTCAATATTGTTTTCTGTTGCTGATATCTTTTTAATTGCTAATGCGTTTTCTACACCTTTTTTTGCTGCTGCTTCTATTTGGCTTAATTCTAATTTAAACCCTCCTATAGCTTGTCTAGCCTCTAACAATCCTTGTGTAAAGAATTTTAATGTTCCTTTAGTAAATCGGCTAAAAATACCGTCACCGTTGTCAATAGAAAGAACTAATCCATCCCAAGCATCACCTAAATCACCTATTAAGGAATCTAAACTCTTAGCTGCTGCTTCTGCCTCTCTTAATGCTGCTGTATTTTCAACATATTCTTTATTTGCTCTTGCTACTGCATCTGCTGTTAACTCATATTTTTGTGCTAATGAAGTGATTGTTGGAGCTATTCTGTCACCAGCTAGTTTCAATTTTTCTAGTATTTCTTCAGTATTACCACCTTCATCATTTATATTTTTTAATCCTTTTAAGAATTTAAGAAAAACACCTGTAGCATCTTTATTGAATTGCTCTGCTAATTCCTTTTCAGTTAAACCAGTAAGTTTTAATACTTCTGCTAAATTTTTACCTGTAAATATAGCCTGTTGCAATACACCAAACGTTTTTCTAATAGACGTTCTGGCTGCTTGTTCTTGAACTCCTAATGTACTTGTAGCTGCTGCTAAACCTAAAACTGCTTCAGCCGAAACCTCATAAAGTTGAACACCTTTTTGTATTTCTACGGCACTAGATATAACCTCCTTTTCAGTAGTTGCAAAGTTGTTACCTAATTCAGTAACTACTGATCCTAATCTGTCAGCATTTTTAGCACTATCTTTAGATACTTCTATGAATTTAGCAAACTCAGCAACAGACTCTTCGCCTATTCCTTTAGCAGAAAGTTTCAATAGTTCTACCGATTTAGCGAATTTTAAAATATTACTACTGCCTTTTATTCCTAATTGACCTGCAACTTCAGACGCTTCAAGTAATCCTTGTATAGATATACCATCTAATTTTAACCCTAAATCAATTACATCTTTTCCGAAATTAGTTAACTCTTGACCTGTTATATTAGCAGTCTTACCTACTGCAATTAATTGTTTATCAAATTCTCTAACAGTATTAAAAGCGTCACGCATAACCTGAACAAATAAGAATGCACCACCAATTAAACCCATAGCACTAGCTAATGACCTAACAGCATTTGCAGCAGCACCCATAGCTTTGGGATAATTACCTACATTACGTTGAAACTTACCTACTGAAGCGTCAGCACCTCTAATAGCAGTGTTATACTTAGCATATAATACAATAGATTGTCTTAACTCTGCTTGCTCTTTATCTGTTAACTTTTTACCTTGAAGTCTTTTAGCGTTTAAATCCTGTATTCTAGTGCTTACAACCTTTAGTTTAATGGCTAGTTTTTGGTATTCTCCTGCTAGTTTACTAGATAATATCGCAGCGTCTTTAACCCTTTTGTTACTTTCTGCTAGTTCAAACCTCGCTTTTGCTAGTTCTTGTGCGTTTTTAGATGTACTAGCGTTTAGTTTAGCGTTTGCAGTTACTAAAGCATTCTTTTGCCTTGCTGACTCTTTTTCTTCTGCTGCTAATTGTGTTTGTATTTTAATGGCTGCTGCTGTAGACGTGTTTTGTTTATCCTGAGCTTCTTTAATTTTATTTATGTTGTTTAGGTAATCACTAGGTAGTTTGGATGTTGTTTTCTTGTAATTCTCTACAACGTCAACAGTTCCTGATATAGTCTTTGCTAACTTTTCCCACGCTTTAGTAACTTCATCTACTAACTCTTTACCATGTATGTTATTTGCTGCCATTGTTTTTATTTCTAATAGATTTTAATCTTACTTTATATTGCTTTTCATATGCCATCCATTGTAACATGTTGATATGGTCTGGTATGTAATCTTTTTCTAATACGCTTTCTATATTGGCTTTTAAATCATAGTAGTAGTTTTTATACTCTTCATCTACCTGTTGATCCTCTTTAAATTTTAATTCGTATTTTGTTTGTAAACCTCCTATAATAGATTCAATCTTTGCTATCTGACCAGGTAAAGGAAACGTTGTATCAAATTTTATGTTTTTATGCAACCTTTTTAAATTGTTTCCTATTATTGAAACTATGTTTAAATAAGCGTCTTTAGGCATGTGTATTAAATTCTTGTCAATCTCTTTAAGAATTATTACTATATCTTCAATAGCTTTTATGGTAATTAGCAATTTAAGGCTGCTATCCTTGTTTCTTAATGTTTTATTTAATCCAGTGTCATCTGACTTCTCAAAGTATTCATCATATAAATTAGACCAAGCGTCTGAAATATCTGAAGTTTCTAAAACATTATAATTTTTTTTGTCGTCGTAATCTTTATCTAATAAGAAAACATTACCTGTAAATTTTATTTCATGGAATATAATTGCACTTATTCCTTTTAGTGTTTTATAAAGTTTTAAATTCGTCGATTCTAAAATACTCTGACCCATTTGTGAAGTTTGGTTTAATTTGTGTTTCTAGTATTAATTTAAAACTTTTACTATCAGTGAATAAGAAATCACCTTTTGTTTTTAGTCTATAAACCCAGTATAGATTACCAGTCTTTTTATAAACGTTTTGATAGTACTTTACTACGTCTTTTTCTTGTAGACTTACTTTTGAACATGGTAAACATTCACTCATTTAAAAACCCAATTAAATAATTCGTTGTAAATATTTGCTTTAGCCTCTTCTAAAACTGCTTTTGTTTCTTCTGGAGTAATATTATAATTTTCTAAACCGTATTTTTGTGCTATCATTATAGCCTTTTCATCGCTAGAAAATATATTAAATATTGATCCGTGCATGTGTCTTATAAATAAATCTTTGTTAAGACCTCCATCTAATGTTAAATCAACATTACCACCAGCTAAAGGGTTTTGTTGTCGCTTAAACATTTCGTAACTAAAACTTTGGTATTCTCCAATTATAGAACCATCTGGTTTTAGACCTTTAAGCCATCGCTTTCTAACTAAATCAAGAATTTTTTTTCCGTTTCCTAGTAGTTCTTTTTCTAGTAGGCTCTCTATCTTCGATTGATTGATTTGCTTTAACCTCGTTTCCGTTTGTTTTAGTAGGTTTAAATCCATTATCTCTAATTTCCTTGTCGATTAAGTCTAATCTATTCTTTTCACCTTTTAAATAATCAGTACCTATAGCACTATTATAAATGGTTTCATAAGTTAGCTTAGCAACCTTTGAGATTCTACAACTAACGCCTGCAATATTTATACTATCTTCTTTCATTGTTATAAAAGGGAGCTTTTACACTCCCTATTAATTAAGTTAATATTAAGCTACTGTAGCTGTTGCACTAACACCTTTGTAAAGTTGTCCTGAACTATTTTCAGCTGCTTCACTACCAGCTTCTGCAACACTAATAAATATAGTATCTGCTGACTCTAAAGCTGCATCTAATGTTAATACATAATAACCAGCAGCGTTATAAGCTGAACTTGCTATTGCTGTTGTAGTCGCTTGAACACCTCCTAAAGTGAAATCTGTAGACTCTAATCCTAATACAGATACAGAACGGTTACAGTCATCTAAAACCTCTACATTAACAGTTAATGCTGCTGTAGGTGCTGTTTCAAAAGCAACGTTTACGTTTACAACTCCTGATTCACTATTCATATCATATCCTAAATCATCCCATGTGTAAAATACACTTCTTGAATTTAATTCAACTGCTGAGTTAAATTGAAATGTTGCTGTACTCATTTCTGGATCAGTTCCCTGTTGAAACTTCATAGTAGTTACTGAAAACATACCAGAATCAAACGCTTTTAATTCCGTTCCTGCTACATTCTGAGCGAATAATACTCCAGTTTCAAATTTAAAAGCAATATCCCAACGGTTCTTACCTCTTAAAGAGAATAAACCTTTATGAAAACATCCACCTTCATCCCATGTTAGAGCATATTCAGGCTTTCCGCCTCTAATCTCTGATTTTTTACCTGTTGAACCAGTCGCAAACTCATTGTCTGGAGTGTTTTGTTCAAAGCTAAATAAGTTATTCAAAGGGTACACCGCACCGTTTTGAATTAATGTTTTGTACTCTGCTTCAGTTGGGAAAGTGTCAGTAGTTGTGTTTAAAGACCATCCTTTAGTATAGTTGTCTATACCTAGTAAATCTCCATATTGTTTAACACAATCACCTAAACCGGTTCCTCTAGTGTCAGAAGTACAGTTACCTTGTGTGTTTAATTTAAATGCCATTTGTTTTTATTTTATACAATTTGTTTTTATTCTAAAATTTATTTTTATTACTCGTGCATCTACATAATCAGTAACTACACTTTCTTTACTTTTGTTATTTCCTACACTACCTTTTACTATTCCGAAGTTTGGAACGTCTGAATAACTTAACCTATCTAATTTACTGCTTTCAAGTATCTGAAAATAAGGTTCTTTTATTAATAACGTCTTTAACTTGTTATATAAAGGCTCTATGTAAGGTATATACGTCTTATCAGTTCTGTTTTTATAAAGAAGCTCTTCTTTAGTATTCATCATTATAATTAAATCAGTATTGCAATATTTCCAGCCGTCTAAATCCTTTACAGAATTTATAACATAAAACACCAAAGGGTATTTTGTTGCTTGTACCTTATTAGATTGAGCAATAAACTTATCTAATGCGTCCTGGTTTCCGTAATTGTATTTAATAGCAATTTCAGAACAATCTGGAGTGTTAGATATAAATGTTTCACCGTCTAATAATCTACCTATTGCACGTCCTATAATCATAAACCAAATGTGTTTTGATAATTATAACACTTTAACGCTGCTCCTGGATATGTAACCTCATTGTGTTTTAAAAACTCAATTAGACTAACATAACCGTTTGCATTGTTACCGAAGTAATCATAAAAAGGTACACCTTTAATATAGTGCATAGTACTTGTTTGAGTACTTACGCCTTGATGCATCTTCACAAAAGTATTCCAGGTTGAAACGTATCGATGTGTACTATTAGCACTCATAGAGTTAACCGCTTCGCCTCTTGATTCGCCTAAACCAGTTTGTTGTGATAGTTGAAACTTCAGCCATTCACAATAAACATAATAAGCAATAACAGAACCTTTAAAAGTTCCTTCTGTAAAAATTAAACCTTTCCATACATAATCAATACCGTTGTACGAATAGCCAACACCGTTAACTAAGTCCAACCATTTTTGTTGAGCTCCTGCATCTAAAATTCCATCAGTAACGTCACTATCTAAATCATTAAATAATGACGCTCCTAATGTTTCCTGCAAATATAAACGTGCGTACTGATCCATCCAACCTGTAAAAGGCATGTCAGAACCGTCAACATCAACTTCACTTGTGTTAGGGATTCTTAACTCTTTGATAAAATAACGTTCGTCTATAATATACATTTACTTCTTTTTAGATTTTTGTTTAACAGGTTTCACATAAACCTTTGCGTGTTTTAAAGTTCCGATGTGAATAGCTGCAATATCTCTACTACATGCTAACGTGTCACCTTCTTTTAAGCCGTTCCAGTCTTTTGTGAACTGTATTAAAACTGATTTCTTAGCCTTCATATTATGAAGCTAATGTTACTAACGCTGCTGCAATATCAGTTACTTTAGCAAACCCACCTTTGTCAGCACCTCTAATTAAGAAAGCTAATCTAGTACGAACTTTTAAAGTTTCCATATCTTCTGTAAACTGAGCATTAACTAAACCTCTTGATAAAGTGATTCCTGCTTTCTCATAGATACGTGCATAACGTCTATCACCTAATACCATAGTGTTAGCTGTTACAGAATTTTCCTCTAATACAACAATACCAGCAACATTAGAACCGTCTCTTGATACAAATGGTGGAATGATGTAATTTTCATTAGCATCTTTCTTTAACTTCATTTTGTTGATGTCTGCAATATTCATCATACAAAAGTCAGGACTATATTTAGAACCTCCTGTTGCTGTGATGCTTTCAGATACCTTTACAAATAAGTCATAGATGTTAGCGTCAGAAATAGAAGAAGCTACTGGAGTATAAGCGTCAACACTTGCAACAATACCTTTAATGTTATTTCCAGTTCCATCAGCATTAACTAAATCATTATTTCTTTTGATTTTAACGTTAGTGTCTAAGAACATCCCTAATTCTGCTGCAAACATAGCTTCATCCTCATAAAACTCTTCAGATACTGGTAAAGTGTCACCAATTTTCTTGATAGTTAATGTTTCAGTTACCCACGCTGCTGTAGATTCTGGAAACGCTGCTCCTTCTGCTACTGCTGCTGCTGCTCTTGCAATTGTTGCTGAATCCCAATCGTAATAACGAATAGTTCCGTTGTTGTTAGATTCAGATACAGGAATCTTTCTAAAAATATCATAAGCCGTTAATTTAGCGTGTGCTAATTGACCAATATCAGAAAGTTCTGTTGCTTGTTGATTACCATTAATAGAAGCCCTTAAAACGTCTGCTTTAACAACAACCTCACTTTTAGAAATACCTTTAGCAATATCCTGGATTGCTTCTTTGTTTTCTTTTAATACTTGCGGTAAAGTTTTACTAGCATCTTTTTTAGAGTTTGTAGACTCTTCGATTTGTGCAAGTTTCTCAACCGTTTCGTTTAATAAATCTTTGATAGTTGAATCAGATTTCAATGTATCTAATTCTAATTTTAATGCGTTGTAATCTTCTTTACTTACTGCATTTTCTAATTGCGTCTTAAAGCCATCAATCTTTGTGTTGACCTCCTGAGCAATTTGTTCTGGTGTTTTTTCCATTTTTTTAAATGTTTAATGTGTTATAAAATTTATTTACTCTTTGAAGTGCTTTAGCGGCTTCGTCTTTATGAGTGTCGTTAGACGGCTCAATTTCTTTGTTCTCGTTTAATGTAGGTGTTAATTCATTACTACCTAGTAACACTGCACTAATCTCTATTAGTTTAGCCTCACGCACTAACCAGAAATAACCTTTTTCTGTTGCGTGGTCTTTATTACCTAACTTATCTATGTTATCTTGCCATAGCTTATACTCTTCTTCATATTCGTCGTCATTAACAGCAAGCTCAATCTTTACATACTGCATACCTACTGAATGCTGGTCTACTAAGTCGTTTTTATATTCATCAAAGATTTGATTGTTATATGACTTAATAATATCACTATCCATGTGTAATGCTTGCGTACTTCCGTTTTGATTAACACCAAGTTCTTTCCATGTTAAATCTTTTTCATATACTTTAGTTGGTTCGCCTACCTTTGCAGTTCTTTTAAATTCGTGATCGTGTAAATGAAATATCTTATTTTGACGTTCTTTAATTGATTTAGCAAAACAATTCTTAGCATGTACGTCTTCATGTGAATCCATCCAGTAATAAGTATTACCTATTATAGTACGTTCTAACTTGTCTTCTGAATTACTATAAACACCCTTTAAAGCCGTCTTAGTAGACATAACGTTAGATAAACCACCTTTGCAGTGTTTAACTTCTGCTTTCTTTAGCTCTATCTGTTCGCTCTTATTTGCTACTAAATTCTTTATTAATTCTTTGTCCATCTTTTAAGATAATTTCGTTATTCTGTATCTTCTGTTGTTTGGCTTTCTTCAGCCGTTTCACTTCTTTCTGGTCTATTTTCATAATCTATGTTTAAATCTTCTAATCCTAGAAATTCTGCTGCTTCATCCGTTGCAACTCCTAAACTAATTAATTCCCTAAGCGTTCTAACATTACGTTCATTAACTTCAGACCTCATGCCTTCATCCTCTTGCATGAACGGTAAATAATCCCATGTCATTTCATAGTCGTTAGGATCAACGCCAAAGTGTTCAGCTAGTCCTTCTATTAAATCTTGTGCTTTAGGTAGTTCTGAATAAGATATATGCCTTGATAATGCTTTTTGTTGATTCTCATACGTAGAACCCTCAACTAAAGCACCGATTAACTCTTTAGGTACATTATACATATCACCTATAATTAAAAGGTCATTAACATACGTTTCATCTAGTTTAAGTTTAGCCAGGTTGTCAACAAATCTTTTAATGTCTACCGTTGCTTTAATTGGTAATACTGCTTTAGAACCTCTAAGTTTGTTGTTTATATCCTCCTTTTCAACATCCTGCATAGTTCCTAAACTATCAATGTTCTTCGACGGATCGTAATTACCACTAACTAAAAACTTTCTACTAAACTCTAAGTTAATATTCTTAGCGTCTAATAAACTTTCATTATTACAAAGTATCTTCTTTAAAGCATCTACTCTACTATTACCTTTATACCAGTTACCTGTGTTGTTAGATAAATCATGGAATGCTATTAGTTCTTTTAACTGAAAAGAAGTACAACTACCATCATTGTAATTATACTTAATCTTTGTTTTACCTAATTCAGCAGTACCATACTTAGATAACATCATCTTATCTAGGTTATCAATACTAGAGTCATTCCAATCTATACATGAAGAGTTTAACCAATACAATTGGCTTCTGTCATTATCTACTATCTTAGTACTAGGTTTTAAGTAAGCATTACCAAACATAATCCAGAATCTATAAGACCATAAGAACTGCCTTAGTGATTGAAAATGGTTAGGTTTTAGAAGTGTTTGTGTAAAGTCGTCTGTTTCCCCGTCTTTTCGCTGTACCTTACCTAAAGAAAACACATCGCAGTTTAGAAATACTATCTTTGCGAGTGCTGGGTTAGTAAGCATGTATCTTAACTTCTGATCCTCTGTTAGAGTTTCATAGTTAGTCTTTCCGTTAAATATCTGATTCCACCAAGAACCGTCATTGTATCTTATGACTTCTTTAGGTTTCCAAAAATTCCAAATGCTAATGTAACATAGTTCGGGCTTTCCCCATTTTTAATTGCAATTAATAGGTAAAGATACAATTATTATTTAGAATAACTATAAATAACAAGAAAAACTTTTATTTATTTTTTATTGTCGTTTTATTTAACTATATGTAACTATTGTCTTTTAGTTTAATTACAAAGTATTTTTCTTTTAAAGGGCATTCTTTATGTACGTTTTTTTCTGGTAGTTGCTCCCACCCAGTTAATTCTATATCTTTTAAGTTGCATCCACTGTAACCGTATTCATTATCTACGTTAGCAAAAGGGCATTCTTGACAATTATTTACTTTTATTTCATTCATAATTTATTGGTTTAAAACAAACACTTTGGTATGCAGTGTATAGGCTTACCGTCTTTAATAATTATAAACTGTAAACACTTCTTACATTTAATCTTATCTTTGTTTGTTGTTTCGTTCTTTGTATTACAGTCTGGACACTTTATCATTTACAATACGTTTATCAAATTCATATCAACTAAGAACTGAGCAACATATCTAGTAGGGTCTAAAGTATGGTTATCTAAGTCTTCAGGCTCTTCTAAAACCTCGCCAGTCCTTCTGTCTGTCTGTCTGCTATAATTCTCTTGCTCATACTTTAAATTAGTAGATGTATGAGTGTAATACACATCCAGGTTGTTAAGTAAGTCTATGCCATCAATTATACTACCAGCACCCTTCTTAGCTGCTAATGCCTTTTCAAAGCCTGCTTTCCTTAGTGCTATAATCTTCAAAGGTCTGTTGTTATCACATACAATAGGTCTATTCATATCAATACCTAACTTTCTGAAGTACCACATAATAAACCCTTCATCAATTACTTTGTTTATCTGTTGTAGTTCTGGAGGTGTTAGTTTAGACTTTAAAACGGTTTCACTATCATAACTTAACTCATGCAAGTATAATGCACCATCGTAGTACTTAACCTCTATAACACCCATAGGATCAACCACACCCCAATCAATACCATAATAAACTGGTTTATCAATAGATATGTACTTGCTATAAGGGATTTCTTTAAACCTGAATATTCTGTTAGGTCGTTCACCTTTTAATCCTAAACCGTAAACTTCCCATTTATAACCTTCAGCAGTTAACTTCTCTTCATTCTTAATACAGCGTTCTAATTCTGTTAACTCTTCATTAGAAAATTTGAGGCTATTGTCTTCTAAATTATAGGTCGGCACTTCAGCACCTGAAATCTTACCATCTAATACAACAGCACTAAACTTAATAGGCTGATAACTTTCAATTTTTATACGTTGTTCTGTAGGGCAAAAAGGATTGTCTTTGAAAGTGCTGTGTATTACAATGGCGTTATCTTGTTTGGCTAATATATCTATCCAGTGATCCTTTTTAGGATTCCAATCAATAAATATAAAATCTGAGGTTCTTTGGTCGATTTGGTCGAATGTATCTTTGCTTATCTTGTAAGGCTCGTTTAACCACGCTGCATCTTGTGTTAAACCATGTACAGTTTCTTCGTCATCGGTACCATGTATTTCTACTGTGCTATCAGTATTATAATGAAGTATACTTTCAGTCTTATTGAATCTATAACCGTTTTGATAACGGTCTGTTTGCTTGTGGTGTTTAAGTGTATCTACTAATACAGTCTTTTTACAATCTGTCTTTGTATCACGCCATACGGTTAAACGCTTGTTAGAGTTTGCTCGAGCATATAAATCATAGCAGTCTATTAATGAATAAGTCTTACTACTCCTGGAAGAACCAGTGTTAATAATATACTTATACTTCCCACTGTTTATAGCGTTCCAGTTCTTCTCAAAAACCGTTGTACATTTAAGACTTGACAATTTCCACTTTTATTTCTTTAGTTATTTCTTTACCATTAGTAGTGTTATCTACCCTATCAACTAAGCCGTTTAAACGCTGTGTAATGCTTGGATTGTATAAGCCTACCATACCACCTTGTATCTGATCGTTGCGTATTTCCTTGCGTATGCGTGTACAGATAGCGACATAATCAGTGTATCTATCATCTTTATTGCTAAAGTAATGACTTAATTCTTGGTTAAGTTCCATGTCAGCAACATACAATTCAAAGCCTTCCATAGTCAAAGGAACTTCTAACTCAAAATAAACAGTTTGCACATCACTACCTTTAAAATCCATCTTACGTCTAGGATTATCTTTAGTGTGTTTTTTGTATTTAATAAACAAATCCCACATTATTTCGGGTGTTTCTATGTATTTATTCTTTCCCATTATTAAATACTTCTATTTCTTCTATTCTTTTTCCATTGAACGCCTTTAGTACCACCTAACCCTTTAAGTTTATTAATCTTATTGTTTAGGCTTTCTCTTGATTCGTTTAACTTATCGTTACCGTTACTTTGTTGCATTAGTTTATTTATATATCAATTTCTTTATTACATTCATCTAAGTAGTAAACAGCTTCAGTTCTAGTAAAGTTATATACTTTAACCATTGTTTTGATAACCTTTTCCTTTATTCTGTTTTTGCTTACATCCATTATGTCATCAATTTACGTAATTATTTATTGATAAACAAGTTTAGTTACAGTTTTTAGTATTTTGAAACCAATGATTTTCTGGTAGGTTTAATTTATCAAACTCAACATTTCCGTTGCAATCGCTTGGTACATTTGTTATAGTGTATGTTGGTGTATCTCCAGAAGGATTAGCTATTATAACATCAACGTCACAATTACAGCTTTCATTCTCTTGATCTTCTTTACTGCATCCTATTGTTGATATTAATAAGGCTAGTAATAATAGTTTAATAGTTTTCATAATTTATTGGTTTTAGTTAATACCTATTTCTTTTTTCTTTTTAATATGTGTTCTAAGGTCTTTACATCTATCATCATGCATACATGGAAACGTAGCAGAGAATGTTGTAGATATAATAATTAATAATAATAAGAATTTCTTCATGTCATGTTTAATTTAGTGGTAAATATACAAAAAATATTTTAAATGTGAGTATATCCAGATTATATGCCTTAAAACGCTATTAACTATATACGCTTGTTATATACAAGGCTACAATTCGTTAATCAACAACAACGCAACTGGTAGACCATTCCCTCACATATTGTTCTTTTTTCATAAAATCATCAAAACTTCCAAAGTCAATACCATTACTTTTATGGTATTCATATAATGCTCGGTCTTTACTTTCTGCTTTTATAGTTTTTTCTGGATATTCTTGTGCAATACCTTCCATTCCAGTTGCTAAATAGTAATACTTTAATTTGTAATTTTTCATAATGTTTTCGTTTTAAAAACCGCCCAGTATATAACACTGTATATAATTAACCCCAAAACGGGTCGCTATCGCTTAATCATATACAATTCGTTATAATTGCTAAAAATATAACCACCAAAGCAGACCACCGAAAATAATAACGG
>OLII01000104.1_pt1 | contig 30717 bp, 29 predicted proteins | sample 1609481 | NCBI WGS metagenome assembly OLII01 (sample SAMN05416859, study PRJEB24817) | seawater metagenome | isolation source: Sea water | place: Canada:Atlantic | collected 2013-11 | reverse complement strand
AGATCTAGTACGGTCTCGTGGGCTCGGAGATGTGTATAAGAGACAGCTTTTCTTGTTCACCGCTTGCTTCTGAAATTTCATTAGAGCTGGAGGCTGTTGATTTACTCATTTCATCTATTTTGACTACGCTTTCATTAATTTGGTTGTTCACCATGACATATTCTTCGCTTGCGGCGGCTATTTGGTGATTCATATCGCGAATAGTGGCAATGGCAATACCTATATTCACTAATGCTTTTTCTACTGATTTAACAACCCCCACACTGTCTTGTACCATGGTTTTAGTAATACCCACTTCGTTGTAGGCATCTTCAGAATCTTGTTGAAAAATAGAAATTATTTGTTCAATTTCAACGGCCGATTCTTGGGTGCGCTGGGCAAGCCCCCTAACTTCATCTGCTACTACAGCAAAACCTCTGCCATATTCTCCGGCTCTGGCGGCTTCAATAGCAGCGTTTAAAGCCAGTAAATTAGTTTGCGAGGCGATGCTCATAATGACATCAAGAATGTTAGAAATATTTTCGCTGCTGCTTTTCAGTTTGGCCAGTATGTCACCAATTTTACTTACTTCTATATCCAGTTCTTCTATAGATTTCACTGCGTCGTTAACCAAGCTATTGCCTTCGTCGGCCTGGCTGTCCACTTGTCCTACGGCATCTGCTGCACGCACGGTACTATTTGCTACTTCACTGGCGGTACTGGCCATTTCTTGAATAGCTGTGGCTAGGTGAGTGGTTTCACCTTGCTGAACACTAAGATTGGTGGCACTTTGATTTGAAGTGGTTGCTGTTTGTTGTGCAACGGTAGCCAATTGAATACTGGAATGACTAATTTCTTTTACAATACTTGAAAACGTATTGAGTAGTTCATTAATGTTTTGAGCGATTTGCCCTAATTCATCTTTACTGTTGGAGGTTATTCGAATACTAAGATTTTTTTCATTAATTACTTTGCTAATACTTTCACCAATATGCTTAACCTGTTGTTGAATGCCTGTGACGATAAGCAAGCCTAATAAAAGTGCAATAGATGACACGATGGCAATAATCACTAATTGTCGGTTTCTTGCTTGGCTTATGCCATCAACTCGAATGGTTAATAGTGCTTCTAATTCAGGTCGTGATTTCTCTAATAATTGAGTCGCCGATTGTATGGCTTGACTTCCGATATTAAATGCCTTACTGGCTTCAATTTCTATATTTTCAGCTAGTTCAATGTCGTTTTTAACCAGTGATAAAAAACTATTAATATTATCTTTTAGTGCTGTTTCATATTTATTCAAACGATTGGATAATTGATTATTTAGGGTGTTTTCAAATGCTGTTTTTAAGCTGGATTGCGTTCGAGAAAATAACCTAGAGATGTCACTGTAGTAAATGTTTAGGTCAATTCTATCTTGCTGAGTTATTTGCTTTGAGGCTACCATGGCACTTGCACCACCTCGAGCTTTACCCATGGCTTCAATTAGTTCTGGTATGGCCATGATGGTTAAATCCATTAAGTAATAACTGTCTAAATCAGGGTCTAATATTAAGTTGGATTGATCGGCCACATGAACAATTAAAGTAAGTATTTTTTGAATGAGTTCACTGTGAAACTTAAACGATTCTTGAAGCGATAAATTAGAGTTATCTTTAATTGATTGCCAATCTTTTTCAATAGAAGAAAGCATTGACTGTGTGCCAAATTGTTTTGGCAGGGTTGTCACGTTTTTAAGTTGCAAGGTAATTTGCTCTTTTACTGTTACTATTTTTTCTTTAAAACTTGTGTCGCCATTAATGTAACCGGCCATTAACCCTCTGTGTTTAGCCATGCTTATTTGCAGCGGGTAAACATGCGCTAAGTATTGGCTGCCTTTAATTTCTTTTTGGGCAAAATCAATTTGATGATTTTCAGATTCGATAAAGAACAGCAATAAGATAAGCATGGGAATAATTAGCAATATGACTAATAAGCTTATTTTAAAGGCTGTGGAGCGATTATTGATAATCCTTGGTGCTGTCAGCATATACATTCCTAGGCTGTAACCATGATATAAGGGTGCCTTAGGCCCTATCTCCCTAATGATTATGTTTAGTGTAGAGGGCAAAAATGTGTTGCGCAAAAATGGAGCAGTTTTCTTTCAATTTACTTTATACCGTTACCTTGTCAAGCGAGTAATACAGTGCTGGAAGGCTTGGTAAATAAATGACTGATAGGGTGTTTTTATGGGGGGATAGATTAATTTTTATAGTAATCAAAGCTTCTTAGATAATTATCGTATATCTCTTCATATTCACCACTTTTTTTAATGATTTTAAGTGCTTGGTTAAACCTTGCGCATAAAACGTCATCATGAAACCCCATGCGTGAATAGATAGGGGGGAACAAGTCATGAAAGACAAAATCACTGGCCTTGGCAGTAATTTTTTTCATTCGTTTAATACTGTATAAAAAGGTGAACATATCGCCAATACTTAAATCGGCATTGCCGCTATACAGTACCTTGGCTTGCCAGTTTTGCTCGGCAATTTCTTGGTAATTTTCAGGTTTAACAGTATTCGCAAACTCGTCCCCTAAAAACCCCTTTGCTCCTTGAAAGGTTACTATTTTTTTACCTGCCAAATCGGATACTCGACGTATGGTGAACTGAGAACTGGCTTTAGATATCACCACGTCTCTGAAGCGAAAAAATCTATCTGATCGACAAGCGCTTAATTTTACCGAGTCAATGAGGTTGGATACGGCGTCTATATTACCTTGTTTAAAATCATACCAAGCTCGGCGATTGGAATAACCAAATATAAACTTGGGCTTGTATTCTGGCATCTGGCTAAATACCGCTTGAATAAGCTCGGTAAATATTCCGCTATTACTGTCTTCGATAAAATAAGGCTCAAAGTTGCCCATGGCAATTCTAATGGGTTGAATATCCTGAGTATCATTAGCCCACGTGTATTGCCCGCTTAATAATATAAGCAGTAAAAGAGATGTTAAAAGTTTACTGATGGACCCTAACATTTATATTCAGAATTCAAATTAGACTGTATAAGTGTAGTCTAAAAATAAGAACTCATGGCTTGTTACTAGGCCGCGTTAGGTAACACTATTGCTGGCTTTGGTTGTAGATAGCCACATAATTTGCAAGCTGCTCAGAAGAGCTGTTTTGCGGATTCATTTGATCGGCTACGCTTAGCGCTAATTCCAGTTGATCCATATTTACCTTTTCTGCATCGCTTAATAATAGCCCCTGATCAGATTGCCGAAATTCATTAAGTTGTGCCATGATGGTTTTAATGTCGCTGTTAGTGGCGGCGCTATTAATGCCAAACCCATCAATGACATTTTTAGCCTTTGAAAGGGTTTCTATTAGGCTACTTTGTGGGTCTTGCTGGGAAATCTTGTCACTCATTACATCGATAAATTTTGATATTTCATCCAGCGGATCAGTCTTTTGATCACTTTCACTGGCAGATGTATCTAGCTTTGTAGCCTCTTCAGCACTGATCAGCCCATACTCGCTAAGCCTTTGAATGAACTCAGGGGTAATCGTGACAGTTTTAGGTCCTCCAGGGAAAAACTCTTCATTTAGCTTTTGAATCTTACTGGCCCGACTGGACAGAATGACCTGGTCACTGGGGGGAAGGGTGGTATTTTCATTAGTATTTACCGAGCCGTCATCAGTCGTTGTGGCATCTGCCGCTTCGCTAGACCCAGTGGTTGATGAATAGTTGTTTTGATTGGTGGTGCTGTTAATCGTGGTCATGGGGAAGCCTAGAATGACATTTATTTATGCAGTGATAAACGCAAAAGTTGGGCCAGATAGGCTAGGGCGACAAGGCTATATTCAGAAATGTACTGCCTCTTATTTACACCAATTGATCAAAATGGCCATATTGATTAATGAAAGTAATGGCCCTAACCAATATGTATCTTTACTCTGTGCCAGATAATCAACGCGTACCACAGTCGTAGTAGACACGGAAGAGAGAAGGGAATGACAATCAATACAAAGCCATTAATATTTTTATTGGTGCTAAGTTTCATCGCAATATCAGGATGTGATGGCGACCAAGAAAACACTCAAGTTCAAACTTTACAGCCTAAAGCGGTTAAATCTGTTTCTTCTGCCCCTATTGGCGTGGTGATGGGGTTATCATTTAAAGATAAAAATAATCACACGAAAGAAATTTCAGGAACGTTAAATTGGCAAGCCAGCGATGATTTACTGGTTTCCGAATATGCTATTTATTTCGCATCTGATTTACAAAGTCCTGCTCGAGAACCGTTGGCCATTATAAAAGGCGTTGAAAAAGAGAGATTTTATATCCCTGATAACACGCAAAGAAACCACTATAAATATATTTTGCTGTTTACTAAAAATGAAATGGGATTGGCCAATCAAGCTGCAGCAGTGGCCATTTAAACTGTTTTTTATTCAAAATTAAACGTAATTCTATTTTAAGCGTTTAACATGAAATGTATTAGGCCACTTTCAACATCTCTAGGTGTTTTCACTTACCTGGTTTTAATAAACTGATTTAGTGTTTATTAAAACCAGGTAAGGAATTCTTGTCCGAAGCATGGTTAATTCCCGTTTGTCGTCATGCCCTTCATTTCTTTATGCTGTGAATATTACAGGTAGCGCTCCGTAATTCACTGGCACTAAAAATTATACTCTTAAAATATAGATGCATTATTTTTTAACAGTCAGGTCGATATCTTGTCGCCCATATTTTTTATGGTGCGTCTTCTTAAAAATATGAAGCCATGTATTCGCTAAAAAACTTTGTAATTAATAGTCGCCATTTTTTATTAATCAGTATGGGCATATTGATTAATGAAAGTCGTCGCTTAAAAAACAAGCATTTTTTAATATGGCATTAACAAAAAATAAACTGAATTCATGTGGAGTCATCATGAGAAAATTACCCATTAAGGAGCAGGTCGGGAGTAATACATATCCGCCTAATAAAATATTGTCAGTGGCAATGATGTTGCTATCGATGTTTACTTTTACAAATGCTTTTGCCGAAAGCGGCCGCAGTGATTACGACCTAGATGATGATGGTTTAATTGAAATAAACGACCTTGCTGATTTAAATGAAATTCGTAATCACCTCGATGGTACAGCGCTTTATTCAGAAAATACGGGTTGTAGCGAGGGTGGCAGTGGTTTGTGTAACGGCTTTGAGCTCAGTGTTGACTTAGATTTTGATACCGATAACGACGGTGACATGGATGTAGACGATACCTACTGGAACAGCGGTGAGGGTTGGGAGCCTTTAGGTAATAGCAGTAGCGTCAAGTTTACCGGGGTTTTTGATGGTAATAACCATGTAATTAATAACTTGTATATCAACCGACCCAGTACAATACATATTGGTTTGTTTGGTTATGTTTCCGGGGGGACTTTAAAAAATACAGGTCTGTCAGGTTCGCTATTGTCCGTGACTGGCAATAACTCAGTGGGCTCTTTTGCTGGGGTGTTTGTTGATACGAGTACCTTGATTAACTGTTACGCAACGGGGTTGGTTCAAGGGGTAAATTATGTGGGCGGTCTATTAGGTGAGGTAGGCGCTTACGCCACCATTACCAATAGTCATAGTGCAGGTACGGTTCAAGCAAGTGGTCATTCAGCTGGCGGATTGGCTGGGTTGTTTGATCTTTTTGTCACTCTAAACAGCAGTTATAACACCGCTTCTGTGTCGGCCGATCATAATGTGGGTGGCTTGGTGGGTCGAATACAATTGCTCGATACCATTACTAATAATTTCAGCACAGGTTCAGTGCAAGGTGACTACCATGTTGGGGGCTTGTTGGGGCAAGTCTCCGGGGCCAATACTATTCATTCAAATTTCTCAACGGGCCTTGTCAGTGGCGACACCGATGTGGGCGGACTTATTGGTGATACAGAAAATGGCGGTGATACTGTCAGTAATATGTATTGGGCATTGGATACCACGGCTCAAGCCACTAGTGTAGAAAGTTCCGACGCCGACAGTTATGTCGGGGTGAGTCTCGCCGAATTACAATGCGCGCAGGCCAGCGATGCCAGTTGCGCAGCGGGCGTGATTATTTTTAATACTTGGGACGATGCTATTTGGGATTTTGGCTCAGTTAATGAGTTACCAGGTTTGATCATTAATGGTGTGGTTCACCGTGATGCTGACGGTGATAGCCTGATGGATGCAAATGATGCTTTCCCATTTGTTCACATTGGCAGCTTAACCGATACCGATAAAGACGGTGCTCCAGATGAGTGTGATGCCACTTGTCTTGAAAATGGTATGACCGCAGATACGGACGATGATAACGACGGCACATTAGATGTAGATGATGGTGCGCCATTAGACCCTACCGGTACAGTTGATAGCGACGGTGATGGCACCAGTGATGTTTCAGATATCGATGCTGATAACGACGGCTTAATTGAAATTGCTAACTTGGCCGATTTAAACGAAATTCGTAATAACCTAGACGGTAGTTCTTTGAACGGTTTAAGTGGTGGTTGCTTAAATGATTTGTGTAATGGTTTTGAACTTACCTCTGATTTAGATTTTGATACTAACCAAGATGGTGTCATGGATGCTAACGATACCTATTGGAACGATGGCCTTGGCTGGACGCCGATAGGTACTTACGACACACCTTTTAGCGCTATTTTAGACGGCAACGGTTTTGAGATTCGTAACCTTTATATCAACCAACCTGATAACGATACTCTAGGGTTGTTCGCTAGCATGAGCAGTGGAGAAATTCGCAACCTAGGGTTAAGCGGACTGTTGATGTCTATCACTGGAGAATCTGAAATAGGTGCTTTTGTGGGGGAATGGCAAGACGACAACCTTATTAGCCACAGCTATAACACCGGCTCGATTCAGGGAACCTATAACATCGGCGGCCTCGTGGGTTATGGCGAGAGCAGCAACCAAATTATTAATAGTTACAACTCGGGCGCCGTGCAAGGCAGTGAAGACGGCTACGATGTCGGTGGCCTGGTGGGTTTCCTCAGTGACGACAATGAAATCATCAATAGCCATAATTCAGGTGCCATAACGGGTTACGGTGAAGTGGGTGGCCTCGTGGGTTATCTCGAATACGTCAATGAAATTAGCAACAGCTATAACTCAGGGGAAATTCTAACCACAGGCGGTTATGTGGGTGGCTTGGTGGGTTACCTCGATGGCGAAAGCACTATCAGCAATAGTTACAACGTAGGTCCGGTGCAGGCCGATGAGTACGCCGGTGGCTTAATAGGTTATGTGGATTCCGATAACACCATTAGTGGCAGTTACAATACGGGTGCCATTACCAGTAACAATTCTGCGGCAGGCCTTGTGGCCGAGATGAGCACAGGTAATACAATTATTGCCAGTTTTAATACCGGTAGCGTGCAGGGTGGTAATTATTATGTGGCGGGCTTCGTGGGTTACATGGGTCAAAATAATCAATTTATAAGCAGCTACAATACCGGTGATATTAGTGGTGGTGCCAATGTGGCGGGTTTAGTTGGTTTTTCGGGCAGTCCTGAAGCCAGCATTATAAATGCCAGTTTTAATACCGGTCGAGTTACCGCCACTACGCCAGACGGTGCAGTGGGAGGAATAATTTCGGTGATAAGTGGTGTTGTGATCACAAACAGCTATTGGGCCACCGACAGCTCAGGGCAAGCATTAAGTGATGGCAGTGGCGCTAACGGCTATTTAGGCCTCACCCTTTCCAACCTTAGTTGTGCGATTCAAGCGAATACGACTAATAGTAATAGCGATTGTAATGCCGGTGATTTTTACACGGATTGGGATGCCGCCGAGTTAGATAATGTTTGGGACTTTGGTAACAACCAGCAACTGCCAAGCTTAATCATTAATGGTAATACTTATCGTGACTCTGATGGCGATGGCTCTTTAGACAGTAACGATGCTTTTCCGCTTATTCATATTGGCAGCCTAACCGATACCGATGGCGATGGCGCACCAGATGAATGTGATGCCGACTGCATTAACATTGGTATGTCTGCCGATACAGATGATGATAACGATGGGACTTTAGATATAGATGATGAAGCACCGTTAGACCCTACCGGCACAGTGGATAGCGATAACGATGGTGTTAGTGATGCCTCAGATATAGACGGTGATAACGACGGCCTTATCGAAATTAATTCATTGAGCGACCTAGATGAAATTCGTAATAACCTAGATGGAGCATCTCTATATGGCAGCAGTGATGGCTGTGCCGAAGGTGGCTGTAATGGTTTTGAACTCACCACCGATTTAGATTTTGATACTAACCAAGATGGTGTCATGGATGAAAATGACAGCTACTGGAATGCGGGTGAAGGTTGGGTGGCTATTGGTGAGTACACGAACGAATTTACTGCCCTGTTTGAGGGTAATGACCATGTGATTCGTAATCTATATATCAATCGCCCAGACTCCTCTCGCGTAGGTTTATTTGGCAGCGTAGAAGGGGCGAGTGACGAGGCACGTGTTCAAATTCGCAACCTAGGCCTCAGCGGAACACTAATGTCTGTGACGGGCAGTTCCTATGTAGGTGCTCTGGCAGGTTATGCAGCAAATATCACCATCACTGCTAGCTACAATACTGGCTCTGTTCAGGCTGGTGGTCAAAATGTGGGTGGATTGATCGGTAGGGGTGGGAGCGCCATTACCATTAACGACAGTTATAATTCAGGTGCTGTTTTGAGCACAAATCTTAATGTCGGCGGATTGCTTGGATACGGGCAATACGACATCCAAATTATCAACAGCTACAACCTTGGCTCCATTCAGGGTAGTAGCACGGTTGGTGGTCTAGTTGGGGTGTTAGATGAATCAAGACATGTCATAAATGCCAGCTACAATACCGGCACCATTCAAGCCACAGGGAATAATGCTGGAGGCCTATTTGGTCATGTTTGGAACGAGGCTCAGGTTACCAGTAGTTTTAATACGGGTTCGATTCAAGGTGATGACAGAGTGGGTGGTTTAGTAGGCAGTATAGGGGAAGTTAATCAGATTTCTTCTAGTTTCAATACAGGGTCGGTTACAGCTACAGGTAGTAGTGTGGGTGGGCTAGTGGGTAATCTTTGGCAGGAAAATACCATCACCAGCAGTTACAATAGCGGTGGTGTTAATGGTGTTTCAGATCTTGGTGGCTTAATTGGCGCAATCACTGGCGATACAAACACGATAGAAAACAGTTACTGGGCTACCGACAGTTCAGGGCAAGCAACCAGCGTCGTGGAAACGGGCGTTACCTCTACTCAAGGGGGGTTCACGTTGGCCAACCTACAATGTGCTGTTCAAGCCAATACCACTAACAGCAATAGCGACTGCGCTGCCGGTGATTTTTATACGACCTGGGATAATGCTGACTTAAATGATGTTTGGGATTTCGGTACGAGCCAACAACTGCCTAGTTTAATTTTAGATGGTGTGAGCTATCGAGACTCGGATGGTGATGGTGCATTGGATGACTTTGATGCAGATGGTCAAGCCGATGTACATGACTTGGATGATGATAACGACGGCGTATTAGATGTTAACGATGCCTTCCCGTTCATCACATTAAGCAGTACCGATACCGACCAAGATGGTATTCCAGATGACTGTGATGATGCTTGTGAAAGTGCAGGCATGACTGCCGACACCGATGATGACAACGATGGTCTTGTAGATAGTGCCGATGGATATCCGTTAACGGCTATTGGTGAGCTAACCGATACCGATAATGATGGTCGCCCAGATGATTGTGATCAAGACTGCATTGATTCTGGTATGGGCAGCGATACCGACGATGATAACGATAATGTATTGGATAGCGTTGATGGGTTTCCGCTAATTAATATTGGTGATCTAACCGATACCGACCAAGACGGCCGCCCAGATGAATGCGATCAAGCGTGTATTGATTTAGGCATGAGCGACGACACAGATGATGATAACGACGGCGTGCTGGATATTAACGATGCATTTTCATTAATCAGTTTAAATGACTTAACCGATACCGATCAAGACGGTCGCCCAGACGAATGTGATCAAGCGTGTATTGATTTAGGCATGAGCGAGGACACAGATGATGATAACGATGGCGTGCTGGATATTAACGATGCATTTTCGCTCATCAGTTTAAACGGATTAACTGATACCGACCAAGATGGTCGCCCTGACGATTGTGATCAATCCTGCATTGATTTAGGCATGAGCAGTGATAACGATGATGACAACGACGGTATTTTAGATTCCGCTGATGGCTTCCCATTAATTTCTATCGGTGATCTTACCGACACAGATAATGACGGCCTCCCAGACAATTGCGATCAAGTTTGTATTGACTCTGGCATGAGTGATGACACCGATGATGACAACGATGGCGTTCTCGATGTGGTGGATGCTTTTCCGTTAGACGCCAGTGAATCAAATGATTTAGATAACGATGGTATAGGTGATATTAGCGATACCGACGATGACAACGACGGTGTGTTAGATGTGCATGACACTGATAACACGAGTGATAACGGTGTGCCTGAATTAACTCAAGTGCCTGAAGAAAGTTCTGTGTCGGTTAACAGTGTCGATGGTAAAACGCTTAGCCAAGTTTGGGATGCACAATTCTTCACTCAGTTTTCAGCTTACGACGCAGTAGATAGTTATAACTTAACTTATGAAGCGCACTTAAATAATGAGTTGCTAGAGGTGAATGAAGATAACGAAATCACCTTGCCAACAGGGCGTTTAGAGATTCAATGGCGAGCTAAAGATAGTGCGGGGAATGTCAGTAATGTAATGACACAAATCATTAATGTTTTCCCACAGGTGAGTTTTAACGTGATTGAAAGTATCACCGGGGATAATGGTGTGGCACATGTGGTGGTTGAGTTAAGTGGTCAATCACCTATTTACCCTGTGAGCATTGCATTATTGGTGGATTCAGATACCAGCACCGTGAATCAAGATGACTTTGATGTGTCTTTTGATATGAATTCGCTGCACAGAATTACCATTGAAGAAAGTAGCGATCCTAATGTGGTTAATCTGCAAGGTACGTTAAATATTGCGGTATCCGAAAACGATGGCAATGAATACGACGAAGTATTTGTTCTCGATTTAATAGGTGTGATAAATGAAAGTGAGGAAGAGAACCTCTTCACCATAAACGAGCAAAAGAATCAGCATGCGTTAATCATTTCTTACCACAATTTAGCGCCCGCTATGACAGTGACGCTAGAGCAAAATGGTGTGCAAATATTGCTTGAAGAAAATCAAGTACCTGACATTAAGCAGCAAGACGGACCAGTGCTATTAACTGTATGGGTGAGTGATCCTAATTTCACTGATACCCACACGTTAGACTGGGATGTGTCTCAGTTAAATATCCAAGCACCTGAGGGGCGCTCCGTAACGTTTAACCCAGAAGACTTATTGGAAGGCGAAGTGAGCATTCACGTTACCGCCACCGATTCAGGCATTAATAGCTTGTCGTGTGAATTAGCCGTTCATATGAATATCCTTATTCCTGAGCCCATTGAAGAACCCAGTGTTGAAGGTTCAAGCACTGGCAGTGGGTCATTATGGTGGTTAACGCTATTGTTAAGCAGCCTAGTGATGCTTAGAAGAGCCAATACTAAATAAAGTCTGTGTCCCTTTTCGGTTCTAAATATGGATGTTTGGAGCCGACTTTTTACCTTACCCCAAGCCTTTTCTAAACGTTACCTTTTAGTTAATCAAATCGTTGAAATTGATTAACGTAAGCTTTGGTCAAAATCTTTAACTAACTTTATCCTTGAGGTTCAGTTTAGGAGGCGCGTCATCAAGGCTGTTAAAGGGCTTTACCCGTTAGCGCATTTTTCAAAATAGGAATGATTAAAATGAATAGTTTTGTAAGAGTTTCTACAGCCAGTCAATCTCTTGAGCCCAGTGTTCAAAATAGGTTGTTAGGTGCCGCATTTGAGTTATTTCAGAATAATGATTACAACAAGGTAACCACTCGACAACTAGCCACCAATGCCAATACATCCTCTGCCATGATCAAATACTGTTATGGCAATAAGCAAGGCTTGTATGAAGAAATGATTCGTCAGAAATTTATCCTAATGGAGCAAGCACTTTTTGCTTCTTATGATGTGAAGAAAGGCCTAGATTTAAAAAAACTACTTTTGAACTACACGCGGTTTCATCAAAAGAATCCAGACCACTGTAAATTCATAATGAGAATATTGGCGTATAAAGACGGGCCTGGCTATTTACTGCTAACACAGTTATTAGACAGAAAATGGGACATGGTAAAAGGTATTATTAAAGATGGCCAAAAAAATAAAAATATGACTAAGCATCTTGATATTGATGTATTTCGTATTGCGTTAACGTCGTTATCCGTTTTTCCCTTTCTCATTAAGGATGTGTTAGCACACAGTAGCAGCATCGTGTCAGATAATATTTTTGAAAAAATGGCAATATTTTCAGCTAATATTTTAAGTGCTAGTTTAGAGCTGAAAAACGATGATGTGTGGGCCAAGATAAAAGATGAAAATATGACGTGTGGTCATTACTGTATTTAAACTGTATTAGATTTTAGTAAACAACATAGAGGCGGCCTAGAATGAAACTCTTAATGGATAGTGCTTTAAAAAGTTAATAGTGCAAACAGCTCTGCTTAAGCTAGCATTTGTTTGAAGAGAAGTTTTACCGATCGGCTATAAATCACTGAGATAATTGTAAAAAAGAATGGGTTATGAATTTTTCATGTGTTTGTATTTTAAAGATACTAACCCGAACGGCCAACTAGCATTCGGATTAGTATGAAAATATTCAACCGCAAAAAGCGGTTTTTTAGTAATTAGCGCTGTTAACTATTGATCAACATATGTATGCCGATACTGCCACCGTAACCTAATGCAATGGCCCAGCTCCACTTCAAGTGTGAAAAGAAGGTATAGTTGCCCTGACTTTGCCCCATTAAAGCCACACCCGCAGCAGATCCCACAGAGAGTAAACTGCCCCCCACGCCTGCGGTAAGCGTGACCAATAACCATTGATAGCTGTCCATGTCTGGCTGCATGCTCAATACCGCAAACATAACTGGAATGTTATCTACCAATGCGGATAATACGCCCACAATAATATTGGCGGGTGTGGCCCCTAAGCCTTCATATAAAAAGTGTGATGCTTGAGCCAGGTAACCAATAGTGCCCAAGCCCCCTACACAAAAAACTACACCAAAGAAAAATATCAGTGTGTCCCACTCGGCCTTGGCCACTTTATTGAAAATATTGAATTCACTGAAGCCATGATTACGCTGACTAATTTTAATGTAATAGGAATAAATCATTAAGTAAGAAAGACCCAGCATCATGCCCATGAAAGGGGGAAGGTGTAAAAAGTGTTCAAGACACACTGCAGTAACGATGGTACACAAAAATAATACGCAAATCATAATGGCCCCAGGACGCAGCTGTACGCTTTCATTCATGGCTTTTGGAACATCATTGGGAATGGCAAAACTCATGATCGTGGCGGGTATTAAAAAATTAACAACAGCGGGAATAAACAGCGCAAAGAAATCAAAAAATTCTAAGTGTTTAGATTGCCACACCATTAAAGTGGTAATGTCGCCAAAAGGGCTAAACGCACCACCTGCATTGGCAGCCACCACTATATTAACAAAAGCAATACTCACAAACGCTGGTTTATCTATACCCACCGCTAATACCACCGCCCCCATTAATAAAGCAGTGGTGAGGTTATCGGCAATAGGGGATATGAAAAAGGCCATCATACCGGTGATCCAGAAGAGTTTTTTATAACTGAAATTTTTAGAAATTAACCATGCGCGCAATGCTTCAAATACATTACGTTCGGTCATGGCGTTTACGTAGGTCATGGCGGTTAATAAAAATAAAAACAGCGAGGCGTATTCCATTAAATTATGGTTAATAGCTTGCTCGACAATATGTTGGCCGTTGTCTATGGACTGCGCCATGATGGCCACTAAAATCCAAATTAATCCGGATGCCATTAATACCGGTTTAGATTTTCTTAAATGAATAAACTCCTCAGCCACCACAAAGCAGTAGGCCAACACAAATAATATCGCTGCGAGAATAGCCAGTGGCGTACCTGTCACATTCAGCAGTTCAAGGGGCGCACTGTTTTGTGATGCTTGGGCGGGGAGGGTAATCAAGGTGGTCAAGGCTACCAAAATAAGTGGTACGGGGTGTTTCAAGGTACTTCTCCACAGGTGTTCTGGCCTAATTTTTCTTGGTGGCCAAAAAATCGTAAGCGTACTATTTTACCTTAGTGTGAGCACTGGTTTAGATCAATTCTTGTGGCGTTAATTGTCAATAACCCTAAAAATTGATCTACAGCCTTGTTAATTACAGCAGGTTCCTGAACACTACGCAGCATTCATGAATTAGATTTTTTGGAGCCATCTAACATGACGACTTCTACCCCTTGGTATGAACCGTTTGATAACGAAATAAAGCACATTTCATTATTGCTAAAAAGCCAATTGTGGTTGCAAATTGTACTGGCACTTATTTTGGGCATTACCAGTGGATTACTGATTTCCCCCACGGGGGGCGGATTAGCAGAGCCTGAAACAGCTGTGGTGATTGCTCAGTGGGTCAAATTACCGGGCACGATATTTCTTTCATTAATACAAATGGTGGTGATTCCCTTAGTGGTCAGTTCAATTATGCTGGGCATTGCCACGGCAGGTGACCCTGAATACCTTAAAAAAATAGGCTTAAGAATTTTCCCATATTTTGTGATTACTACCTCAGTGGCGGTCACCATAGGGGCGGGCTTAGCGTTATGGATTGAACCGGGTCAATATATAGACAGTGCATTGATTACCGGCATGGCCCAACCGGTGCCTGTTACTGATGTGTTACAGCAGTCGGTACCCGATAAACTTGCCGGCCTAATTCCTACCAATATGACGCAAGCCACGCTCGAGAAAAGCATGTTACAGCTGGTGATTTACTCCATGATCATGGGGGTTGCATTAGTGGCGTTGCCATCTAAAAAATCTAAAGTCATTTTACAGGTGTTAGATAGCATTCAATCGATTGCCATGAAAGTGGTGAGCTGGGCCATGTTATTAGCCCCTTACGCGGTGTTTGGTTTGTTATGTGAAATCACCATTAAAATTGGTGTGGACGCTTTGCTTGGCATGTCTATATATGTATTAACTGTGGTGCTGGGTTTAGCTGTATTGTGGGTCTTTTATTTACTCATTGTGCGCATGTTGGCGTCTCGCTCGGTATGGGAATTTTCAAAGAAGGTGCGCTCGGTGCAGTTATTGGCATTTTCTACTTCTAGCTCGGCAGCGGTTATGCCGTTGTCGTTAAAAACATCGGAACAAGAATTAAAAGTAAAACCCGCCGTGGGCCAGTTTGTGATTCCTTTAGGCGCCACCATTAATATGGATGGTACTGCGTTATACCAAACCATCGCGGCCATCTTTTTAGTACAAGCTTTTGGAGTAGACATTAGCACCAGCGGATTATTGTTATTAATGCTTACCACCATAGGCGCATCCATAGGTGCACCCAGTACGCCCGGTGTGGGCATTGTTATTTTAGCGACCTTGTTGTCTTCAGTGGGTGTGCCCGCGGCGGGCATTGGTTTGATTTTAGGTGTGGATAGAATTTTAGATATGTGCCGAACCACATTAAATGTTACCGGTGATTTAACCGCTTGTTGTGTCATGGACAAATGGTTACCGGCCACCGCTAAATCTAAACCAGTGGATTATTGGCAAAGTTAATCAAATATAAAGGAATAATTGAAAGTCCTCCTGCTGATTAATTCAGCATGAGGACTTTTATCTATTTAGGCTCCTGCTAGGTGTTTATCTAACATGTCGATAAAGGTTTGTGGCTCGGGGCGCACGCGATAATTATCGGTTAAATCAGCAAAAATCACTTGGCCTTTTTCATCGGTCAATATAGCCGTCGGCATCACTGTATCGCTTTTATAACCCATCATGCCCATGGGCGTACCATTCTCATGCACTAACCCCAGTTGTTGTGCTGCTTGTAATTTTTTATCTACCATGAATTCCATGGGAGCATCGAATTGTTTTGCTAGATTTTGGCTTTGTTTTTCACTTTGCGGGCTCACCAAAAATACTTTTACGCCGCGCTTGTGTAACTCTTGATAACTAGCAGCAATTTCTTTTATTTGCGCCATACACAGTGGGCACCAATTTCCTCTGAAAAATAATAATAGCGCTGGTTGTTGACGCAGTATACTGGAGGGGACGGCGGCGCCGTTTTCTGAAGAGTAAAGTGTAAAATCGGGAAGTGTTTGTCCCACTGTTATTTTAGCGCCACTGCGATCAATGCGGCTATACCAAAACACGTACAATAAAGTGCCTACGGCACCAATGAGCGCCGCGTACACCACTGGAATGACTCCGTGGCTAGGCAAAACTAGCGTAAGCGCAAAGCCTAAAAATCCCAATATAAAAAATAGGGGTAAATTATTTGAGGTACGCGCTAAGTCTTTTATAAGCAGTACACGAATGAAAAACACCGCGGCCGGCATTGTGGCAATAAAAGCACCTAGCCATGCGTTACTAAAACCGGTCATGAATATTTCCACTGCACTGTGCAGGCAAGCCACAATGGCTCCCATGGAATACAATGAGATAAAAGCAGACTTAATACGGTTCATACAAGATTTCCTTTTTTATTTTAATTAACTTTCTGACCTAATAAACTGTAAAGCCGTTTCAATGACTTCGGTAAGTTCTTTAAGAGCTGTGCCGTGACGAAGCGACACCATCAAGCCTTTTTTGGTATTCATATAAAATTTGGCTAAAGCTTTAGGGCTATGTTTAAGGTCCAATTGGCCATTTTTCTGAGCATTTTTAAAATAAATCGCCAAAGATTGTTCGGCCAATTTTAAATACTCTATGGCACGGTTGACTAACGCCGGCTCACTGTCAGGCAACTCCACCACCGTATTTACCAATAAGCAGCCTTTTCCTGGCACACGGGCCAACTTGTCGGTGTGGTAACACTGAAAAAATAAACGCAGAAAATCCTCAGGGCCATGCTGATTGGCTAAATCTTTGTATAACACCGCCGATTCCGCTGCGATATGGTCCATGACCTTTAAGTACATGGCTTCTTTATTACCAAAGCCATGGTAAAGGCTGCTGCGACTTAATTGAGTGACTTCCAATAATTGCTCAATGGAGGTGCCACGGTAACCTTGGGTATTAAATAAGTCGCTGGCGGCATTTAGCACTCTGGCTTGATTGTATTTTTGTGGCCTAGCCATGTGCTGTCCTAGTTCTTGGATGTAGGCATGCTAGGGTACTTTGTTTTGGAATACAAAGTCCAAAACTAGACCATAAATAGAATAACTGACGATTATGGGTATATTTGGTGATATTGATTAATGAAAATGTCAAGTGAGGAATGGAGTAAGCTAATGGCAAAGTGAATTGTTTTTATATAAAGAGCACTTGTGTAATAGTGGCGAGCACGTTTTAAAACCAACTCAAATAGGAAAATGAAATGGCCATAAGCGGTGAATGTTTTTGTGGTGATGTGTCTTATGAAATAACCGGCAAGTTACGTGATGCACGTTCTTGTCATTGTTCCCGTTGTCGTAAAGCGTTTAGTTCGCAAGCGTCGGCCTATGCCTTGGTTGCGCCACAAGATTTTAAATGGTTGTCAGGGGAAGAATTGCTTACATCTTATGTGGGTGAACATGGCTTTGGCCTACAGTTTTGTAAAAAATGTGGCTCTACTTTATGCGGCATTTTTAATGGCTCTGTACATGGTGTAACGCTTGGCTGTGTTAATGGTGATGCGCAAGTAGAAATAGGTCGTCATATTTATGTGGGGTCAAAGGCAAGCTGGGAAGTAATGCCTGATGGGGTAACAACCTATGATGAAAATGTACCTGTTGCGTAAAAAGCGGTAAGTGAAATCATATTCAACTTTTTAATATAGCCCCACTCGCGAGCCCTTTAAAAGTGCTTAAAGGGCGAACAGCTTATATTGCTATCATGGCTTCAATTTCAATATTTAAATCAGTTGAAAAAAGGGCATCTACTTTTATAAGTGAGCTGGCCGGTAAGTGATGTTGATAAACATCAAATAAGGTACTGCGCAGTAATTCAATGTCGCTCAAGTCACTAACAAACAGGGTGACTTTTATTATGTTGTTAAAGGATGTGTTGTGGGCTCTGCAAATGGTTTGTAAATGTGAAAAAATTTGCCTAGTTTGCAAGTCAATTGTTTTCCCCTGTGACTGGCTGCCATAAGCGGTTAGGCCAGATGTATAAATAATATCATTGTGCACAACAGCTTGAGCATATGGCCCAAGTGCCTCCCCCAATTCTGGGTAACTATTTCTATTTACTTTCATGTTGCTGCCTTTAACCTTGTGAATTTATTCTATTCACAAAGTAGCTGGCTAATTTGTGAATTTCTGGGCTTGTGAATAAGGCAATTAATGCGGCAGCGGGCCAAGCCAAAATAAAGGCATGAAACCATTGTTGGTAAAAGTGAATAGAGTAGCCAAGGTTAATCCAGGTGACCCAGGCGGTCATTAATGAGGAAAGCAGCAGCGACATAAGCCCTGAAAATATAATGCGGTGCTTCAAGCGATTTGCTCCAGTTTTTCTATATAAAGCACTTCAGTTAAGGATTGTGCGAAATACGCTTGAGTATGGGGCGCCTCATAATGAGCTTGCAGTGCTGCTTCATTTGTCCATTCCTCCCATAAGGTAAATTTGCTTGGCTCGCTTTGATGTTGCAATACCTCAAAGCGAATACAGCCAGGCTCTTGAATGGTTTGGCTGTGCAATAAACAAATGGCTTTTTTTACATCTTCGCAGCTATGCCCTTTAGTGGTCACTAAACCTGCGCTGATCCATAATTTTTCCATGGTGTTTTTATCCTTTGCTAAGACTGTTGTGAAAGGAAAATAAGCATAGACACTTGCAATACTGAAATATAGAATCAAAAATCAAATCTATAATTGCAGATATGAAACCATGTTCGATGATATCGCCTTATTTGTACATATCGTGGAAGAGCAAGGTTTAGCAGCAGCGGCCAAAAAAATGGACGTACCTGCAGCCACTGTGACTCGGCGTTTAAAGCGTTTAGAGGCCACTATGGGTAGCCAATTAATTCACCGCTCAGCGCGACAATTCTCCTTAACCCCAGAGGGAGAAAGTTGTTACCAAGCTTATGCAGACCTAGTCGCGCAGTTTGAGTTAACCGCCCAACAACTCAGTAAAGAGCTCCATGCGTTAAGCGGTCCATTAAAAGTTTTGGCCCCCACTAATATATCCATTGGCATACTGCAGCCCATGTGGTCGGGTTTTATTAAACAATATCCACAGATCACGCTTGAGTTAAAATTAAGCAACCAGCTTGAAAATATGTTGCCCAGTGGTGCTGATTTGGCGCTACGCATTGGTCCACAAGAGTCGTCTTTACTTTACCAAAAGCGCTTAGGTTCATTGAAAACTGTGTTAGTGGCCACTCCTGAATATCTTAAAGCTAATGGCTCGCCGCAAAGCCTTGATGAGTTAAGTGCTCATCGCTTAATTGGGGCAAGCACTCTTTCTACTTGGAATATGACTCATTCAAATTCTCAACAAACTCAAGAAATTCACCCACGATTTTCAACGTTAGTGAATGATATAAAAATGGCCACGCAGCTAGTATGCGATCATATGGGAATTTCACTACTGCCCAGTAGCGAAGTGATGCAACTGATTGATACAGGGCAATTAACTCAATTATTAATACCATGGCAAGGGGAAAATCGAGATTTGTATACCGTGTGGCCCACCGGAAAATTATTAAATGCCAAAGCTAAGTGCTTGCGTGACTATATGCATGAATACGTGGCGCGCCATGAATTATTCGAATGAAGTGATAATAAAAATTTGGTGAGTTATTTTATTTACTAACGGCTCGCGATTTATCCTTACAGATTTAATTATATTATTAGTGCATAATTTGAAAATATTTTTTTATTATCAATGAAAGGGCAATATTATGGATGATATTCAATACCCCATTAAAGGTGCTTGCCAGTGTGGCGGTGTCACTTACGAATTATTAGAACCACCCATTATGGTGGCCGCTTGTCATTGTAGAGAATGCCAAAAACTTTCTACCAGTGCCTTTAGTATTACCGCCATTGTGAAATCCACAAGCGTTAAATTTAATGGAGAAATGGCCCAATGGAGTCGCCCAGCCGACAGCGGCAATATCAGCGCGGCTAAATTTTGTCCAACTTGTGGCAACCGCTTGTATCATTATGACCCTAAAGATTCAAAAATATTAAAACTAAAACCCAGTACCCTAACAGATACACGAATTATTAATCCTACTGTGCATATTTGGGTCAGTGAAAAGCAAGATTGGTATCAAATACCAAAAGGGGTTAAAACCTGTGAAAAACAACCTTAATTAAATTAGGTTTTTCATGTTGAAGAATCTATAAAAATAATTTCACAACATGTTTTATGCATTGCGCCAAATTCTTATTGAAATGAGTCATTTATGAAAATTGCTATTTATTGTGGTTCCAGTACCGGCCACTCTCCTCACTTTGTAGAATCTACCAAAGCCCTAGGGAAGTATTTAGCCAAAAATGGTATTGATATTGTGTATGGTGGTGGCAACGTCGGTTTAATGGGAGTCATTGCCGATTCTGCTTTAGCGGCAGGCGGTCGTGTGTATGGGGTGATTCCGCAGGATTTAAAAAATAAAGAAATCGCTCATCCAAATCTTACTGACCTTAAAGTGGTGGAAGATATGCACCAGCGAAAAGCGGCCATGGCCAACATGGCAGATGCATTTGTGGCATTACCTGGTGGGCCTGGTACTTTAGAGGAAATATTTGAATCATGGACTTGGGCGCAGTTAGGGCATCATGCTAAACCCTGTGCTTTTTATAATATGAATGGATTTTACGATTCTTTAAAAGCCATGATAGATACCATGTGTACTTCGGGTTTCATTAAAGAAGAATATGCCAATATGCTCATCCATGTAGACACCCCAGAAGAACTGTTATCATCTATTAGTGTGTATCAAGCCCCTAAAAATAAATGGGCTAAATAGTGCCCATTTATTTTTTATATTTTTTTATTAAAAAGGCTTTATGAATAATCTCTTCGAATATTACTTATTAGACTGGCTAGGCATATTCATGGGCCTTGTGTCAGTTTATATGCTGGGCAATAAAAATAAATGGGGCTTCATAGTTTTTGCTTTGTCTAATGTTATCTGGATTTATTTAGGGTTAATGATGATGTCAAGCGTGGGCATGGCGGTGGGCAATTTTATTTTTATGGTGATTAATATTCGCGGTTTTATTCACTGGGGAAAAATGGACGAAGACCATAAGCCCGCTAATTGAATTGGGCTTATGGTTGATTTTTTATAACGCTTCTGTAACTTAAATAAATTAATAAAGAGTGGCTAACATCTCTTCATTGTATTGGGTTAATGGTAATTCGTTTTTTACTTTTTCTACATAGTCAGGGTTGGCAATAAAGGCGCGGCCAATGGCCACTAAATCGGCATCCCCTTGCTTAATGGTTATTGCACCACTTTGCGCGTCGTATCCACCATTGGCAATGACCGTGCCACGGTAATGTTTACGAATATATTGGGTAACACTGCCCCCTAAATGCTCTACCGGCGCATCTTCAAAAATACCTGTGTGTACATACGCCAATGGATATTGGTTTAAAGCATCCAGTAGATAATCAAATACCAATTTATCACGATCATCATGTTCCATATTCACATAGGCTTGAGGTGATAAACGCAGGCCAATTTTATTGATACTTACTTCTTTTTTAACCGCTTCAATAATATCAAATACCAGCCTTGCCATATTTTCAACGTTGCCACCAAATTCATCCGTGCGACGGTTACTGTGCCAGTGTAAAAATTGATCTACTAAATAACCATTGGCTCCGTGAATTTCAACACCATCAAACCCAGCTTTCATGGCATTTTTTGCGGCTAACCTAAAGTCACTGATTAATTGTGTTATCTCAGCTTGGGTAATAGGTCGTGGGGTTTCGTATTGTAAATTTTCGGTGCGTGGCACATGACCAAAAATAGCCACGTCTGACGCTGACACAGGTGTTTCACCGTTTAAATAAACAGAATGGGAAACTCGTCCGGTATGCCACAATTGTGCGAATATTTTACCGCCCTTGTCATGCACTCTTTGGGTGACGTTTTTCCAAGCGTTAACCTGTGCCTCGTTATAAAGGCCTGGTGTATTAGGGTAACCCTGACCATTTTGTGCCACCAGAGTGGCCTCTGAAATAATCAATCCAGCATCCCCCCGGCGCCCATAATAAGCCGCCATGTCTTCGGTGGGCACCAAGTTGTCATCGCTCATGGAGCGAGTGAGCGGAGCCATGATGATGCGATTTTGAAGAATAAGCTCAGGGCTAAGTTCTACTGATTCAAATAAAGTTTGGATATTGCTCATGGTTTTGCTCCGTTGTTTTAAGGTGAGCCCATTTTGTCAGTTTCCTTAAAAAGCACTAGATAGTACTATTTGCATTCAGTGTTCTCTTTAGGTGAACACTAAGGGCAGCTATGGGGTGTGAAAGGTGGACGAGCTTAAGCGTGTGGGGGTCTTTACTCGGGTAGTAGAGGCCAAAAGCTTTTCAGAAGCAGCCCGTCAGCTAGGTGTGGCTAAGTCGGCGGTGAGCAAGCAAGTGAGCCTTTTAGAAAAAGAAGTGGGCGTGCGCTTGTTAAATCGCTCCACACGCAGCATCAGTTTGACGGAAGCAGGGGAGATTTTTTATCGCCATTGCCAAGATATCGTTAGTCGCACTCATGTGGCCCTTGATGAATTACGTCAATATCAAAATCAGCCCACAGGCACATTAAAAGTCTCCAGTACCGTTTCGTTTGGTAGCGCCCATTTGGTGCCAGTGATTCAAGAATTACGAGCCTTATATCCCCATTTAAAGGTTGAGTTATTACTGGAGGATCGCATCATTAATATGGTGGAAGAGGGCGTAGATTTATCCATTCGCATTGGCTGGATGCAAGAATCGAATTTAGTGGCAAAAAAATTATGTGAAGTGCCCACGATGCTTTTTGCCAGCCCTGATTATTTGGCCAAAATGGGCGTACCTAAAAACCCCAGTGATTTAATTGATCACCATTTCATTAGCATGTCATTGTTTAAAGCGCCATTAAGATGGAGCTTTGAAAAAAATGGTAAAAGCCAAACAGTACAAATGCACAGCCCGGTTAAATCAAATTCCCCTGATGCGGTGGTGTCTTTGGCATTGGCGGGGCAGGGTATTTCTGCGCTGGCCAATAATATGGTATTTAACCATATTCAGTCTGGTGCATTGTTACCTGTATTGCCCAGCTTTAATTTAAAGCCTGTGGGTATTTATGCGGTGTATCCACACCGAGAACATGTGCCCCCTAAAGTGCGTGCCTTTATGGACTTTTTATCAAGGCGTTGCCAGCAAGCGCCTTGGAGTGAATAAATATTTTAAATAGCTCGCGGTTTGCCCATGAGTTTTAGATAATAGTGCGCTGTTTTGAAGTAACATTGCCCACCAGCAGAGACAAATATTATGAAAACCATTGTGGTGCTGGGTGTCGATTTAGCATTGGCCTCCACCATTACTGGCATTATGGATGTATTCAATATGTCAGGGGTCACTTGGAATCGCCTTAATCATAAGCCTCGTGATCATCATTTTGATGTGCGCGTAGTCTCGGTAGATGGCAAGCCAATTACTTGCATGGGCGATGTGAACATTAAGATGCATGGCAGCATTAAAGATATTAGCCATGCGGATCTTATTTTGGTGCCTACGTTGGCGGGCAACCCTGAAAAAACCATGGCGCTTAATCAAGCGGCCATTCCTTGGTTAAAGCACCACTACGATCAAGGTGCCGATATCGCAGGTTTTAGCACTGGGGCATATTTTTTAGCAGAAGCGGGTATTTTAAATAACAAATTGGCCACTACTCACTGGGGGTTTGCTGAGCCTTTTAAAGCGCGTTACCCACAAGTAAAGCTTACCCCAGAACAACTCATTACCGCTGATGGCAATGTATTCTGTGCTGGTGGTACTGTGGCATGTTTAGATTTATGTTTGTTTTTTTTAGAACGCTATTTTGGCAATGAATACGCTTCAGAAACGGCGAGCTCTGCGGTGGTGGATGCGGTGCGTAACTCGCAGTTAGCTTACGATTTAGCACGCAGTAAAAAGTACCACCAAGATGAAGACGTACTGGCCATTCAAGCTTGGTTGGAAGAGCACTATAGTGAATCGATAAATTTAGAAAATTTATCTGATCAATTCAATATGTCTACACGCACTTTTAAACGCCGTTTTAAACTGGCCACCGGTGAAACACCGTTGGCGTATTTGCAGTCTTTGCGCATTGAAGGGGCCAAGAAAAAACTTGAATTAAGCAGCGAGAGTATTGAAAAAATTTCAGCGCAAATTGGCTATGAAGACATGGCATTTTTTTCAAAGCTCTTTAAACGTCTCACTGGGTTATCTCCTACTCAGTACCGTAAAAAATTCATTCGCCAGTAATGCTCTGTATTCATAAATGCGGTGGCTAGGCGTAAACAAAGATTCGGGCTGGCAATCTAGATACGTTACTGGTTTGTTAGTGAATTCGACTATACTGATCCTATTAATTAGGCTGCATATAGCACCAACAAAAGTACATCAATATGGAAGGACCATATGTTTCGTGTCGTCAATACTCTGATTTTACTTAGCTGCCTGCTTCCGGCTTTGGCTTTTTCTGAGGATACAGTAAAAGAGCCTATTGCAGGCGCGGTGGAGGGATTAAATAAGCCTCTGTATTCCCCTTTCATAGAGCGATATGTACTAGATGAACTTAAACAGCTGCGCATTGATCAAGCCCAAACCAAGCATGAACTGATGCAGCAAATTGTTGACCGTGAGCATAACTCGGTAGATCGAGGGGTCGCGTATGCCACAGACACGGTGACGTATTTCTTTTATCTCATTGCGGCAGCCACATCAGTATTAGTGATGGTGGGCTGGACGTCCATAAGGGACATTAAAGAGCGTGTTCATTCTTTGGCAGATGAAGAAATCTCTAAGCTAGTGAATGAATATGAAAGCAGATTAGAAACCATCGAAGCGCAATTGCAGCAGAAGACTTTACATATTGAAGAGAACAGAGAGGAAATTGAATTAACACAGGAAATTCAGTCACTCTGGCTACGGGCTCAACAAGATCCTTCTCCTGCCAATAAAATCTCTATATACGATGACATATTAAAACTGCGCCCAGGGGATTGCGAAGCCTTAACCTATAAAGCAGATGCTGTTTTGGAGTTAAACGAACCTCAGTGGGCGGCCAATTTATGTCATCAAGCGTTGAAAATAGATCCAGAAAACAGCCAAGCCTTTTATCAGCTTGCTTGTGCTTATACTGCAATGGATCAATTTGATGAAGCGCTGCGTTATTTGTCAGAAGCCTTGCATAGGCGAGAAAGTTATCAGGAAGATATTCGCGAAGACCCTGCATTGCAGCCGCTGATAAATCATGAAGTATTTGGTGAGTTGGCTGATCTTATCGATAAATTGCATTCAACAACTAGTAGCAAATTATGAATGAAGTTGTTTTGAGCATTAAACTATTTGGAATAACAAAATAGAAAGTCAAGGCTAATGGGAGTTATCACCATTAGCTAGAAAATCATAAGAGATTCATCACTAAAAAGTCAAAGGGTGAATTGTTCATGTGGAACTTATAAAAATTTTAATTTCCCCCAAGCATATATTCAAACTCAGGATCAATAATTATTTTCCCTGCCATGGCTTGACGCCCTAACAACATAAGATAGCTCATAGATGAACGGTCGGTTATGGAAATATGTATTGGCCATTGTGTTTCTGCAATAGAAAATAGCGTTTCAATCACATGTCTTTTTTGAATTGTACCGTTAGAGCTTTTAATGCTACGAGTATCAATTATTTTTGCCTCTTTTCGTACTATTTTAGACACATCATGAATATCTGGGTGAATATCAAATTTCACCCATTGTTCATTGTTGTATTCAAATTCTTCAATATTGTCTACGTGTAAAGAAGAGGTGGCTGCACCTGAATCAACTCTTACATGTAAATTATGTATATTAAATTCAGGTAAATCACAAACTTCTAATACACCTAGTATAATTTTATCTGACATTTTTTTTACTCTTGTTCAGGTAATAGCTCTTCTTGTAATAACCCCATGTTTTCAACAATTTCTTCAGGGTCTTCAAAGTAGGCAATGTGGTACATGGCTTCACCTTCTTGAACCAAGGGAATATTTTGCTTGCCAATAATAATGCCCCCATAAGGACATTTTACGGTATCTAATTCTTGTCCGTAGGGGTCATTTATGGTGGCCAGAACATCTCCTCTCACCACATGATCTCCCAATTGCTTAGCATGAACCACTAAGCCACTTTCGCAGGCCCGTACCCAGCCACTGTTCCGTGCAATGATGGGCTCATACGGCTTGCTTTTATTTTTACGTTTGCTGAGCATACCTAAGTGACGCATAACACTAATGCTGCCCTTAACCCCAGCCTTAATGGCAAGTTCGTCAAAGCGAAGTGCTTCGCCAGCCTCATATAAAAGAACAGTGGTGCCTAAATCTACTGCGCTTTGTCGTAATGACCCATCTCGTAAATTGGAATTCAAAAGTACAGGTAGGCCAAATGCCATGGCTAATTCCAAAGTTTTTTCATCGTCTAAGTTAGCGCGAATTTGTGGCAGGTTACTGCGATGAATAGCCCCTGTATGGAAATCAATTCCGTAATCTGACTTTGCTACAATTTCTTTCAAAAATTGATAAGCCATTCGGCCTGCTAACGACCCCCGTTCTGACCCAGGAAAAGAGCGGTTCAAATCTCTGCGGTCGGGCAAATAACGGCTTTGGTTTAACACCCCATAAACATTCACCATAGGAATGGCAATTAGCGTGCCTTTGAGCTTATCAATAGCTTTGCTGTTAATAATACGGTTTATAATCTCAATGCCGTTTAATTCATCGCCATGAATCGCCGCACTTAAAAAAAGTGTGGGCCCGGGGCGCTTTCCACGTTTTACAAAAACAGGTATCCCTATGGTGGTGTCGGTATAAAGACGCACCATGGGAATTTCAATTTTTTTAGTTTCGCCAGGCTCAATAATGTGCCCGGCAATTTCAAAAGGCTCCATCACTAACCTTTACCTAGTGTTTTATTTTTATTGGGTTTTGCTGTTTTAACAATAAACTCAATAATCATTTTAGCCACGTCTTTTCCTGTTGCGGTTTCAATACCTTCAAGACCAGGGGAAGAGTTTACTTCCATAACAACCGGTCCACTATTGGCTCGTAAAATATCAACGCCACACATGTGTAAACCCATGGCCTTTGCAGCTTCGACGGCAGTTTTTCGCTCAGCTGGACTCAGTTTTACAATTTCAGCAGTACCGCCTCGGTGCAAATTTGAGCGAAATTCACCTTCAGCCCCTTGACGCTTCATGGCAGCGACCACTTTTCCACCTACCACTAAGCAGCGAATATCGGCCCCGCCTGCCTCTTTAATATACTCTTGAACCAATATATTAGCCTTTAGGCCCATAAATGCCTCAATAATACTTTCAGCGGCTTTTTTGGTTTCTGCCAATACCACACCAATGCCCTGCGTACCTTCTAATAGCTTAATAACAACAGGGGCGCCGCCAACATTTTTAATTAAATCATCTACTTTGTCTGGTTTACTGGCAAAACCAGTGCGAGGTAGCCCTATGCCTCTGCGTGACAATAATTGTAAAGAGCGCAGCTTGTCACGAGAACGACTAATAGCCACTGATTCATTAATACTAAAAGTGCCCATCATTTCAAATTGACGAACCACTGAAGTGCCGTAAAAAGTGATGGAAGCGCCAATTCTTGGAATCACCGCGTCATAGACCGGAAGTGCTTCACCGTTGTAGCGAACCGTGGGCTTACTACTAGTGATATCCATATAACAATGCAGCGTATCAATAACATCTACCTGATGCCCCATGGCTTCTCCAGCCTCTTTTAAGCGCTTTGTGGAATAAAGATTTGAGCTTCTAGATAGGATAGCGATGCGCATGAGAGTGCCTTTGTTGGTGACCTGTAATTGGGCAATGAAGATGCCTGGATATTTTCGTGGAGATTAGTTTTTTAGGCGTTAAGTAAAGCAATACATATTTTCCTTTATGATAAATTATTTTTATGGATACCATTTATTGAAGTTCAATTTATTAATTCTATTTATCTTCTCGATAAAAATATGTTGTTGGTAAAAGCAAACAAGAATTGAATTAATGGGCTCTTTAAAAAGGAGCTAGCATGAAACAGTATTTATTAATCTTGATGTTGTGTTTACCTGCATTCAGTTACGGGTCTGAATCTAGCAGCAAACAACGTTGTACTGAATGGGCGGAAATGTATTCAGTTGAAGAAGAAGATAAAGAAATTTATATAGAAGAGTGTCTGATTAATCTTTCATATGAAGATATGACCGAGCAGGAGTTGGATGATACAGACGATTCACAAGACGATAGTGAAGTTATGGAAGAGCAGGCTGACTACAACTGAGTCAGCCTATGAGAATAAATTGTCTGTAAGTCAACAGGGTCTTATTCAGGGATAAGACTAGGAGCCACTTGTGAGCCCGATGATTTGAATAGCTCAATCACATCCACTATGAGATCAATTTTTGTATTGTCTTTATGGTAGCTGGCAAACACATCTCGGTGCATGTCTGGCGCTTCTGATACACGATAAAGTTGATTTTGCTTAATGTAAGGATCAACTAATTGTGTTGGCAGGTATGCGGCACCGCCCACCTGTAACATATAATCTAATGCCACACGGGCAATATTGGTATGCAGGGAAGGTGGCGGTAAATCTTTACAAAGCTTGGCATGTTGTAAACTAAACAGCGTCCCCCAATCAAGCATTATGTATTCTACTTTTACCACTTCTTCAAAAGATAAATTGGCTTTAGTAGTCACTAATTCCAGCGGAAGTTTAAACAGTTTAACAGTGATGAGTTCTTCTACTTTTGGGCTGTCAAATATAAGTGCCAAATCTAAACTTCGTTCAACTAACTGCCGAGTAACAATAGTTTGTGAAAGAACCTCTGCCCGTATGGCAATATCGGGCTTTGATATTTTCAATTCGTATAGGCTATTTTGAAGCATTAGGTCCCAAACATTTGGGCTGCCTCCTAGTGCTAATTGAACACTTTGTTTAGGAGCAATAGCTACTTCTTGAAAAGCTCGTTGCCAAGCATTTAATACCGATTCGGCATGGGGGATTAGGCGCTCACCGGCTGAGGTGAGCTGCAAATTATTTCGAATTCGACTAAATAACTCTAAGCCTAAACGGTTTTCTAATTGTCGAATACGGCTGCTCACAGCAGCCTGTGTGACATATAAGTTTTCTGCGGCTTTGCCAAAATGCCTTGTATTACTGACCTCAAGAAAGGTTTTAAGCAATTCTGTATCCAATGCAAGCACCACTTACCATAGAAAACAATTATGGTAATGGTAAAATCTATTGATTTCACCTCTTTTTATTTAGAAGGCATAATCCTTTCGCTAAAGCTTATTATCAGGAGTGGATATTATGAATGAAGGGGCGGAGTTTAAAGGCGGTACGGTTTACTATGATGATATTAACTTTCCTTATGGGTTTAAATTGTCAGGTGACTTTACCACTGTGCAAGCGGAAATATTAGAGCGCTGTGGTCATACCTTACAAGGACTAGATAAAGGCTGGCTTGAGCCGCAAAATAAAGCTCAAAAACATTTTATTAAAGTTTGTCATGAACACACCGAAGCGATTAATGTCACTGAAAAAACATGGCTTATTTATAAAGCCTGTGTCGCGCGCAGAAATAGCCCTGTGAATCATTTGATGCAAAGTACGGCTGCTAAATATGGCGGTGAAGGGGCCATTGAAATGTAATTTATTGCAGCTAAATGCTAGTTGTTAATTTTTCGGGCTAATCGTAAGTGCTAGGCTTGAGTTAATAATAGATAAATTGCGCGGCTTATAATAAGTCGCACAATTCTTATTCATATTATGACTAGGCCGGCATAGTATCCATGTATTTACAGATTATATTCAGCATAATTTCATCGGCTCCACCGGCAATTGAGGCTAGCCGCCCATCTAACCAACCTCGTGCGGCGACATTTTCACTGGTGTATCCCATGCCTCCCCAATATTGAAGGCAAGCATCGTGAAGCTCACGGGTTAATCGGCCCACTTTTAATTTGGCCATGGAGGCCAGTTTAGTGACATCTTGGCCTTTAATATAAAGGTCGGTAGCGCGATAAATAAGTGAACGTAATAGCTCTACTTCTGTTTGTAGTTCAGCCAATTTAAAATGAATAACCTGGTTATTAATTAAAGGCTGACCAAAGGCTTGGCGTTCTTTGCAATAGGCTATGGTTTCACTAATGGCGCGCTCCATGGCTTTCAATGGACTGGCAGCACACCATAAACGTTCCTCCTGAAACTGCATCATTTGCATGACAAAGCCTTTACCCTCTTGGCCAATCAGGTATCGCTGAGGCACTTTTACATTATCAAAATACACTTGTGCGGTATCAGATCTGTCTCTTATACACATCTCCGAGCCCACGAGACCGTACTAGATCTCG
>OLII01000103.1_pt1 | contig 30737 bp, 25 predicted proteins | sample 1609481 | NCBI WGS metagenome assembly OLII01 (sample SAMN05416859, study PRJEB24817) | seawater metagenome | isolation source: Sea water | place: Canada:Atlantic | collected 2013-11 | reverse complement strand
CGCTGTAACCGGCTTTGGTGATCTCATCTACCACCACTTGGCAACCTTCCACCTTACGGCTTGAAACAATCACGTGGGCGCCGTGTTGGGCCAACAGTTTTGCAATACTTTCACCTATGCCACGACTGGCGCCTGTGACCAATGCAACTTTACCGGTTAGATCGAATAATTTTGAGCTCATGGGAATTCCTAATAAATGGCTTTCTACAGTATCTGACTTGTACCTTTTACTTAGAATTGTCATTATTGCCACAAATAGGGCTAAAAGTGCCATACAGGTAATAAAACGTCATTATTCATAGGTCAACGCACCTAGGTTAGCTGGATAGACAGTATTACTGCTCATCACCATAAAGTGGTCACTCATGATAAATGTCGTGGTATTAGGGTTTGATCAAGCATTGGCATCGGCCATTACTGGAGTGGTGGATTTATTTGCCATGGCTGGGGTGACTTGGAACCGCATTCAAGGGGAACCCACTAAGCCGGTTTTTAAAACCCTGATTGCCTCGAAAGATCAGCAAGATATTCAGTGTTCTAACGGCCTAAAGTTGGCCGCTCATTTAAGCTTTGATGACATTACGCAAGCGCAGGTGATCATTGTTCCCACCATCGGCGGGCCCATTAACCAGGTATTAGCCTTTAATCCTGAGCTCATTTCATTGCTGCAAAAAGCTCATGATGCTAATTGGACCATTGCCGGCAACTGCACCGGCAACTTCCTGTTGGCACAGGCAGGCATATTAGATGGTAAATCCGCCACCACCCATTGGGGCTTTAAAAACGATTTCGAGCAACGCTTTCCCAACGTGTTATTAAAGACCGATCAAATGATTACGCGGGACGAAAACATTTATTGTGCAGGGGGTGGCTTAGCCTGGTTTGATTTAGGTCTGCATATTATTGAGCGAAGTGTCGGGTTTGAAACCGCCATTCAAACAGCCAAGGCCTTTGTACTGGATTACAGGCGAGACAGTCAGCTCTCCTATTCCATTATGCGCCTTTCCAAAGCCCACAAGGATGAAATGGTCAGGCAAGCACAAGCGTATTTAGAAGAAAATTACGCCCAGCCCTTTAATGTGGAATCCTTTGCCCAGTCTTATAGCATTTCTAAACGCACGTTAATCAGGCGCTTTAATAATGCCTTGGCCATGCCACCAAATAGTTACTTGCAATCTATTCGCATTGAGCGCGCACAAAAAATGCTAGAAGAAAGCCAGCACAATGTTGAACAAGTGATGAATTTAGTGGGCTATGAAGATGCCAGTTCCTTTCGGCGTTTATTTCGGAAAAAAACTGGTTTAAGCCCCACCGAGTATCGCCGGCGCTTTAGTCGGCGCAGCGACTAAAGCGATGGGCAATGGTGACACTACGGCCATTATTTTTCATTGACCCCTTTTGCACCCTTAACTATAATTTGCGTCTGGTTGAGGAAGACGCCAGTATCCGCAAAAGATGTCATCACTTCCTTTTTGGTCTTTGGCCAAACTAAATCAAAACCCAACTCAAACTTGCCCACTTGCGGAAATGGCATTAAAAAAGAATGAGTAATGGTTATGCCTAGAAATCCCGTAAACGAATTAAAAGTTCAAGCCTCCTTATTAATAAAAGCCCTGCGCAGCCCGCAAACCGATAGTGCCCAACAAGCGTTATGGCGTTGTGTGAAGTACCCAGGTTTTGCCAATTTTTCTCAGCAACAAATTGAAGAAGCCTGCCAAAACATTAAACGTAAAACCGCATTGAACATTATTGCCTTTGAGCGCGGTTGGGACAATTGGGCAGCTCTGGCTAAACGATACGATACCCGCTGGTACCCTATTGGAAGCCCATTTACCTTAAACTGGTTTAGCGATTATCAAGAGGCCAAAGTTTGCCAACAAGAAACTTCAGGGTTTTTATTGCCTTATCAAAATCAATTTTTTGTCTGCAATCACCACTATATAGAATGGTTAGGGTTGAACGCTCAAGATGATCATTGGCAAAAAATTAATTTTGACGCTGCTCGCCCTCAAAACCAAAGCGCCTTGAGTCAATTAACCAAACAATTGAAAAACGTCAAAACCCACTTCTGCTAAATATCAGACTTAATTAACCAGCATGCCGTCATCTTATTTTATATCGATGGCGGTTATGCCGGCTATGGCACCTCATCAAGCAAGTTTACAGCCTTGGTCTACACTCAAAACGTTTAGCCTTTTCTAGATAATGTGAAAGTAACTTCTGTTGTTACTAAAGCCATAATAGAGATCGCATCCAATTCTTGATGGAGTAAGCACATGACACAAAAACTAAAAGTAGGCATTACGGGTGCGGCACTAGCTTTAGCAGCAGCAAGCATGGTGGGTTGCGCCAGCATGGGCATGGGCGGTGACAGCGCAGGAGGCAGCAGCGATTTAGTACATTGCTATGGGGTCAGTAAGTGCAAAGGCATGAATGACTGTAAAACCGCTGACAATGCCTGTGGTGGCAAGGCCAGCTGCAAAGGCCATGGGTTTGTGGCCATGTCTTCTAAAGCTTGTGCTGATGTGGGCGGCAAAGTGCAAGATGATTTTAAAGGCACTTCCAATGCCGCAGACATGACCCATTGCTATGGCGTAAATAAGTGTGGTGGCCATAACGACTGTAAAACAGCGAACAACGCTTGTGCAGGCAAAGCCTCATGCACTGGCAAAGGGTTTGTTTCCATGTCGGCCAAAGCCTGTAAGAGCATTGGTGGCAAAACAGAAGCTTAAGCGCCCTCCTATCTGGCAGTTGTGAGCTAAGCTGCCAGATCACTTTACGGTTTAGTTTCATCTTAGGCATTAACCTTGCTCTCATACCCAGTGCTGTCATTTTTCCATTAAAATAATAAGTGTGCCTGCCATGAAAAAAGAGTTCTTAGGGTTTGGCTTAGGCCTTCGCACCGATCATTTTCAAGATGTATTACAAGATAAGCCCGAAATAGACTGGTTTGAGATCGTTTCAGAAAATTTCTTTGTGGCCGGAGGAAAACCCAAGTATTACTTACACGCCATTCGAGAGCTTTATCCTATGGTGATGCATGGGGTTTCATTATCTATTGGTTCAACCGACCCTTTGAACATGGAATACTTAAAGAATTTAAAAACCCTTATCAATGAAGTCCAGCCCAAGTGGGTGTCAGATCACTTATGCTGGACTGGGGTTGATCAAACCAACAGCCATGATTTATTACCTTTGCCCTATAACGAAGAGGCAGTAAAACATGTGGTGGCGCGGGTTAAACAAACTCAAGATTATTTAGGGCAACCGATTTTATTAGAAAATGTGTCAAGCTACCTTACTTATAAAAACTCCACCATGACGGAATGGGAGTTTTTATCCCAAGTGGCCAAAGACAGTGACTGCTACATTTTATTAGACATTAATAATATTTATGTGAGTGCCCGAAACCACGGCTTTAATGCAGAAGACTATCTTAATGCCATTGACCCCGAACGAGTATGCCAGTTTCATTTAGCCGGTCACAGTGACTATGGAGACTATGTGATTGATACCCACGACAATGATGTTTGCGATCCGGTATGGGCATTATATGAAAAAGCCTTACAGCGCTTTGGCCCCATTAGCACCATGATTGAACGAGATGACAATATTCCCAGCTTGCAAACTTTACAGACAGAGTTAGCCCAAGCCAAACAGATTGCTGAAAAAGTGCTGGGCAAAGACATCATTCGTAAAAACCTTCGTAAAGAAACAACCAGCACAGGTTGGCAATGCGCATGAGTGACAACCTTGCCCAACAGCAAAAAGAATTTTTAACTTTTTTAAAGTGTAAACTCCCCCCTGAGCAAGCTTCTTTTCGGCATCAGGTTGAAGACATTGGCAACATTGATATCAATACCCGTTTAGGCATTTATCAGAACGCCTACCAAGTTCGGCTAGAGGAAACCATTGACACCGATCACAACACATTAGGGATTTACCTAGGCGAAGAACTCTATGATTTAATGATGACGGAATACATCAGCAACCACCCGAGTAAACAATTTTCATTGCGCCATTTTAGCCAAGCGTTACCCCAATTTTTAAGCAGTCATGCCATTTTTAGCCAGCATCCGCAGCTTTGCGAATTGGCTCGCTTTGAGCAGAGATTATTAAATGCTTTTGACGCCCCCGACAGTGAGCGAGCCAGTTTCGAATCTTTAAAAGAATTACCCCCTCAGCAGTGGCCTGAGTTAAAATTACGCTTCCACCCTAGTGTGCAATTACTTGAAAACCACTGGAACGTAGTTGAAATATACAAAGCATTAAAAAACGACCAAACACCACCTGACGCAATTCAAACTAAAAACAACTGGTTACTATGGCGCAATTCTGAAAACCTCACGGAGTTTCGCCCTATAAATGAAACCGCCTATACAATGTTGATGAGCTTTCAAAAAGGGCTTAGTTTTGCACAGGTTTGCCAAAATCTTCTTGAGTTCATGCCCGAGCAAGATGTGAGTAACGCAGCGTTAGAAATATTGGTTTACTGGCTAAATTCAGGAATAGTCGCAAAAATGGTGAGCCAGCCTTAGCCAGCTCACCTTTCTTTTTCTAATACTCCCACTATCTTTTTATTTTCTCCAATTTAACTTAAAGCCCTCTAGCCAGAACGGCTTGGGTAATGGCATCGTCAATGGAAGACATGGGCGCACTGCTATTTACCCAAGGGGAACCTGAAAAATACTGCACCATGATTTTTTCAGCGGTTCGCGTAGCCAAAGCTTGGGTTGTTAAAGTGGGATTGGGGCCCCCTAATGCGTTGGATAATGCTGAATTATCTGCCACAAAAAGACCCGCCACTTCATGGGCCTCGCCATTGGCATTAATGACCGAGTTTTGTGGGTCATCCCCCATGCGCATGGATGATTGTAAATGCAACAACAAGGGCACAATATCAATTCTTAGCACTTCACTGGCGCCAGCCGCCCGCAAAATACTGGCCGCTTTATTGGCAAGGAATTCTCGATTATCAAGGGTGCGTTGCGAACGTGTTCGTTTGTGAATGGTCATCTTAGGCACCGCGCCATGTTCATCACTCATCAATGAAGAAGGTTCTACGCGATTGTTCGCCTCTACGTCATCGTCGGTAATGATCAACATGCCCATGGTTTTATTCACGTCTGACATAAAGTTTTTAAACTCATTGCCAATCAGGCGCCCTGACGGACCATCCCATTCGCCAAACACTCCTCGACCATTGTCATACATCCCGCGAATACCACTATCGCTCATCATTAAGTTACTGGCTAAACCGGCCGGTCCTAAACTGGAAGGCTCGATGCAGCCTTTACCTGGAAAATCAGCCCGTGCCGAAGAGCCCACTCCTTTAGAAGAATCGGTATTAAACGGAAATATTCCGCAAACGAAATCAAATGCGTGATCGGTTAAACCCCGTCCCACCCAATCATGTGAGTTCGGCAAACCGCTGTTAAGCCATAGCCTTGGGTTTTCAATACAACCTCCTGCCATGACCACTACCTTGGCGTTTTCAGTCATAATTCCCCCTGTATTCACATCTCGCCAGCTCACACCAGTGGCCGTTGTTTTACCGTTTATTTGCTGAGTATGAATTTGCGTCACGTAGGCATCTGCAACTAACGTGACTGCTTTGCCTTGCACCGCCCACAAATCTGCTGTTAAGGCCATGGGCACATAACTATTGTCTGTGGAGCGTCTCGCTTTTAAATTACGTGGCGCATTAAGTGGCTCGTAACAGCCCTGTGTGCAATGGCCACAAAAGGTGCAACCTTTAGCAAGAGGGTAAGTAAGATCTGACTTATTGGTGGTGCGCCCTGCATTACCGCTTGGTTGCAAAACGGCATTTTGCTGCGCACGATAGCCATCTTGAAAAGTATCTTTTGTCACTTGAACTGACATGCCGATATTTTCACAGCCGTTAAAAAAAACTTGCTCACTGGTGCCCATGGCAGCGGTTTGCACGGGCAGGGTTGCCTCAACCCACTCGTAATAGGGGGTTAATTCCTCGTAACTAAATGGAAATTCAAAGTCACGGTCATAATCTTGTGCATCGTCTCCTTGGTAACCCTTAAAAACCCCAGGCATGGCCCGAGGAGAATTTCCAAAATAATGTTGGGTTGTGCCGCCCACCCCAGATAAATTACTAATCATGGCGGGCTGCGTGACTTCACGATACCAAGAAGGTTTGGTGCGATCACTCGGGCCAAAACGTAAATAGCCCGACAAGGGGTTATTGGCATCATTTTCAAAATGCTTCCAATTGGTTTCAGGTGTCTTATTGCGTGCCCCTGCTTCCAACATAAGCACATCCAAACCCTGTGCTGCCAATTCTTTTGCCACAATAGGGCCGCCACCACCTGCTCCAATAATTATTACATCACGCATCAACTTGGCTCCTATCTTGGTAATATCCTAAAAAGTCATCCCACCCTTCCACATTGCCATTAGGTAAGTACTGAGTTAAATCCCAACCAATGGGGCGCACGGTTAATTCTCGGGTGGTTTGATCCAATGCATGCCACTCTGACAAAGCACCAAATGCGGTGAGTTGAATCAGTGTGCGGGAAAATGTCGCCATTAAGGTTGGAAACATCTCGCTTTGAGCTTCGTTTAGGTTAAGTGATATGAGCTCTGATAAACCAGGCTCTCCCGTTTCCAAGCGTTTAAATACTTCGGCTTTTTCTGAAAAACTTAATCTTGAAAACGGCGCCAAATGACTCCCCCCTATAGCCAAAGGATTCACCAAGGTGGCGGTTACATTTAAAATGAGTGAAAAAACATGGCCTAATGGAACGGTTTGGGATCCATCGATCAGTCTATCCATATACTCATCTAGTTTATTTAGTATCAGCGTTTCTAACGGTTTTAAAACCAAAGCCAAACCAAATGGTATTGGCTTAGCCGCATTGGAAAAAGCACGGGCAACTTCTGACAATATAGGGCCGGCGATATCTTTGGGCCAGGGTAAATAATTATCTAAGTTATCCAAAAGAAACTGCTGAGTATTCGCAGCTTTAGCGCCCTTCTTTAAGTTGAAATGGCCTTGTGATATGGAGTGCCAATCATTTCCTGGAAGTACAAAAGCGCTGACACCGGCAAACGTATCCAATGTCATGGCGTTAAAGACATCACGAATGACAGAGTCGCTTAACAATAAAGAGGCCTCTGATTTTGACGAGGCCAACAACATGGGGCTAATGGCGGCTACCGCTCCCATTAATCCAGATCGAGCTAAAAAATCCCGCCTAGGGTTTGATAGCGGTGCCTCATCCTCGTTAAGCTGTGAATCATTGGGTGGACTGTTTTTTCTCATTATTTAATTCCTTATCTTGTGCAATAACATTGCAGCATGAATAAATTAGGTTTTAAAAAACGACAAAAATAAAAGATCACTTTAAAGACCTCACACTACTTACAAAGAAGGGGCCTTATTTACACCGTGTACGAAGTACTTTTATTTTTATTTTTATTTGCCAAATGAGATCTAATCTTAATCATTCATTAGGCACTGATATTGATTAGGGCATGAAAATAAGAAATTTGAATTGACTCTAAATACACAGCAAGTGTGTTTTTCAGCCACGACTAAACGCGTCAGCTATTCATCATCAAGCCAGTGCCCTGATTCGCCACTTTCAATTAAAATAAACCATTAATTCAAGCGTTAAACTAGACTGTCAGTACTCTTATTCGGTGCGAATAACGCCAGTGAAAAATAGGCACTTACCATGAAGATACATAGCCGTTTACCCACGATAGCCTTCTGTTTTTTATGTGTTATCGGAGCAATTGGGCAGGCCGCGGACAGGGAAGACATTAAGCAAATTAACGTTGTTAGCGATGAATGGATAAATTACACCAATAAAGATGGCAGCGGCGCTTACTGGGAGGTGGTCAAAGCAGTTTTTGAGCCTTTGAACATTACCGTTAATACTCGAGTCATGCCCTGGGCGAGAGCAGAGCGCACAGTAAAAAATCAGCAAGCGGATGCACTTCTTGGCAGTTACTATCAAGCTGACCAACTAAATTCGTTTATCTTTCCCAAATGGCATATTGGCATAGAAGACCCAATTATTGCTTTATATAAGGTCAATAATGGCGTTCACCTTAACGCTAATAATTTACAATCCTTACAAAACAAAAGAATTATTTGGGTACGAGGCTACGAATTCGATAAAACCCTGTTTAGCGGAATCACCATTAACAAGCATGTGATTACCAAACCTAAACAGGCTCTCATTATGCTCAACCTTAATAGAGCAGATGTGTTAATTGATTATGAGCAAGAAATCAGATTGGCGGCTAAGGAGGCAAACATCAATTTAAACACCACATATAAAATGCACGTTATTAAAAAGGGGAACAAGCTTTACCTAGCGTTTAGCAATACACCAAGGGGGCGTTACTTATCGAAGATATTTGATCAACAAATGGAGTCTTTGGCCAGTACAGGGGCCATTAAAGAAATTTACGCTAAATGGGGGTTTCCTGACAAATTCACCGATTAACTTTCATAGTTTATAGCTATAAAAATAATATTTCTTATAACTCTTCTACGGCACTCGCTTAGGCTTTTTCTAAGCTAGACTTAAGGTTAAATTACGCTTTGAGATAATCGATGGCGCTTGATCCTAAATTTCGGCAAGGCCATCCTTCCAAACGCCATTCTCCTTGGTGGAACAACGTATTAATTGGCAAACGCAATAGCCTATCTAGGCGCATGTTATTTTACATACTGGCCTGCAGTACCAGCTTTGCTTTTTTAATAACTTTAGCGCAATTAACTTGGGATTATCAAGAAGATGTCTCGCTGGTTGAAAATAACCTCCAACAAATTGAAGCCAGTTACCTTTTACCCATTGCCGCCAGCCTTTGGGCTCTAGATGAAGCGCAAGTAAAGCATCAAATTGAGGGCATAATGAAATTACCCAACATTCAATATGTACGGGTGAATGAATTCATAGAAGAAAAAGAAGTGACCATGGTGGAAAGTGGCCATTTTGAAGAAGCATTTGATTTACAAAAAGAATTTGATTTAACCTATCAAGGAGAAGCCATCGGCAAGCTACTGATTTCTGTATCACTGGCTGAGGTTTACAGGCGTATTTTAGAAAAGGCCGTTATCATTTTAACGAGCCAAGGTATAAAAACTCTAGTGGTATCGATGGCTATTCTATTGATCATTTACTTATTAGTCATTCGCCATTTAATAACCATTGTTGAATACACCCGCCACCTAGATTTGGATAACTTAGATGAACCATTAAAACTTGATCGTCTTGATAACAACCATCACGATGAGTTGGATGAAATGGTCACCACTTTCAATTACATGCGCGAAAAAGTAAAAAATGAATTCAGCGCAAAAATTAAGGCAACAGAACAACTCATTAAAGAACAAACCTTCTCTACTACTGTTATCAATTCAAGTAATTCTGTCATCACCTGCCTTGATGACAACTTATCAATCATCAGTACTAACCCCGCCGGTACCGCTCTTTGTGGAATTGAGCAAAGGACACTAATGGGTAAAAATTGGCTAGATGTTTATTGTGATTATTCATCACGCAATGAAATTCAGGGTCTGCTGAAAGAATTTAAACCCATAACCAATCAAGAAACCCGATTTACATCACACAACAATAAAGTTAAGACATTGTTATGGAGCTTTGTACCTTTTCAGGAGGAAAAGAGCGCCTATAAACTCATCGCATTTGGTCATGACATTACTGAGCTAAAAGAATTTGAATTAGAAATGAAGAACCTTAACACTCAGTTAGAGCATAAGGTTATTGAGCGTACGCAAAGCTTAGAAAACAGTAACCAGCAACTTAAAATTGCCTTTAAGAATCTAAAAGAAACACAAACCTCTCTGTTAGAAGCGGAAAAAATGGCATCATTAGGAGGCTTAGTGGCTGGCGTAGCCCATGAAATTAACACCCCCATTGGCATCAGCGTGACGGCCGCTTCTTTTCTACACCGGAAAGCGGTTGATCTGACGGGTAAAGTTGAGAAAAAAACACTCAATAAATCAGATTTAGACGATTTTTTAATCGATGTGAATCAATCAACCAACCTGATTCTAGCTAACCAACAACGGGCTGCCGAGTTAATTAGCAGTTTTAAAAAAGTGTCGGTGGATCAATCATCTCATGTGAGCCACCATTTTGGCTTAGCCGACAATATAAAGAGCGTGATCACTTCATTAAGTTACGATATTAAACTTGCTAAATGCCAAGTGAATTTGCAATGCAATGAACAACTCACCATAGACAGCTACCCAGGTAGCATTCAGCAAATTTTTACCAATTTAATATTAAATTCTATTTCCCATGGCTTCGAAAATTGGCATAAAGAACGCTCCATCAATATTACCGTGAATGTAAAAAGCCAATTTATTAATATTGAATATTCAGATACAGGCAAAGGGGTTGATGAGGAAATTGCTAAGCGTATATTTGACCCATTTGTCACATCCAAACGTGGCCAAGGAGGCAGTGGTTTAGGCACCCATGTTGTATTTAACCTAGTGGTTCAACTTCTAAAAGGCAAAATTGAATTTGAAAGCCAGCCTGGTCTGGGAGCACGCTTTATATTTCAACTGCCCTTTGATCATGGTGAATCGGGCCTTATTAGAATCCCTCCCAGCCAGAGTCTTAGCTAATCCCTATTCTCAACCTGACAGCACATGTTTGATTCGGCCATCACATTCGTCATAAGACGCCCACACCAGCTCAATCCTCAACTAACATTAATGATAAAGAGTATTCCTGTAAGGAAGAGTGCATGGCGCTCGAAGACGAGCCTATTCCGCCGCGTAAGTTTAAAGGCTTAAAGACGCCTTTATGGGCGAGCTTGTCTGCCTATAAGGGTAATAGCCTTTCTAGGCGCATGTTGCTTTATATATTATTGTGTAGCACCTGCTTTGCCTTAATGATCACCCTTTTCCAATTGGCTTGGGATTACCAGAAGGATGTGTCTGAAATCGAAAAAAGTATTCAGCAAATAGAGGTGAGTTACCTTCCCCCCATCGCGGTGAGCTTATGGAACATCAACAACGATCAAATACAAACTCAAATAGAAGGCATTTTAAAACTGCCTAACATGCAGTACGTGCAGGTTAAAGAAATCATAGGCAAACGGGAATCCCATCTTATTGCCCGTGGTGAAATAAGCCAAAGCTACGACTTACAAAGAGAGTTTTCGCTAGTTTATGAAGAAGAGATCATCGGCAAGCTATTCATTGCCGTGTCTTTAAAACAAGTTTATCGACGTTTATTAGAAAAAATGATCATTATTCTGGTGAGTCAGACCATTAAAACCTTCATGGTATCCTTGGCCATTCTGTTCATTATTTATCAACTTGTGGTTCGCCATATCCACACCATTGTGGATTACACCAGAAATTTAGATTTAAACAGCCTAGATTCACCTTTAAAATTACACCGAGGAAAAAGCAATATAGAGGACGAACTAAATGAAATGGTTTTGGCCTTTAACAAGATGCGGGAAAAAATACTCACCCAGTTTAAAGAGAAATTCAACGCATCAAAGTTACTTATTCAAGAGCAGTCTTTTTCACAAACGATCATTAACGCCAGCAGTGCAGTAATCATTTGCATGGACCAAGACCTTAAGATCATCAGCACCAACCCTGCCGGCGTTAATCTATGTAATAAAGACCAAACTCAACTTCAGGGATGCAATTGGCTAGATGTATTTTGCCACAAAAATATTCGCCAAGAAATTAAGAGACATTTGGCCAGTTCGAAAGCACCTGAAAACAAGGAAATTGAATTTCCATCCACTCATTTGTCACACTGTATCTTATTATGGAATTTTGTTCCCTTCATGGACCATGAATCTAGCTGTCGCTTCATTGCTTTTGGTTATGACATCAGCCCGTTAAAGAAAATTGAACAAGAAATTACACAATTAAATTCTCACTTAGAACATAAAGTTCAGCAGCGCACTAAAAAATTACAAACCAGTAACGAGCAATTAGAAGATGCTTATAAACAACTGAAAAATGCCCAAAAATCATTACTTGAAGCGGAAAAGATGGCGGCTATGGGCACCCTTGTTTCTGGTGTTGCTCATGAAATTAATACGCCCATCGGTACCAGTATTACAGCGGTTAGTTATATGCAGGAGCAACTTAAACGCGTTGCTAATCATTTAACCAACAATTCTCTGACCAAGGTTATGCTTAAGGAAGGTATTTCAGATTTAGACGAGTCCTTACAACTACTGTTGGTTAATCAGCATAGGGCAGCTAAACTAATTGATAATTTCAAGAAAGTTTCCGTTAGCAAACCCACTACTTTTTTTAGCCAATTTAATGTTCTTGAAAACTTACAAATTGTTAAAGAATCGCTAGGGGATGAAATTAGGGAAAGCCAATGCACGGTAAATATAGAATGTAACAACGCACTCTCTATCTACAGCTATCCCAGCAGTTTTAGTCAAATATTTTCCAACCTCATTCTCAATTCAATTATTCATGGCTTTGAAAATTGGCAAGGAAAAAGAGAAATTAACATACAAGTTCATTTAGTCGATAATTTAATACTGATTGACTACAGTGACTCAGGAAAAGGGGTAGAAAAAGAGATCGCGGATAATATTTTTGACCCTTTTGTCACTACTAAACGAAACATTGGTGGCAGTGGATTAGGGACGCTTATTATTTTCAATTTGGTGGTTCAACTTCTAAAAGGAAAGGTTGAATTCAATACAGAATTAGGCAAAGGGGTACATTTTTCTTTTCAAATTCCTTTTATTAAAACGCCTGACAACCTCATTAAGATACCTGCCAAATAATGAACACCCACCAAACACCGCGGGTGCTCACAATAGTTAGCTTGTTACTCACTTAGCCTTAAAACACCACCTTAAATTTTTCCCAGCTTCCTATGGATTTACGATTGGCGTTAGCATTTTCATTGGATTCAGCCACGGCATATCGCCCATGGGCGCTCTTAAGGGAGATTGAATCATTAGTGGCTAAACAGCCTGAACTATCCGAATGATTGGTAAGGGTAAACCTTTCCCATGAACCTAACGAGCTAGCACTGGCTCCTAGACCGCCACCTGATTCCACCGTTTTAAATGACCAACTATCCCAAGACCAAACGGAGCTGGTGTCAATATTGTCCCCTCGAAAGAAATGTTGATTGCCAGTCATAATGGCCACCGTATCACCATTTTGTAAACAACTGTCTTCATCTAAATCGAGTAAGCTAAAGGTTTCATGACTGCCAATGGAGGTTCGATCAGCGCGAACATCACCGCCGCCGTTACCATCGGCACGTAAGTATTTACCATGAGTCCCTAAGAAAGACACGCCTTCAATCGCGGTAATATTGCTGTAAACGTAAAAGTCCCGACTGGTGCCTGAATAGCTACTAATTCCACCACCCCAGCCACTTTTCCAATGCCCTTCATGTTTTAAACGATAAGTACCGCTTGGTAAATTGTCACCAACAACCCATTCAAGCCTCGCATTAGAGCAAGCAAGGCAATCTGCATCTGTATCTCGAATCCAATGAAACTGCGTGTCTATATCGTTTTCGGTTAATACGGTTTGCCAGCTACCATCGCTTTGCTTTTGCTGAACCTTCAAAAAAGCATCCATGGTTTTAAAGTTGTTTTGTGGGTGACCCGAACGGAATGTGGCCTTGACTGTGTCTCCGGCAAAGTAGGTAGAGGAAGCATCGCTTGTGACCTCACCAAATGATTCCCAAAGACGCTTATCATCATAGACGACCCCTATGGCCGGAATGATTTGATCATCAGACAAATCATTCGGCGTGGGCCCCGCTGCTACAGTGCTACCGTTCACGATTGCCGAAGCTTGCTGGGAAAATACCTGACGATATGCTGCCAATGTCTCAGGGCCCCATAGCGTGTGACCTGCTGCATAATGTTGAGTGCCATATTCTTCAGAAGTGGTGATATAGCCGCTGTAGGCATTGGCTAGGCCTGCAATAATCACGTTTTGCACTTCACCCTGCGGCATCATAATGGCTTTAATGTCTGCTCTTAAACGACGAGCCGACATGGTGGTCATTTCACCTGGCACACCCACTAAGACTAAATGGCCCAATTGAAACATTTGGAAAGGAAGGGTATCAGTGTAAAGGCTAACCCCATCAATCATCTGAGTATTAATAAAAGTAGGCTTAGGGTATTGGCAAGCGTCATTCGCTCCATTATCACCGCCGACAGTTAAAGTAGACAGAGCATCCATAATTCCTAACATAGGATAGCCGGCGAAAACATTACCCAATAACGTTTCATTTTGATTCCAGCTCACCCCTTCATTATCTTGGGTCATGCCTTCAAAAATACCATCGATATTAGATGGGCCATCCCAGAATTGACCTGCGGTAAAGGACCAACCAATGGCCCCTTCACACAAAGCCGTAGACGAACCTGAATGCGTATGCTGGGCGGCTACTTGATAACCTGGCATATCGATGTATTGAAATTGTGTGGCTAAGGTGCCGCTAATATCTGTCGTGGCGCTATTGTATAACGACAAGGCTTTGTCATATTGCTTGGTCGCCACCAACAATATGCCCTCTTCCTCTGTGGCTCCACAACTGTCTTCAACCCCACAGGTGTTAGGTGAAACATCCCCTTCTTCTGAGTTTGCAAACGCAGCGACAAACCCTGTGCTTAACGGAGGCTGAGTGCCTTTTAAATCTTCAAAAAGTTGTGATGCAACCCCTTTGTTATCACTGCTGATTAAACGAAAATCTTGAGACGCTGAAACATTGTGCATGCCAAACCAGTTTATCATGCCCACTTCTTCGCCATTATCTTTGGCTAATTTAATAAGTGTCATGTATTCGTTGGTATCAGAACTGTAATCGCTGGCATCATCATTAGCCGCATACATGTCTTTAGCGCGGTTAATACTGGTACCGGTTAATTTACCTTGCGCAAATTTAATATTACCCTCGGCTTTACTGTTAAACGAATCCTTAATGGACTGATAAATACCGTTTACCACCACATTGTAGTTGTCGTTATCATAGCCCAACGCACTCAGATTTAGCATGGCGGTATGATCATAACCACCAGGGCCCACATGAGTATGCGTTGCGGTTAGCATGACATTATTTTTATTTAAATAAGGCGAGAGAGATCCATCCGCGGCAATTTTTTCTAACACCCCTTGATGTACCCCTTGAGTAATACTTTGTAAGTCAGCACTCACAAAAACCACAAAATTATCGGTGCCAGTTTTCCCCATAGTAAAAGCACGAGACCACAGTCGAGTATGAATGCCTTTGGTCGTTTGACCCGTATCTCCATAACCCACCATGCCGCGATCGGCTGCTGGGCCCGTGACATCATAAATGCCCGCCCCCACCATCCACTCACCTGCTTGAACGGGAATCGTGAGGATAGCTGCACTTGTCAGTAGTATTTTTTTAAAGTGTCGAGCGAAGAATTTGTTTTTCATCGGCTGCTCTTTTGATTTGAATTGTTATTTTTATTAACTAAATCTTGCCGACATCACTCATGAGCACTCGCCTAAGACATCCCTTTTCATGTACGACTTGATACTGGCAACTGTTTAAAATTAACACAGAAAACAAAATACAAAAGGTAGCTTTTGGCCAAATAAAATATTAATTATTTTTAAAGTGGAAAATATTTTGTAGCCGAAAAAACAAATAGAAAATTAGCGCCAAATTTTATTCAGCAGAAATTCAAATAGAGAAAAAATAAGATTAAAACGCAGAGGCAATGTTGAAAATTATAAATTGAATTGAAAATGACGCGCCCTAAGGCACGTCATTCAGATTTGCACTAGCCATTTAAAGTATCATAAACCACACCAGATACTGAACGATCTGAAGTGTTTTGAACTTTGTCATAGTAGTAATACTTAGTGTCCCACCAAGTCCAAATTTTCCACCAATTCTTAGAGGTTACTTCAAACTTAACCTTCTTAGTTTCAGTGTAAGTATCGAAACTTGTGTCCATACCACCAACATTACCGCCAGGAACAGTACTCAGGTAAACCAGTTCTTTACCTGTAGTTGTACCAACAATTTCAGAGTGATCCACATCTTCACCCATAAGGGTTGGATAGTGATAATCCCAAAGATTGCTAGGGGCAGATACAGAAGTGCTTTCGCCTTCAACGCTTACATTCTTAGCACAAGAAGCATAAGAGCCTGTTGAAGATGAACCACATGCACTGTGCAATGGAACAGTACTGTCGCCAGAACCCTGAATGATTAGGTTAGTAATCCAACCGTAACCAGAGTAATCACCCGTGCCTACAAAACGTAAACGAGGAATGGCTTCAATGCTGCTAGTGGCGTGTGAACGAGCTGTAGAAGGCTGCAAGTCATTCATGATACCCAGTGCATTCACACTTGATACATCAACACCAAATGCACTGGTAAGCGCACTGGTTAGAGACCAGCCAGACACTAGCTTAATCATGGTATCTAAAGCAGTAAGCGCTGAGCTTGCACCGTCAAACACAGTCACTGCTGCTGACGCTAATTCAGTACCACCACCAGCACCGGCAAAATCAAGAATAGAAACCACATCTATATCAGCAATTTGTGCATCCGTTAGCTTTCCATCTAACAAAGATTCTTTGTTAGCCAAAACATAACGAGCCACAAGATCACCTGTAGAGTGAGTCACTAACACACAAGGGTTCGATGAAATACAACGGCCTTCTTGTGAAACATAGTGAGCCAACCAGTCGGCAGCTTCAACGGCAGCGCCGCTAGAACCTTCAAGGCGATCACTAGAATCCCAAGCAAGATAACCTTCTGTTTTACCTCCCCAGTATTTCGCATCCCAATAGCTTACCGCTTCGTCGTAAACAACGCTGGCGTTAGCTGGCTGTGCCGTTAACTGGCCCATTTGGAATCCATTAACCAATAAAACATCGTATCCGCCAACTTGAGCGTTAGACATCATCGGTAAACTTAGTGCTAGTGCCCCCAATAGGGCAGGTATTTTTTTCATAGTGTTTCCAAGTTTTATTATTTTTGTTTGGTTTTGTAAAACATCCCTGAAATGGTCATAGTTCATCCTGCTGCATAATGACCATTTAACTTTGTGTTTAGAAAACTAAATACAAAGGGTTGTCGATACTAATCGACGTGAGTAGCGAGAAATTTTAATTGTCTTGAGTGGCACCTCCTATTTTATTTAGAAATTCTAGACTTCGCTTTGCAGCAGGGTCTTCGTAATCGGTATCAGAGTATTCCTCAAAGCTGTGCTCATTAATGGAATAAGATTCTTCATCTGCAACCCCATAAGCCGTTTCATAATCCGGAGGACCTGGCATTTTTTCTAGCCAAAGATGTTTAAGTTCATAAGGGCCTTCGTCTTCGCTAATTTGTAACGATCGCAATTGCGCCTTAAGCTCAACAGTATCGTTATTAATGGTAATTTTTGATTTCCCCTCTAAATGCACCAAAGGCTTATCCGTTGTTGCACTAAACAAAACGCCTGTCACTCTGAAGTAACCACGGGCATCGGTATCTATGGCAACAGGAATCACCAAGTAATCATCTTCCACGTCTCCCTTACCCACCGATTTCACCGTGGCAATTTGTGGCTCGTAACGAATCGTTTCCACCACCTGCATAGTTTCACCATTAATCACTGCCACCGCTTGTAAATGCAGCTCTTTAGGCCAGCTGCTGGTGTTAACATTTTTTGTATCCAATACGGCATTAAATGAACCCATGTTTAAGGGCCCACTGGCCACTCGATATAGCTCTTTACGGTCTGCCACAATAGACACCACTATTTCGGCATCCACCAGCTCGCTATCGCCCATGAGATTGACGTGTATTTCAATGACTTCATCTTCAAAATATCGATATTTATCTGTGCGTAACCCAAAACGTAACGCTTCGCCATTTGGGCCCTCAAAAGGCAGTGACGCCCCCATTGCTTGATTGGGAATATATTTTTGTAATGCCTCTTCACTTTGGATCGGCATAGAGGTAGCTGGGAAGCGTGATTGCTGAGCAAAAGATTTGGCTATGCCTTTCACACTTTGCTTAAAGTCTTCATTTAACATGACGTCAGGCACAGTCTTTTTAACTTCGATCTGGACCACTTCAAGCTGAGGCGCTTTTTGTTTGGGGGGAGTCGTTTCGGCCATTTCAGGGAGTGTTTCTTCCTGCATCCACATCAATGCAGAGAAAACCAGGATAGCGCCGACACAAACAGTGACTAACAAGGGTATAGGTCGCATCATTTGAATCACTCAAGCCAATTTTATTTTTATTATGAAAAATAGAAATTTAGTGGAGTTCATCACTACCACTACAATCTATGATTCAGTGAACCTAGATTAGTCGAGGTAGATTTGACCTTGAAGGACATTCAATGACAACTTGGGTCAATTGGAGACAATAGAGGAGGATATTGGGTCATTGCATTAAAGTCAGGGGAAATCTCAATAACAAAGCATGATTTTATCAAGAGTAACCGCTTGAAATTGGAGCATTTGTACCTCAAAAGCACTCGGAATTAGAGCCTATAATTAAGGACCGTCCGGGCCCAATTGAGGAACAACAGACACCTTATTTCGAGCCTGAGCAGGACTGTAACCCACTGACAGTGTAAAGGCTCTATCAAAGGAGCGCCGACTGGAATAACCCACATCTTGGGCAATGTCCTCCAAACAGCTATTCCCCTGAATCAGTAATTTGTTTGCTAAGGCAATGCGCTCTTCATTCAGTAAGTTTTTAAAATTAGTTCCTTCATGGCTTAAATATCGATTCAGGGTACGGGCACTGACGCCAATGTAATCCGCCGCTTGCTCGATGCTTAAGCGATAACTTAAGCGCCCTTCTTTCAACGCTTCACGAATGGTATTAGCTACTCTGGTGCTCTGGCTATCAAGCATCAGTTTTAACGCTAGCGTTTCTTTTTCCATGAGCGTCAATAATGACTTATTGTAAAACGGGCTATCGAGATACAACCATTTGTTATCAAAATGAATGGCATCTTCAGAACGATCAAATTTCACTTCGCAACCCATAACACGCTCTATCTCAGCGGCCAAAATTCCAGGATGTGGCATGCGCAATTCAATACAATTTGGTACAAATGCTTTACCGCATTTAAACCCCAACCAAAAACGCTGGGCCGCGACACAGGTAAGCATGCGTATTTGGCTGCCCACAGGGAATTCTGAATTTTGAAAATGAAACGTAATACAAGCACTTTCATTGCTTTCAAAAGTGGGTACCGGCTCATCGGAAAATAGAATGTGGTACTCTTGTTGCTTATGTATGGCCTCCATTAGGTTAGGACACACAATCATTAAATGCTGTAACAAATTATAGCTGCGGGTTCCCAAGCGATAGCCTATTTTCACCCCCAGTAAGGGCTCTTTAGTTTGGCTGGCGATGGTTTCAAGTAATGCATCCACACGATTAAGATCAATGCGTGAATTTGCATCATTTACTTTTGCTGTTTCAATGCCGGTATCGTCACAAATCGTCCTGATTGAAAGGCCATGTTCCTCGGCATACGACATTAATGGAATCAAAACAGACGAAGAAACACTGGTTTTGTCTGTATTCATTATTTAATTTTTATTATAAGAGTGCAGGAATTATAGTCCCACGCACATTAATGGGTCAATACTGAAAATTCAACTCGATATTTTAAATGACGCTTTAATATCAACTAGTTATAAGGCACTAGTTTAACGATTATGACACACCCTAACTAGGAAGTACGAAGTGACTATCGCTCGTTCACGATAACATTTACCAACAAGCAAAGAAACGCGACCAACTCAAGTTCTTAAATTGGCAATTCAAAGGAAAGCACTATACTTAAAAGATAATAATTAGTGCGAACAAGGATGCTGGCTAATGGACTTTTCACTCACCCCTAGCACTCTCACATCTGAAAAAAGCCCTCAGTTACGCGCCCAAATAAATCAATATTATTTATTTGATGAACAGGATTATGTGCAAGGGTTATTAGACACCTTTCCCGAACCCTTAGAAGATACTTTTCTAACTAAAGTCACCCATTTAATTACCAGTATTCGAGAGCACAGTAGCCATTCAATTTTGCATCAGCTATTACAAGAATACGACTTAAGCACCGACGAAGGCATCACGCTTATGTGCCTTGCAGAGTCCCTTATTCGAGTGCCCGATTTAGAGACTGCCAACGACTTACTGATAGACAAATTAAGCACTCGCGGTTGGCAACACCATGTGAATAAAAGTGATTCGTTTTGGGTAAATGCAGCAAGCTGGGGACTGGCCATCAGCGGTAAGATGCTTTCACCTAAAAAGCTTCACCCAAGCGATGCCATCAAAAGTTTACTAGGCAAGCTGACTTTAAGCATTACTCGGGAGGCAGTAATACGAGCCATTCGAATTATGGGTGAGCAATTCATTTATGCTCAAACCATAGAAGAAGCCATTGAAAATGCTAAGCACTTGGAAAACAAACAGCAGTGCTGCTCGTTTGATATGCTAGGAGAAGAAGCATTAACCGATGAAGATGCAAGGCACTATTTTGAAGCTTACCACCACGCTTTAGATGTGGTTGCCCAAGGCAATCAACGTAAGGAAATTTTGCTAGATAACATCTCTATTAAACTATCGGCGCTGCACCCAAGGTACGAGCCAAGCCAGCAACAAAAAGTATTACCTGAACTTATTACCAGACTATTAACCTTGGTTCAAAAAGCTAAGAAATTAAATGTGCCCGTTACCATAGATGCTGAAGAGCAATTTAGGTTAGATATTTCACTTCAGGTATTTGAATCAGTTTTAAGTCATCAAGATTTAGCCAATTGGGGAGAGTTTGGCATTGTTATTCAAGCTTACGGAAAACGAGCCTTAAGTGTTTTACATTGGTTACATGCATTAAGTGACAAACTGCAAGTCACCATTCCTGTTCGTTTGGTTAAAGGCGCTTACTGGGACAGTGAAATAAAATGGGCACAACAACTTGGGCTTGAAGAGTATCCCGTCTTTACTCAAAAACACAGCACAGACCTGAATTATCTTGCCTGTGCGCGCTTTTTATTAACCCAAGAGCAAACAGGCTTAAAAGCGAAATTTGCCACACATAACGCTTGGACAGTTCAATACATCATTGATTTACAATCGTCCGTTAAATTTGAATTTCAGCGTTTGCAAGGCATGGGAGAAGCCTTGTATGACCAAATAAATGAAAAGTATGGAATTCCTTGTCGCATTTATTCTCCCATTGGGCAGCACACTGAATTATTGCCTTATTTAGTAAGGCGTCTAATTGAAAACGGAGCCAATAGCTCCTTTGTTTTTCAAGTGCAAGACCCACAAATCCCTATACATTCTTTAACCGACCATCCAGCTGATTTTTTAATTAACTCATCCATTTTAAATCCCAACGTGCCATTACCATGTGAAATATTAGTCGATTACCCCAATAGTTTAGGCACTGAAATTCAGCATGATTCATTTTACTTTCAACTAATGGATTCTGTTACCTCCTTTCAAGAAGAGCAGTACCAAAGCTGCGCATTAATTAATGGCCAAAGACAAATAGAAAGCGATGCAAAAGGCATCCTAAGCCCTGTTAACCAACAGCTTATAGGACAGTGTTATTATGCCAACCAAGACACAATTCAACATTGCATTAACACACTAAAAGACCAGGCACTTGTCATTCAAGATCTAGAAGAAATTAACCAGCTCATAGATAAAATAGCCGATGGTTTATATACACACCGCCACGAGCTCATCTTTTTATGCATGCAAGAAGCCGGTAAAAATCTACAAAGTGCCATCGATGAGGTTCGGGAGGCTGAAGATTTTTGTCGCTATTATTCTCGACAAGCCCAAAAGAATTTTGCAAGCTCCACAATTTTAGATTCCGTGACAGGTGAGGAAAATTTACTAAGGTACCGTCCACGGGGAACTGTTTTATGCATTAGCCCATGGAATTTCCCTCTTGCTATATTTGTGGGACAAATTTGTGCTGCACTGGCCTGTGGCAATCGAGTAGTGGCAAAACCTGCTCAGCAAACCAGTCTCATTGCCATGCGAGTTATAGAGATCATATTTGAAGTGGGTATTAATCCATCTTTGTTATTTTTTATGCCTGGATCAGGGTCCAGTATTGCTCAAGCACTTATTGAGAATAAGTTAATCGACATGGTGTGCTTTACTGGCTCTACCCAAGCGGCTAAGCAAATACAACTATGGTTACATCAATATAATCAAACCTTTATCCCTTTACTTGCAGAAACCGGGGGACAAAATGTCATGCTCGCTGACAGTACGTCCTTGATAGAACAATTAGTTCCTGACGTTATCGACTCTGCATTTGATAGCTGCGGACAACGCTGCTCGGCCTTACGGGTATTATTTATTCAAAAAGATATTAAAGAGGAATTTTATAAAGCCCTTAAAGGACGTTTGTCACTATTGAATATTCACTCGCCCTTCCAAAGAGATTCTGATTTAGGGCCCATCATTGACTTACCCGCCAAGCAAAAACTTCAAGAGCATATTGAATGGTTGAAAGAGCATGGTAAATTCATCGCCCAAGCACACCTACCAGACACGCCAAGTAGTGATTTATATTTGGCTCCTTGTGCGTATGAAATTGAAGAACTTAGTCAATTGGATCAAGAGTATTTCGGGCCCATACTGCACGTAATCCCCTTTGATCACGATGACTTGGATGAAAAAATAGAACAAGTAAATCGATCCTGTTATGGGTTAACACTAGGTGTACATAGTCGAAACCAGCGCTGGATTGATTACATCGTCAGTCAAGTTAATGTGGGCAACATTTATATCAATAGAAACATGATTGGGGCAAAAGTAGGCGCCCAACCTTTTGGAGGGCATGGATTATCAGGCACAGGGCCAAAGGCAGGCGGGCCAAATTATGTGCATGCTTTTGTAAAGGAGTACTGCATCACCACGAACAGTTCTGCGTTTGGTGGAAACCAAGATCTACTAAGCTAAAAAAGCCAGCAGGCGCTGGCTTTTTTATTTTTCTCTTAAATCATTACAAGTTATTCACCAGCAATAATTTGTGGCTCGCTAGCTTTTTCTTCTGCAATTGCTTTAGGCATAACCGCTTCTTCAATGAAAGCAAATGTCTTACCTTGATATTTTTCATTCACAACAATTTCTTGCAGGTTGCTCAAAGTATTCATGGGCGTTTCAACAACAATGGTATTAACCAACCAATCTGGCAAGCTGCCACCTGGGTTTGCATGAACCTGATACACCACTTCAACCATGCCTTCACTTTGCGGAGTAAATACCCAGCTGCCTTTTAATTCAGGCATGCGAATATAATCATCATTAGTTTCTTTAAATTCAGGCACTGCGATAATACTAGAGGTAACCGCTCCTGTTTCGTTTGCTGTCATGACTGAGCGAATGTACGCATCTCGGTTAGTCACAGGCCATGGGGTTTTATTTACTGTGTACACAACGTTTTCAGTATCGGATGGGCGGGTCATGACTTTAAAGTCAATGACATTGTGCATCCAGTCAGTTGCCACATCGGCATCACGTAATAGGGCAACAAAAGCACTTACATCCGATTTAATATGCGTCACGCCTTTAAACTCTTTTAGAGGAGACCCGTCTACCGTACGAGTAAAGACAGAAATATCTTTATCTTCATCTTGTGCTTCTAATTCCCATGGGCCTACTTCTGAAAAAGAAAGAGAAGCGAGGAACATAGAAGTAGCCGCAGTGAATGTTTTTAGCCAATTCATGGTTAATCCTTATTATTGTTTTATTTTTATGGTGAGTAATGTATTGCGCGAATCAGTATAACCTTAGCCGCCACCTTGGCAATGACTAAGGTAGCGAAGTAATTATTTTTTACTGCCACCCATGCAATCTGGCGATGTGGGCGCTTGCTGGGTTTTCAACCATTTATCATGAGAGTATGTATGCAATGCAAGGGCATGGACTGGACCAGCCAGTTCATCCCTTAATACGGAATAAACCGCTTGATGCTGCCTCACTTTATTAATCTCATTAAAATCATCACTTACCAACACTACTTTAAAATGACTTTCAGAGCCGCTGGCCACATTATGCATATGGCTTTCATTATCCACTTCAAGGTGGTGAATTTGAAAAGCAGCCTTTAATTTTTCGATGATTGTATCTTGTAACATCACTTAAACCTGTGCATTTTATATTGCGGCAATTATACCTGTCTGAGGACATTAAACGCCATAATTCACAAGGGATTCTATACCTGTATAAACGTACAGAGGATATTGACGTTAAAGCCTTGCCCCTGTATAAATCAGCCAACCGAAACATGAGGCCATGTCATGAGCAAAGCACAATCAATTATCGAACAATTTTACCAAGAAGAACAAGCACGTTTATCTGATGAGGCTACTTTTAGTCCATTAGATATGAGTATCAGCAGCGCTGATATGGCACTGATCAGCACCATAGCAAAACGCTTCAACAAGGACCGCTCGCTGCTGGCTCGTGAAGCTTTAAGCCAAGCACTATTAGACATGTTTAGCGCATTAGACCCGGTTGAACGTAAAATGCTCGCTAAGGAATCTGACGAATTAGCCAGCAGTATCGCAGCCGAAATTGCTGAAGATCAGGGCCTTGGCAGCCTAGAAGTATCTGGGGCCAATTGGGTTACCCAAGATAAAAACTGCGTTAAAGCGGAACGAAAAGCTGAAAAAGAAAGAGAAAAAGCCAAACCTCAGGAAGTAAGTCGTCAGCAATCCCCTACCGCTGAAATGCCACAAACAGACTCTACCAACGAGGCAAGCCAACAAATTGAAGAAATTGAAGCTGAGCCTATAGAAGATGAAGTAGCCAGTGAGCTTGAAGCTTCTGTAGAAGCCACAGTTGAAACCGAAGCTGCTGAAAGCATTTTCGCTTAAAATCTTGCCAAATTAGACCGTGATCTTGCCCTTCATGGTCTAATTTTTCTTTCACCGCCCCTGCAATACCGTTAAAATAGCTCCCTTCTACACCCTCATTTACTATCGCGCTTCAATCTAGCAGGACATTTATGGCAATTCAGTGGTTTCCCGGTCACATGCACCGTGCACGCAAGCAAATTACTGAGCTCATGCCCAATATAGATCTGGTCATTGAAGTGCTAGACGCTCGCCTACCTTATTCCAGCGCAAACCCGCTTATCCCTGATTTACGAGCCGGTAAACCCTGCTTGAAAATATTAAACAAAGTAGATTTGGCCGATGAAAAATACACCAAAGAATGGCTAGAGTACTTTAACTCCCAACCTGACACGCTAGCCATGCCATTGACGGGACTTGATAAAAAACAAGTCAAAAGCATCACCCAGTACTGCCTGCGCATGCTGCCTAACCGACAAGCGCAAAAGCAATCTATTCGCACCATGATTATGGGCATTCCTAACGTGGGGAAATCCACATTAATTAACACACTAGCTGGACGTGCCGTCACCAAGGCCGGAGATCTTCCAGCGTTAACTCGCCACCCTCAACAAATTAAGATTCAGGATGGCATTGTGTTATCGGATACCCCTGGTATTTTATGGCCAAAAATACACAACGTAGCCAGTGGTTTTCGGTTAGCGGCCAGTGGCGCCGTGAGAGACACAGCCCTGGACTATTTCGAAGTGGCCACCTATGCCGCTGACATGCTGTTAAGCCTATATCCAGAGCAAATTAAAACCCGCTACAAAATAGCTGACCTGCCAGATGGCGGCGAAGGCTTAATTGAATTAATTGGCCGGAAGCGAGGATGTTTGCGCCCTGGTGGCATCGTCGACATACACAAAGCAGCAGAAATACTCATCCACGAATTACGTAGCGGTAAATTGGGTAATATAACGTATGAAACACCACAAATTATGCAGCAAGAAGAAGCGGCATTGATAGAACAAGCTGAGTTAGCAGAGAAACTGAAAGAAGAGCAGAAAGGCAAAAACAATAGCCGATAAATTAACGGCTATTGAATTTTAATTGCATCCCTTAACTCGGTAAATATATCCCATTTTTCGTCTTCGTCAGAAGTTACTTCTATGGGGTATAAGCCAGCATCGGTGGGAATGGTATTTAAATCTTCTTGTACTTGATCAATATCTCGGCAATATAAAATCCATTGATTGACACCGTCACACATAAGCACCATCACCAGTAATCCATGCTGCTCTTTTTCAAGAGCTGCCATTAACTTCTGATTAAAAACGTCGATCTTTTCTAATTCTTCAGATGATGGATATCCCGTTTTAGGGTCGGTTTCCTGTGCGCTCCAAGAGATTTGAATACAGTGAGCATACTGGCCTGATTCGAACTCTTCCTGCACCTTATCTCGGTAGCGAATGGTGATAGGCTGATCATTAAGCGTGCCGTCTGCCAGCACCCATCGATTTGAAAACCCCATGAGATTCCTTGCTCTAGTTGCTCATATAGCCTTAAAGCTAGCAGAATATAATTAAAATGCACAAGAAGAGGCCTTTTTATGGCCTAAATGGCGCAAGGGGACGCCACTGAACAGAATGACCACTAAATTAGCTAACCCTAATTTAGCCATCACTATGATCTTATGTTAAATTTGTTCTAGTCCAAGCAGGAAACCGAGGTAGCTGTGGAACAAACTAAATTTGCTCAAGAACTTAAAGTACACGCTCAAGAGGCTTCACAGCTACTAAAAGCCTTAGCCAATGAAAATCGACTTATGATTTTGTGCTCACTGACCGAACAAGAGCTCAATGTATCTCAACTTAATGACCGTTTAGCACTTAGCCAATCAGCCCTAAGCCAACATCTAGCTTGGTTGAGACGCGAAGGACTCGTTCAAACCCGCCGAGACGCTCAAACCATCTACTATTCTTTGCAAGGCACCAAGGCTGAACAAGTCATTAAAACCCTACAAAGCATCTTTTGCGCTGATTTAGCACTTTAAATCTAGCCGTTATCACTTCTATTTTTAGAGCTTATCTAGCCTATAAAACATGATAGAATTCCTCCTTAATATCGAATTGTTAAGGCTTTCACTGCCATGTTGTTAATTTTCATTGCCGCTATCATTCTTTTAGCTCTAAGCTGCGTCGCCGCTTATTATTGGATTAAGCTAAAAAGAGTACAAAACCAGCAAAAGGCTCAAATAGCTCAAAACCAAAAAGCCTGGCTTGATCGTCAACAAGAATTAGCAGCTGACATCCGCTTCATTGCCAACTCAATGCTTCAAGAGCAATGTGAAATAACTGAAGGCTGCATGCGCTTAAAAGTTCTAATGGATCATTTAGACCAGGATTTGGCTCAAAAAACAGAATTTCAAACATTACAATTTTATTACCAGCAAACCCAAAACATGCCACATCATGAAGCTTATAAGGCACTTAATAGAAAAGAGCAATTTAGCCAAGATAAAAAACGCTTTGCTTTAGAAGATAAATACAGAGAGCAAATACTTATCGAGGCTAAACATATTGCTCAATACCCATTTAATTTCAGTTAGGTTAAAGCTAGGGCCTGTAGCTGGTCACAACAAGCTTTGCTAAACTGAGACGAATTACTCATATTTTTAGTTTAATAGGTTCCTTTAATGAACAAACTACTGGTTAGCGCATTAAGTTGTGTATTTCTTAGCGCTTGCTCTGCCCCCGCCGTTAAAGATTCCGCCATCATTCAACAATCAGCCATTGAGCAGGCAAAAACGGTTAATTTAAGCCCGCAGCAAGTTTTAGACGAAACCAGAGATTTACAAGTATTGGCACAACGAGAAGATCTCTACTTCTATAGCCCTAATTACATAGCCCAAGCTGAAAATGAAATTCGCCAAGCAGAAGACGCTTTAAAAGAAAAACTAGCTCCCCAACAAATCATTACCCATGCCTTAGCTGGGCAACAATTGCTAAAACGCGGATTAGAAACCAAACAAACTGTTTTAACACAGCTCAAGCTCACTCTAGATGGTCTTGCCATGTTGAGAGAATTAAAAACTGAAAAGCTCATGGCCAGCGAATTTTCTGATATTCAAGGAGATACCAAAGAGCTCATTATATTGGTTGAACAAGGTAATACCTCTCAAGCCTTAAAAGAGCAAAGTGATGTTTTAGCCGAGATTGCAATTCTTGAAATCAATGTTCTTAAAAAAACCTACTTAAGCCAAGCTGAAATGGCCTTAGAAAAAGCAGAGGATGCCGACGCTGAAGATCATGCCACCATTTCCTTTGAACAAGCCAGTGTTGCAGTTGAGCGATTACAATCCTTTATTGAAGCGAACCCTAAAAAGCGTCAAGACATCAACTTAAAAACACAAGACACTGTGCGTTTATGTCAACATGCCCAAAATGTGGCTAACACAGCTAAGCCTTTATTGAAATTAACCAATGAAGGGGCTGAGCAGCATGTATTATTTATAGAAAAGCTAATTGCTAGAATCGGACATGCCCTAAAACACGAAGATGTAAGCTACTTACCGCTAGACAACCAGTCTATCGCGTTAGCACAGGCAGCGGAAACCATTAACAAACAAGCCCAATCTATTAAACAACAAGGGCAATGGGAAAAGGAAAAAGCAGAGCTACAAGCCAAGCTGGATAACCTTCAAAACCAATTAAATACAGCAACACAAGCCTCTATTATTGAAGAGCCTAAAATTATTGAAGCTGAACTAAAAAGCTCTGCAGACACCTCGCTACCAGAAACGGACTCCAGTAACGAAACCAAACTGGAAACAGCCACGGCAGTTGATCAAGCAATAGACAATGTACCTGTAAGCCCGATAGAAAGTGAAGCTGCAGATTTGGATCAAACAGAAGCCACTAAAGAAATTCCCACAGATGAGACTAAAGCGACTGAAATACAAGCCCCCCCTGAGAAAGCAAAAGAAGAAATACAAACCAGTACTGTCGAAGCTGAAAACACAGATTCTGAAGAGGGCATAAAGATTACTGAGACTGTTGAGACTGAAGCCCCCTCTTCTGAAGAGGCCGCTTTAGAAATAACAGAAGACAATAGTTCACCAATAGAAGCACCAACTCAAACCGAATCGCCTCAAGATGTAATTGAAGCACCTTAACCATTTTACAAACTTAACTAAATAATAAGGCCCAACGCTGGGCCTTATTAATTTTGGATATAAATGTGTCATCCATTTTAATTTTTGATTCCGGCATTGGCGGATTAAGCATTCTTCAGCACATTAAACAATTGCCCCACCCTCTGGACATACATTATGTGGCAGATTATGCAGCTTATCCATATGGTGAAAAAGAAGAAGACTGGCTAATAAAACGCATAGATAATTTAATTACAAACCTTGTACGTAATATAAAACCGGATGTAATCATCATTGCTTGCAATTCTGCTAGCACGCTGGCGCTCCCCACTTTACGTCGCCAACTTTCAATCCCCATAATAGGCGTTATCCCCGCCATAAAAACAGCAAGTACTTTAAGTCAAAATAAAAAAATTGGATTACTCGCCACCCCTGGAACCATTTCTCGAGTATACATGGACAAACTTATCGAAGAGTTTGCCAGTAATTGCACCGTTACCCGAGTAGGCAGCACAGAATTAGTTGATCTTGCTGAGAAAAAACTAGCCAACTCTAATATTGATCCACTGCAGTTGAAAAAAATTATTCAACCCTTCATTGATAATCAGTGTGATCAAGTTGTTTTAGGTTGTACTCATTTTCCATTGTTGATTCAAGATTTATTAGCACTCGATACCGGACTGCATTTTGTTGACTCTGGTAGCGCCATAGCAAAACGTACCGAACACATATTATCTGAACATGCTTCCTCAACTCACCTCATTGGCTCTACTTTTTACAGTAGCCAAACCTTAAGCCCTTCCCTTATAGAAAATTTATTGGAAATAGGCTTCAAGCAATTCAAAGATATTTAACCGGTAAGACGTGCTCGCCTCTACTTTATTAAACGAGTTTTACTCTCTTCAATTAAAATGCCTCTTTTAAAACTATGGTCTTATTAAAAAACTAAATCTATTTACTTTTCGTTAATTAACTGAAATCACCATGACAGGAAGTCCCTAGGTAGATAGAATGCTGGCAATAATAATAAACAGAGAAAAAAATGCGATACGCTACAGCCTTCATTTTTACATTCTTTTTGATTTCTCCCTGCCATAGTGAAGGCGGCTATGTGGGTGTGGGCGCAGCATTTAACAGCTCAGAATCTTTTGATAACCAAGACAGTGGTCTACGCCTTGACTGGGGAGCCACCATAACAGATGGCATTGATTTAGAATGGAGCCTAATTGATTTTGGTAAATCCTATTATGACGACCCAAAATTAATTGCACCCGACTTGACCGATTCAGATGAAAGCAATGACTCAGCACAATTTGAAAACATTGGTTTTGGCACGGCCAGCAGTTCAGGGGGCGGCTCCTATCAAGGTATCAGTAATTTACACACACTGGGCTTATCTGCCGGCCTTAAATTTAAAAAACGTGTTAATGATTGGATTCAAGTTTTCGCTCGAGCCAGCTTCTTAGGCTGGCAAGCAAACACCAGCATGGTGGGAATTTATGGGGCCAGTGAAGCTGAGTACGCTACGGTAGATGCAGAGGGCAATGCCCTGCCCTCTGGCGACACCAGCATTATTTCCAATTACAACCCTTGTGGTCATAACGGTTTTTGCAGAGCCTTAGAAGAAGATGGCAAAACCCACTATGCGGTAGACTTTTGGTACGGCTATGGAACTGTCTCTTATACACATCTGACGCTGCCGACGATCTACTCTGT
>OLII01000102.1_pt1 | contig 30887 bp, 20 predicted proteins | sample 1609481 | NCBI WGS metagenome assembly OLII01 (sample SAMN05416859, study PRJEB24817) | seawater metagenome | isolation source: Sea water | place: Canada:Atlantic | collected 2013-11 | reverse complement strand
CCAAGCTTGTTAGTTTCAGCCATTGCCATAAAGAAAAATAATGGCATTACTGAACACAAACAAAGTAATACACCTTTGGTCGTTAAGTGCGAAATTGCAATTTTACTCGCTACATATTTAAGCGCCTGCTCCATACTGATTTGACTAACGCTTGACTGGCTACTTTCACTTTTTGTTTCAAAAGTCTCATATTCATCTTTAAGTAAAAAGTCAGTAGAGACATCAAAAATCTCCGCTAATTTTATTATTTTATTTAAATCAGGAATGCTATTGGCACTTTCCCATTTAGAGACAGATTGTCTCGAAATATTGAGCTTTTCGGCGAGTTCTTCCTGTGACCAAGCTAATTGTTTTCTTAATTTGACAATCTTGTCTGCTAATATCATGAAGTTTGTTCCTTTAACGATAATTGAGCTGCAAGCATAGGAAAGTCAATGGTTGCAGACTAGCAAGCAGGCTTGTTATTTTGTCAACTAGCGGTTGCATTAGCTAATATTTGCCTAAATTTAACGATTTATTTCGTTTTTAGCAAACTTGTTTCAGCATTAGCAAGAAAAAATAACGCTAGCGTGTTGCTGACTTATTAGAAGTAAATTTCTTTGGATTTTTAATCCATTTAACTGAGATACCAGCTTTTCCAAAAAGCAATTGCTATTAAAAGAGTGAGTAAAATAACGTATATTAAACCAAGTATAAATTTACTTACCCAAATTAACGTTACCTTTATAAGGCTCACCTAATGACAAAAACATCAACATTCGTTGCTTTACTGCTAGCAACATTCACCAGCTTTAGTGTGTTAGCAACCGACTTAAAAGTTGGCGATAAAGCACCAAACTTTAACTTACAAGCGACCAATGGCGAGTTCTATCAGTTGAGTGATTACCTAGGTAAACAAACCATAGTGTTAGCTTGGTATCCTATGGCAAACACCCGAGGCTGTACTTTTGAATGTAAATCTTTGATAGAGAAAGGACATTTAATCAGAGAGTTTAATGTTAGCTATTTTATGGCCAGTGTTGATCCCTTAGATGACAATAAAGACTTTGCTAAGAAAACTGGCGCAGACTTTCCTATGTTAAGCGATCCAAGCAAAGAAGCCGCTAAAGCCTATGATGTATTAAATATTATGCGTGTTGCCAGTCGAGTGACTTTTTATATCTCCAAAGAAGGTAAGATATTGAAAATAGATGATGATATCAACACCAAAACCGCGGCCGAAGATATCGCAAAACATTTAAAAGCACTTAATATTGAAAGTGCTCAAACTAAATAACTTAAACTTACCTTTATGTTTTTATAAACTCTAATAGGCGATTATTGCTTGGCATAGCGTGATCGTCTATTAATTGCAGCCCTGCCGAGGTTGCCAATGATAATACCGCTTCAAAATCTCGAATACCGCTGTTTATATCCCTGTCTTTAAGCCATAGATCAAAATTAGCGTTGCTCTCACTGGTAAACTTTCCCTGATAGTTAAATGGTCCATAAATACACACCTTGGCTGAAGCAGCCAAATTGTCAGCGATGCCAGCAAAAAACTTCTCTACTAAAGGCCAACTAACGATATGCAAGGTATTAGCGGTATATAAACCATCAACCTGCAACTGATGCTCGGGCATTGTCCAAGGGTTATGTAAATCAATTTCAATAGGTCGTTCAACGTTAGTGCTAGTTGTTTCATCTAGCCATAAGTTAATTCCTTGATGATTTATCAACAAGTCACTGCTTTGCCAAGTTAGGTGCGGTAAGTGCTGACTAAAAAAAGCCGCATGTTGCCCAGTGCCCGAGCCTATTTCTAATACATGATTTTGGGATGAAAAGGCTTTATTTAACACCGATAAAATTGGCCGTTTATTATTTTCACAGGCTTGGGAGAAGGGTTTATTCATCATATGATCTCAATCTAGCTTTCTGAAAGCTGACATTTAAAAGGTAATAACTGTTGGCACTGTTGTTGGTAATTTACCATATGCTGTTGCTCTTGCTGACAAAAATTTTTAATTGCCGCTTTAAAAGCTGGATGCTTTATCCAATGATAAGAGTAAGTTAGCACCGGTTCAAAACCTCGTGATATTTTATGTTCACCTTGAGTACCTGGATTGAACTTTGCTAAATTGTGCTGAATACAAAACTCTATTCCTTGGTAATAACAAAGCTCAAAATGCAGATTATTCAGCTGTTTAGTACAGCCCCAATAACGCCCATACAATTGATAATCATCATAAAAAAATAACGCACAAGCCACATCTTCCTGTTCATGACTTGCAATAAGTAGTAAAACATTATTGCTGATACTCGCTAACATGCGTTTAAAAAAATCAAGATTCAAATGAGGCTGATGGCCACGTTTTAAGTAAGTCAGTTGATAGGTCAGGTAGAAAAACTCTAGATCTTGCTCGGTGATTTCAGTGTTTTTTAACTGACGGATTTCAATCCCCTGCTTGGCTATCGACAACCTTTCTTTACTGGTGTTTTTTCTTTTACGAGAAGTGAAGCTACTCAGAAAATCATCGAATGACTTATAGTCTCGATTAAACCAATGAAATTGCACGGTATTCCGCTGATAGACATCCTCAGGTAATGGCTCTTTAATTTCATTGCAATACAATAGGTGCCAGCTATTAATATCTTGCTGTTGGCATTGTTCAATTAACGGTGCAAACAGCGTCTCCATTGGTATTTTTTCAGAGAGTAACTTATCACTCGTGACTGGAGTAAAGGGGATGGTAGCTACTAATTTAGGGTAATAATTACAGTTATTTCGTTCGAAAGCTTCTGCCCAATCCCAATCAAAAACATACTCGCCCCAAGAGTGATTTTTTAGATACATCGGCATGATCCCGATGACCTCACTTTCAGCGGTTATTTCATTGCTAGCGCTCGCCACTAAATGGTGCGCTTGCCAGCCTTGCTGGGCACTTACGCTTTGACTATCTTCTAGCGCCTTAAAAAATTTATAATCAAGAAATGGGCATGGTGATTTATTTAACTGCTGCCAATCGTTAGCAGTAACTTTGTTTATGCTGTTAATAAAATCAAATGTTAGTTCGGTCTTCAACAAGCGATCCCCTGCAATAGGTTTTGAAGCAAATATCAATATATAGTAAAGGCTTTTCATGACAAATAAGAAGAAAAACTTTCTTCATTGCTCAATCTGGGTAATCCAATCAGCTTTTACACCACACTATTGAAGGGTAGCCATATGATTTTCATTTATTAACTTGGCAGGTACAATAGCGCTATATCAACCATTGCTTGTTAGAAATATTATTGAGGATACTAAGTGTTTGAAATCATAATGCTAGCTTTAGCGTTAAGCATGGATGCATTTGCTGTCTCTATTGGCTTAGGTGCTAAAAAAGTAACCAACTTAAATAAGCTTGCCTTAAAAGTAGCGCTTTACTTCGGTCTATTTCAAGGGCTTATGCCACTCGTTGGTTACTTCAGCGGCAAAGGTATGTCGACATGGGTAAATGAATATGCCCCATGGGTTGCTTTTATTCTACTGATTTTGATTGCCTCAAAGATGATTTATGAATCATTTGTTGAAGGTATTGAGGAAGATATCACCCAAGTCACCCACCGTGTTTTACTCACTTTAGCCATAGCAACCAGCATTGATGCTATGGCTGCAGGTTACGCGATTATATTGATGGATGTTGGTATTTTACTCGCCTGTTTAGTTATTGGCTGTACAACATTTGCCTTTAGTTGGTTGGGTATAAAAATTGGTAATAGCAGTGGCACTTGGCTAGAAAGTAAAGCAGAGCTATTTGGCGGCATAGTACTGATAGTTATCGCATTTAAAGTGCTACTTTAGACTTTTTCATTTTGGCTGTGATAGCTTTCTTAATTAATACAATGAGTGGCTTTCAAATAAGCCACTCAAAGTATTTTTTTGCTTCATTCAATCCTGGAGATTACTTTTCCGTAGTTTTAGCAAGGTAACCTAATGGCGTTTCACCGTTACTTGCTGCTTTTTCATCAGAGCATTGCGCCACAAACTCAAGTTCATGCGTGATACAGTTAAGTTGATCTCGACTGTCGTGACTGACAAATAACAGGTGAGTTTTGCTGTTTGCCGCAATATAGTCCATTAACGCTAAAACTTTGTCTCGGTTATGGTTGTCAAGCCCTTGGCATGGTTCATCTAAAATCAAAATCTTTGGTAGTTTGACCACAGCACGAGCAATTAACACTAAGCGCTGCTCACCATAAGAAAGTTGATTAAAGTAAGTGTTTTCATGCTGCTCTAACCCTAACAATACTAACCATTGACGGGCAATAATGACTTGATGACGGCTAGGACTATCATACAAGCCAATGCTATCGTAAAAACCTGAAAGTACGACTTGAATTAACGTAGTTGAGACGCGGTAATCACGGTGTAATTGTGCGCTCACCAAACCGTAATGGCGCTTGATATCCCAAATAGATTCACCACTGCCGCGCTTTACGCCAAACAGGTGAATATCTTTACCGTAAGCCTTGGGACTATCACCAGAAATCATTGACAATAAAGTAGATTTACCACAGCCATTTGGACCGATAATTCGCCAGTGTTGACCTTGCTGAAACTGCCAATTTAGTGACTCAAAAATTGGTTTTTGATTAAAACTAACGGATACATCGTTAAGCGCAACCAAGGCAGTGTTTTTTTCTAAGTGATCATATTGCAAACAATCTGGTAAATGATGCGGCAAGCTAAAATGGTTTTCATTTAGTTGCTGCCACTGCTCTGTCGCGATAACTTGCTTTCTATCACCCGACAGTACAATTTTACCCGCTTGCATATACACTAAGTTTTCAATATTGCTTGGCAGGCTTTGATGATAAAAATCAAACAAAATAATACTAATGCCTTGTGCGACTAGGGAGTTTAGCACATCGCTTAAGTGTGCCTGCGAGCCAATATCTAAACCAGCATAGGGCTCATCTAGTAACATTACTTGCGGTTTTAGCATTAAAGCGCGAGCCATTAATACTTTTCGAGTTTCACCGGTTGATAATATTTTAAAGGGTTTATCGAGCAACTTTTCAATCGCTAACAAGCTGACAATTTCGTCTAAGTCTTGTTTTAAAAAGTCGTTGTCATCAATAATTATTTCAACTGCAGTACGTCCGTTATCTACGCCCTCTTCCATAAAGTCACTACGGTCATTTAAGCGATCTTGTTCCAAGGTTGCCGCCTCTAGTTCAAAGCTTAGCGTGGTGAACTCTTCAGTCAACAGCACATTCCCTTGATAATCTTTTATCTCGCCTGCCAATATTTGAGCTAATACCGATTTACCACTGGCGTTATCACCCAGAACCAATAATGACTCGCCTTTATTTAGTAATAATTTATCGATAAATAATTCTGATTGATTCGATAATTGAAAATGTAATTGTTCGATAGATAACATAAGAAACTGCGCGATATTATGAGAGAAAAAGTGATGATTTCATTATACAAATGCAGTTAATTTAAAAGCTACAAATATATTATTATTAGTTATATTGATTGCGCTAAAGCACTTTAAAAAATATAAAAGTAGCCAAATAATAAAGCCACCTAATAGGTGGCTTTATTATTTGGACATGAACAACTAGAGATTAATTAAGGTTGGAATTTAACCGTTAACCAATCTTCATTGTCGCGAAAGTTTAGCGTACGTACTTTGCCTTTCCCTTCAATATTGACCATGTTGATTTGGGTTGGCCAAAGATCTCTTAACGCGCCGTTGTAGAGTTTTAAGCCTGTTAATTCAGTAGACAATGTTGCCTCTTGATACACCCAAAAAAACTTACCTTCTACTTCATAACCAACGTTTTTTAACGAAAGAGCACTGTCATCAAGCTTACGCGCAAAAAACTGTTTTGCTACATAATCGGCAAACTGTTGCTGAGTTTTCTTTGAATCGATAATGTCAGCATGTTTGTCGAATAATACTTGTACCGCATGCTCAGTGTCGTGCATGTAAAAGCGGTGCATTATTTCTAGATGACCTGAACGCTTGTTAAATAATACCGTTGATTCTGCTGCCTTTTGTTGATGAGCATGTGCGATATCAGCTGACATCGCACTTAGCACCAACATAATAGCCCCGAGGAAAGTGACTAACCCTTTGGTCATTATTTATCCTTTTTCTCTTCTTTATCGTCTTCGTCGTCAGTTTTCAGTTCAGTTTTGATATCTTGCATAATATCGCGGTTAACTTTACCTGAGCGCTTCTTAGACTTGTATGCTTCAACACGCGATGGGATGATTTGACGTGGGTAGTGGTTATTTTCTACGTCAACATCAGCCGTTTCCCAACCTGGATCAACAACAACACTAGCAAGTTCTTTCTCTTTATCAGTGACGATAAGCTTACGTACTTGCTTCGGGCTTCGGCGCCAGATTTCCGCTGGAATGTACTGGTCTTCAACTGAACCGTCTTTGTAAGTTAATTGAAGAAGAATTGGCATGACCAAACCACCTTGGTTAGAAAACTCTAACACGTAGTAGTTTTTGTCTTCTTTAAGGGCGCGTTCAAGTGTTGCTTTTTCCCAAGGCTTTAAATCTTTCAGGAATTTTTGGTACTTGTTACGCTCTTTGTTTGTTACGGTGAAACGGTCATTTTCATCATAGAAGTCAGTGACGTCTTTATTTCGGTCAACCCAAAGTGTCTTGCCTTCAGCTTTGTTACGCTGATTAAATAATGAAGATGGCTTATCGTTTTCAATGTCACGTAAACGGGCAAAATCAATATCAGGGTTGTGCGTGTCTAAACGCATTTTGTAAACCTTGTCGATAGAGATATCAACGTGATCTGTTGAGTAGAACCAACCGCGCCAGAACCAATCTAGGTCAACACCAGATGCCTCTTCCATGGTACGGAAAAAATCTGACGGAGTAGGACGTTTAAACATCCAACGCTCTGAATACTCTTTGAATGCGAAGTCGAATAACTCACGACCAAGGATCACTTCACGTAAGATGTTTAGTGCTGCAGCAGGCTTAGTGTACGCGTTAGGACCAAGACGTAAAACGCTGTCAGATTGGGTCATAATTGGCACTTGGTTTTGAGACTTCATGTAACCTGTGATGTCACGTGGCTCAACGCCCCATGGAATTGTAGGATCCCATTCGCGACCAGCAACACCATCAAGGAAGCTATTTAAACCTTCATCCATCCATGTCCATTGGCGCTCATCTGAGTTCACGATCATTGGGAAGTAAATGTGGCCAACTTCATGAATAACCACACCAATTAAAAAGCGTTTTTCCGCTTGTGAGTAGGTACGGTCGCCATCATCACGTAATTCAGTACGAGGACCGTTGAATGTGATCATTGGGTATTCCATGCCACCGACAGGACCATTAACAGACTGAGCAGTTGGGTATGGGTAGTCGAAAGAATAACGTGAGTACACTTCCATGGTATGGATTACCGATTCAGTAGAATATTTCTTCCAAAGATCGCCACCTTCAACAGGGAAGAAAGACATCGCCATAACGTGATCTTGCACATCGCCACCTTGCTGGTAACCCTTTGCATCCCACATAAATGTACGCGATGAAGCCCATGCAAAGTCACGAACATTTTTGGCTTTAAAGGTCCACGTTTTACGCTTGTTTGTGCCTTCTTTCTCGTTTGCTAACGCTTCTTCTTCGGTTACGATAAACACTGGGCGTTTAGCTGTTTTTGCTTTTTCTAAACGCTTACGTTGTGTTTTCGTTAGTACATCTTTCGGGTTTGCTAGCTCACCCGTTGAACTGACAATATGATCAGCAGGTACATTAATTTGTACTTCGTAGTCGCCAAATTCAAGGGTAAATTCACCGCGACCTAAAAACTCTTTATTGTTCCAACCTTCGTAATCGGTGTAAGCGTGCAAACGCGGGAACCACTGTGCAAGTAAGAAAATATCATTGCCATCTTCAAACTTCTCGTAACCAGAGCGTGCTGAAACGGCATTTTCTTCAACAATGTTGAAGGCAAAATCAATAGTGAACTCTACGTCATCACCAGATTTAAGTGGTTTAGGTAGGTCGATACGCATTTGTGTACCAACAACCGTGAAGGCAAGTTTTTTACCTCGGCTGTCTTTAACTGCGTTGATTTCATAACCTAACTCATTATCCGCTTTGAATTGCATAGCGCGTAATTCGTTTAGGTTTAATTTAGTTGCATTGCTTGCGTCGCCAACCGTATTTACCGGACCACGACGACCTAAGCCACCAAAGTCATTGGCCATATTTGCAATGGAGTCATCTTTAAAACGGTTTTGGTCTAACTGCACCCATAAATACTTTAAACGATACGGCGAGTTATTTTGGTATGTAATGTCTTCTGTAGCAGTAATGCGACGCTTTTCTTCATCAAGTGATACTTTGATTTTGTAGTCAACTTTTTGCTGCCAGTAGTTTTCACCCGGTTCACCCGCGGCATTGCGGTAAACATTTGGCGTAGGTAGTACTTCATCTAGTTGACGGAACTTATCTTCAAAGTCACCTTTCGTTTGCTGAATTGCAGACGCGTGCACAGTTGAAGCCAAAGTTCCCGACAACAGGATGGCTGAAATTATATAGTTTTTCACATTCTTAATGCTATACATTGAGTTTCCTTTCGGGCTTTAATCATTTTAAAGCTTGGTTTAGATTTTGGAGCGAGACCTTATGTGTATCATTTTGTTATATCGTAACGGTTGTTTCAATGTATTTTATCGAGAGAAAGAGGGTTGTTATCGCAAATTCAACAAGTTTCAATCTGAAGGTTTGTTATTGAATATCACGAGCGGAATCAAAAAAGTCTGCTTATAAAGCGTTCAGATCATTGATTTTTAATGATATAACCACATAAAAAGCGCTTTGGGAAACTAAAGAGAAGTCTAATTGTATAGAAAAGGTGTAGTATCCGAATAAAGTAGCTTTGCTTTATTCAAACCTAAACTCCCCATGATGGAAATGGCTGTGGTAATTTAGCCGATATTTTCTGCCTAGTAGCAGATATTCATCACTCAGTAAGCTAGCACCTAAGCGGTTAATGGTATTTTGCTTGTCGAGTACTTGACCAATAAACACTACTACTTGCTGTACCGTCTTTTTGACTCAAACTTGCTACAAGTTGAGGTAGTGTTGCCAGCCAACATTACCCTTTGTAACGAGTCAACTCTTTGATATCAATTGTTATAAAGGATGTGATTAATGAGAGAAATCATTGATAGAGGTTCAATGACATATCGCCATTATGTGATTCTATAACATAATAAACAACCCCCTAACTTCACTACTAAAGTTTTAGTACATTTAGCGAGCTAGAAATAATGAATCATGGATAGAATTTATACTAAGTAAGCCAAGCAATACCTAAGAGAGGCTGCAGTGCTTATCTTTAAGTTTCAAAATAACATAAATAGCCTCTGCTTGAGATACACTTTTCGCTAAACTAAGTGCCTTGAGCATTAATTCTTCGTCATAGTTTTTGTTGATAACTTCCTCGATGGTGTTATCAAAATCAGGATGCTTTTTCAGGTTTTGGGATTTGAGTTCCATAATGACTAATCCTTGCTAAATGGAAAATTAACGCAGGTATTTACCCTTTTAAAGTGCCTGCGTTATTTTGATATGATTATCTTTATGCCACTAACGACTTAACTGAACGTAATCGAGTCAAAAAAATCAACAAGAATAAGTAGCTAATTACGCCCCCACTACTCTTGGTACTTGATTTCGTTTGTTTGTTTTCTACTTGATTAGCCACAATAAAACTAGTTTTAATCTCAGCTTCCAACAAGCCATCTGAGACTATAAGCATAATTTCAACTTCTGCATTTTGATTGACCTCTGGTAAGGTAATTTGCGTACTGATATTGCTTCGATTAACAAAACTCACCGCAGGTCCTGACAGTTGTTGCCACTGATAAGTAAGACTATCGCCCTCTGCATCACTGGCTAAAGCACTTAAAGTTAATTTGCTACTTTCAAGGTATTGTGCCTCGTGTTTAACAATAGAAATCTCTGGCGCTGTATTTACCTGGGCAGACAGTACAGCGACAGCACCCGGATCTTCAATCGAACCATTGGTGATAAAATCAATATCATTGGCGCCACCATCTTCAATGGTTAATTGAATGCATTGATAACCTGCAATTAATCCTGGCTGATAAGCATCATCATTGATTGCTGGGCAATAGCCGTTATCATCCATTGGTGCAGAGTGAACACTATTGTTTGCATCTTCAACGAAGTTATACCAACCATCACGAGTATTATATTTTCGGTAAACCGCATTTTGAGGCAATAACTCGCCTTCACCTAATGCGATAATCACTGAAGCAGAAGCGCCTTGTTCACCTAGCCCACTAATGACAAAGTTATAAATTGGCGTCGTTATCTCAAAGCCTTCATCTTGAGTACTGGCAGCATCTTCACCAACAGCATTGGTTAAGTCATCAAGAGTCAAGCTCGCTTGTTGTCCTGCAGAGCCTTTTGCTGATAGTACAAAAGTACCCAATGACATTGTTAATCCCGGGGCTGTTTGAAGTGGTGGAGTATTATCTCCACTCGGTAAGCGACTGGTATTGTCATCATTATCTAAGTAATCAACAATACCGTCACCATCACTATCTGAATAACCTTCAACGCTATCAACAATACCATCATTATCTGAGTCCTGTTCAGCACTAAGTATTGCTAACTGTTCAACAATAAACGGGACTTTCAAACTGACAAATAAATTGCCAGCTGTATTGGATTCAACTGCCATAACATCAATTGAGTACATGCCATCAGCTAACTCCTTCGGGTTTAACTCAAAAGTTAACAAATCTTCATCAATGGCATCATCAACAAAAATAGCATCATCAACCAGCCAAGAAATATCATGATTATCAGCTTGGTTGACATCAGTAACAGTTGCAGTGAAAGTAACTAAGCCTTTATCTGGGTCAATAACCGAAACCGGTTTTCCTGCTTGCCTTAAACTCACCGTAACTAAGGGAGCTACATTGTGCTCAATAACCACTAACTGACTTTGATAATTACCTTCTACAAAGGCTCCTTCGACTGCATCAATGTTCACTATTACAGCATCTGTTGAAGTTAAATCATCTGCAAGGTTAATAATAATGTCAGCTTGAGTACCTGAGCTCATACTAACCCAAGCTTCATCAATTGCCTTATCATTAACAAAGACGCTATACAATACATCAACCGGATAACTTGGCGCTTCGCCACTTAAGCTTAGAACTACATTGACGCTACCACCAGGGACTGCATTTTGCTGCTTAATCATTGTTAGCTCAGGCAAAATATTCACTACAACAGTATCAAAGACAACATTGGCTGACTTATCCGTAGCTTTAATATCAACAATGTGCTGTCCTGAAGCAAACATTGAATCACCAACAATCACCGCAGGTACTTCACCATCAACCAAGTCATTCGCTATAACAGCTAGCGCCGTTGAAATATCGGTTAATTGTCCTTGTGCATTAATAGTTACCGGTGAAATATTGCCAAACACGGGTGCAGTCACATCACCAATTTCATCATCTAACGGTGCATGGTCAAGTGCATCAATAACCCCATCATTATCATCATCGTTATCAGCATTATTACCAAGACCATCACCATCAGTATCAACCGATTCGGCAGCATCTAACGGGAAAGTATCATCTGTATCATTAGCACCGTCGCCGTCATCATCTGTATCAGCATTATTACCTGTGCCATCACCATCGGTATCTGTAGACTCAGAGTTATCATAGGGAAAGGCATCTGCTTCATTATTAACGCCATCATTATCTTTATCAGCATCAACATTGTTAGCAATACCATCACCATCAGTATCTATTGAAATAAAGTAAGCTGAACCAAAACTATCACCATCCTCGAGGTTTGTTCCAACCATATATAGATCAGCAGTTAACTTAACTGTGGTGCCGAAAGATTCTTCGGCTGCGGCATCAGGTGCCACTAATTTTTCTTGTTGAAGCCACTCTCCATCTTCATTTTTATGAAAAAGATAGACTGCACCAGAAGCTTCCGCCATTTCATCGTCATTCCAAGCACCAATTAATGCAGAATCACCTTTGATTGCGACACTGTGACCAAATTGTGCATCAGCTAAAGCATCATCAGCAGTAAGCTTATCAAGCTCAAACCAGCTACCATCAATTGCGCGTTCAAAAATATAACTAGAGCCTGAACTATTGCCGTGATCATCAGTTCTAAATGCGCCTATAATGGCAGTTTCAGAATCACTATCTACATCAACACTAAAACCAAAGTGATCTGAACTACCGATATCATCAGGAATAATTTTTTGCTGTTGTCGCCAAACCTGATCTTCACCTTGTTCAAAAATGTAAGCTGCTCCGGCCAATGCACCGTTGCTTTGATCTTGAGATGCTCCGATGATGGCCACATTTCCGGATAGCGCTAATGTTTTTGCAAAATAATCACTAAACTCAACAGTATCAGCCGTTAACTTTTGTTGCTGCGTCCATTGACCATTGTTACCTTGCTCAAAAATATAAGCGGCACCAGAGTTATTACCCTCGCCATCTTCACCATAAGCGCCAATTAACGCTATTGTTTGATCGATACTGATTGCAATACCAAAATTTTTAACTTCCCTATCAACTGGGCTAAGTTTATCTGTTAATAACCACTGTTTATCATCTTGTTGCTGGTAAACATACACAATATGACCATTGGCGCTATTAGCTGCAACCATGGCTGTATCACCAAATATTGAAACCTCTCCACTAAAGAACTCTCCTGCTTCAGAGACCAGCTTTTGGCTTTGATGCCACTTGCCATTACTTTGGTTAAAGACATAGATATAGCGGTAAACATCGAAATTTTCATCATACAATTCACCACTAACCATGGCGGTATTTTCATAGATAGCCATCTTTTCTGAAAAAGCATCACTGCTAGAGCCTTCTGGCGAGATGACTTTATAAAAAAGTGAATTTTCAGGTGTACTCATCACATCTTCAGGGTCCGTTACCGCATGAAATTCAGCTAAGTTTGAATAGCTATCACCATCGTGATCTTCCGTAGCATCAGAAGCAGTAAGCTCTGAAAGAAAAGCATAACCGAGTTCATAACTGTCTGGTAACCCATCACCATCGTCATCATTATCAGCATTGTTACCGATACCGTCACCATCGGTGTCTACTGTTTCACTGCTGTTTAAGGGTAAGTCATCAATATTATCTTTAACGCCGTCACCGTCGGTATCGTCGGTGTAAATGGATGTTCCTAAGTTCATCTCTTGAATATTCGTTAAACCGTCACCATCAAAATCATCATTAGCATCATTAAACAGTGGATCGCTACCATGATTAAACTCAAAAGCATCGCCCATACCGTCAAAGTCGGTATCGGCATTAAACATATTAAGCCCAGCCATATCTTCTTCAGCGTTTGTTAAACCATCACTGTCATAATCTGCTTCTGCAATAAAAGTAACAGTTACATCACTAGAGTTTATGCTTTCTAATGTGCCATCATTATCAAGATAGCTTGCTTTAACATGAATATCTTTTAACACATCATCGTTTGATAAGCGGTAACTATCGCCCTCAGCTAAAACTGTATTTCCATCGTCAAGCCATTGATAGCTGCGTAGACCAATGCCATCTGCATCTGTTAATTGATCGCTTATTGAGAGTGTATTGCCATCAATTGCCTCACCAACAATATTCAATGTACCTGCAGGAGAGTCATTGACAGAATTAATAATAACGTTGATTGTTATCTGAGCCGTTAAGCCTTGAGCATCAGATACCTGAACTACGAACGTATCATTACCATGATAATGATCAGTAGAACGATAATATATTTCTCTGGTGTTAGCAGTGGTATCTTCGATTGATGCACTGCCATTCTGCGCTTGAGTGAGAATACCCCATGTTAATAGCCCGCCATTAATATCATTTACCGTAAGCGGTAATGAAAAATCTTGTAGCCCTCTGTCTTCGTCAATTTCAACTAGTTGCGGTGAATTTTCCTGAAAAGCAGGCGCTGAATCGGCATCAGGGGTATATCGCCAAAGTTCATGGCCATCATTATTATTACGTGCATTAAAATATAATTGTTGGTTTAGCGCTGCAAAATAGCTTGGGAAACTAGCATTGTCACCTGGCGCAATATCGGCAACTAATGCTGCTGTTACTCCGTCATAAACCCATAGCTCATTGTTATACTCTTCAGTTGCAGCATCAAAATAAAGCTTGTTTTTAAACGCAAAAAACTTTGACGGTGAAGAACCATTTTCACCAACATTTATGTCCGCTAATAAAGCATATTGATGGTTTTCAGGATCATAGCTCCACAGCTCTGAACCAAAGTCATCAGAGTAACCATTAAAAACAATCTTATTATCAAAAATATAGAGATGGGAATAATCAGTTGGAGCACCTTGTAAACCTAGGTTAGTGTATCCATTTACTTCATCAAATACATAAAGGTTATAATCAGAGAGTTCCTCATCATATGCCTCAAAATAAAGCTTACTCTGATAAACAATTAAGTTATCTAAGTCATAGTTATCGCCATCAGGGAAGTCCACTAACAGAGCGAGTTCATTTACTGCTTGGTCATAACACCAAATATTGGTTTCATCATTGCTGTCGGTGGCAATAAAACAAAGCTTATCGTTAAATATAACCGGAAAAGAAATGTTTGAATCATCACTACCTGTAGCGATATCAGAGATCCGTGTCGTGGTATAAGTCTCTACATCAAATACGTGTAATTCTTCTCCGTTATCATCAGAGATTGCGTTAAAATACAATTTATCGCCATACACAATTAAATCAGCAGGATCGCTACTTCCATCAGGGTTGATATCAGCAACTAACTCAGGACTTTCAGATCCGCTTTGATAACGCCATAACTCTTTGCCATTAACTCCTTCATTAGCAGTGAAATATAACATGTCATCATATTGCGTAAGGTAGGAAGGAGAAGAGCTGTTAGAGCCTGCGCGTATATCTTCTACCTGCTCTGTTAAGCCAGTATCAGGTGAGTGCACATAAAGCTCATGCCCGGTAATACCATCACTTGCAGTAAAGTAGAGATTACCATTATAAGCGGTTAAGTATCTTGGTGAGCTATCGTATGATCCATCGCGCACATCAGCAGCAATAGCATATGTATCTTCAGTAGCGCCGTATTGCCAAATATCAGTACCATCTTCATCACTGGTTGCTGAGAAATAAAGTAGTTCGCCATCGGTCACAAAATCTGAAGGAGAGCCTCCATTATTACCAGTTCTGAACTCCTTGATTAATTCAGCAGTATTCGTTGCATCATCATAACGCCATAACTCACGACCTACGCCATCTGTTTTTGCTGAGAAATACAATTTTCCACTATATTCAAAAAAGCCAAACGGGCCTGAACCACTAGTGCCTTCTATAATGTCATTAATGAGCTCTGCGCCACCTAGTGACGTATACTTCCATAATTCTTGCCCTGAACTGCCATCATTAGCCATAAAATACATAGCATCATTATAAATAACAAAATCATTCGGGGATGAATCGCCATCGGCATTAATATCGGCAGCGATAGTTGCTTCTTCTGTAACACTGTCATAGCGCCACAACTCGACACCGCCAGTATCACCCTCGGCTTGAAAGAAAAGTACTTCATCATAAACAATAAAGTCATTGGGGTTACTTATCTCGGTACCCGTTTTAATGTCAGCAACGAGCGTTACCTCATTGGTTACAGCATCATATTGGTACAATTCTGCACCTAAAACGTTGCTCTCATAAGCTTTAAAGAAAAGCTTATTGTCATACAGGGTTATATCCTTAATACCGCTACTGCCATCAGGATTTATATCTGCAACTAACTCGACCGTACCAACAGCATCATCATATCGATACAGCTCACTTCCTGTGTCTTCTTTCGTCGCTTTAAAATATAGCTTGTCATTGTAAACAGCCAAAAATGCAGGAAGACTGCTAGTAGCGCCTGAGTAAATATCTTCAACCAGTTGAGTTTGTTTTAATGCAGGATCAAATACCCAAAGCTCGGTACCGTCGGCTTCTGTTTTAGCCGAAAAGTATATTTTGCCATGATAAAGCGTGAAGTCATTCGGGTTAGCATCCGCCAGACCTTGGTTAATATCTTTCAAAAGTTCCGAAGCTTTTGATACCGTATTGTAGCGCCAAAATTCATTACCCACCTCACCATTATCTGCCGCGAAATAAATAAAGCCATCATGGTAAAATAGATTCATCGGCACCCCTGATTTTGAAGCGTTTTTTACCGTATTAATATTTTCAACTAAAACCAGTTCTTCCGCATTAATACTAGCTGCCATGAGCAAGTATAAAGTAGCAAATGAATAACTAAATAGAGACTTAACATTGTTAAAACATAGGTTAATTAAGGTCATATTTACCCCGCAATGAATGAATGCACAGTGCACATAAATCAAACTAAAAGGGCATAATAAAAAGAAAATATGTAGTGAATATGTAGAACAAGATGTAATTGCAAAAGGTAAATACGTTAAGCGCTACAATGTTGTGTTGTAGAAACTGCTGGGATAAGACACCAATAGTACGCTTCATTTAGGAGCATCAACACTAAATGGATGTATAAGATAGGTTGTTTAGAAATGAAAACCGCTAGATTATCAATTAGTTACTATATACCCGATATTATAATCGGTATCGGTCGCACTAGTATAACCTTAGGTGATCGCCAATATTAGATTAAAACGTTTTCGTTTGGTGTTCTCTACATATTCATTACACATTTAGAATACAGAATAACCCTGCTGAGTTAACTTTTATCATTAAATGTAGGTGAAATATGAAGTATCTAATAAATATACTAGTGGGTTTATTGTGTGTGCCTTTTAATAGTTTTGCAGGGGACTATTTTGAGGTGAAATATGACGATGATAAACCATCTTCCTGTACAGCTTGGTTTTATTATCGTGACGGTGATAATAAAAAGTTAACCTGTAATGCAACGGATAAGAGTGCGCGCAGTGCAGGAGATAAGTTCCGTTTATATTGTCCAAGTGGTGGCAAAATTAGACACCTAGAGCACAGGCAGTCATCTGTGTTTGCAAAATCAAATTGTACGCTAGACCTAACAGAAGTAAGAGCTGTGAACACTAAAGGCAAAGGTAAAAAGAGTAAAGGTACCATTTTGTTTAATGCCAAAGATGATGAAGCTAAAGATCGTGGAAGTAATAAAACCAGTACTGTAAATTGTTATAGACGTATGGCGTTACACGGCGATAGAATTCAAATATTTTTAAATAGTAAACATACGAGTAACTCATCTTGTAAAGACACTGTTGTGCCTTAGTAGAATATACGATGCCTTTAACCAAATGCTTACTTGTGTTTTTGGCTGGAATAACATTGGGGCTAATTATGCCCCTCTTTTTTTCTTCTGATACACAGCAAGTTGCACCTTCAAAACTTAAAATCAATGAAAATCAGATAGACATAGGGCTAGCTGAAAATCACACTATTGAAAATGCTCATTCTATAAGCTCAAATGCCACAAAAGAGTGCCCTCCATTTCTCGCCGGTAATATTCTTCAAGTTCAAGAGGATGAACTTTCCTTATTAAAAAGTGAATTAGAACATTTAAATTTACCAGCGAGCAGCGATAACGCTGCTGACATGGTTGAAATCCTTAAAATGGTGTTTTATGACGAGGGATTAAATTGGGTTGACCGATTAGAAGCACTAGATACCGCCCTGAAATTTGACGCCAATCAAATTTCATCAGAACTCATTGAGGACGTCATTTATCAAGCCTATGCCCTTAATGACGAAGGTCTAGATGAGGAAGCATATCGAGCTTTAGAGGTTATCAGTACGCGTTTGTCTCAGTCACAAATCTGGCAACTTGAACCGCTATTAGATAACCATGATGAAAATTTAAGATATCTCGCTCTAAAAACGATATCCAAGCATGATGCAGATGGTTTATATAAATCAAAAATACAGCATTTACGACAAAACGATAGTTCTTCTCGCGTAAGGGTAAAAGCACAATTTGTCTTAGATGATTTGAATAATCAATATTAGAATGTCCGTTAACCTTCTTGTTCCGGGGGGGGAGCGACGCGATATCTGTAATGTAAAATGAGTCAAAATTGTAATAACGCCCAATAATAGGTAAAAAATAGAACTAAATTACGAACCGTTGTAACTTTGCCATAAAATGGATTGCTTTCGTATTGCTCTAGGCTACGTCCCGTTCGTTGAGATATTATTTCTACTTTTCCCTAATATATCAGCCGTATCCTTAAATAACTGCGATCTTCATACACAAAAAAGCCCGCACTATAACGGGCTTAAAAAGCTAATTAAAACTAGGCTTAATGGATTGCCGAACTACGCATAAGTAACAGCGCGATAACAGCAAAAAAGAACATGAATAATAAAGCGGGTTCAGGTACTTCTGTAACGGGTAAATCTGCTCTTATATTGTTTATAGTATAACTATACATATCAAATTGATAACCTACATTAAAAGTGTAATACTCTTGGTTGTCTTTTACTTCCTTGTAAATGATCATTGAATCCTGTTTATCCTCGTTCAAATTTGGATCGCTAAAATACATACCTCCATCAAATTCAAAGTAAATACCGAAAGACTGAGAAAAGCTAAAATCAAGCATCCTAGAACGATAACCCGTTAATGCGTTGTATTCATCAATATATATCGCCGAACCATTAGAGGTTTTACCATTATCATAAACTTGAGAAAGTCTAAAAGTTTCTATATCGTCCCATTCTCCGCCCTCTTCATAACGGAAAAAACCAAACTCTTTTAATGAATGGTCACGAATATTATGTAAGTTATTAGTACTTTCTATTCTTGTTTCACCTTCCCCATTGTCTACTAGCGTGAACATATCTTGATAAACGCCTATCGGTGCAGCGTTAGCCGTACTTGCTACCATTATCATTGATAATAAAATCATGTTTAACATTTTTTTCATTTTTACATACCTTGTTAATAAACCCATATAACGGGTGTTGGATTGGCTCTATAGCCGAGATGCACAAATTTTGTGCTATACCTATTGCTATCCTGTTTTGGTGGTCGACGGGCGTTGAAGTATGTAAGTAGCAAATGAATAACTAAATAGAGACTTAACATTGTTAAAACATAGGTTAATTAAGGTCATATTTACCCCGTAATGAATGCATAGAGCACAGAAACCAAAATAAAATGGGATAATAAAAAGAAAATATGTAGTGAATGTGTAGAGTAAACTTTAGATAGTATTTCAACCAAAATTATATGATTTTCCCAACCCTTTATTGCGCTACATATTGGCTACACATTGTTAAGGCAATATTGAAAAAAAATATTCAGGGCCTTTACTCGTGAACTTATGTCATCAAGTAAGAAAAGTGATTTATCACAAGACTAAACAATTAGTTTTCGACGAACTAGAAGAACAAGATATACTTAACTTACTAAAGACATTAGTTATTGATAAAACATTGAATATTCAATGTCGTCAAAAACTTGCAGAAGCCATCATAGCCCAACAAAATTAATGTAGATTCAAAGATGAAAAAAATACTCATTGTTGAAGATGAAGAAGCCATTGAAAAATACTTAACTAAGTTTTTGCAAAAAGAAAACTTTGCTGTTGATGCTTTAGCTACCGGTATAAATATTGCTGAGTATTATCAAAAAAATCAGCCAGATCTCATTATTTTAGATGTTATGTTGCCGGGTAAAGATGGCATAACATGCTGCAAAGAGCTTAGGGAAATATCTGACGTACCTATAATTATGCTCACCGCTAAAGTTGAAGAAATTGACAGAATTATTGGTCTAAGAGCGGGTGCAGATGACTATGTGTGCAAACCTTTTAGCGCTGTAGAATTAGTTTTGAGAATTCAACAGATACTGAAGCGCTCTGAAAAGCCGATTATAGATAATTCATTTTTATTAAATGTGCAAAACTTCCAGATCAGCCATCAAGGCAAAGTAGCAGAACTAACCCAACTTGAGTTTGCTCTTTTTCAAGTATTATATAACTGCCCTCATCGCATTTTTTCACGGGATGAAATTATTGAACGTGCCTACCCTGATAGACGTGATATTTTTGATCGTGCAATTGATTCTCATGTGAAAAACATTCGTAAGAAAATAAAGTCACTTGCTTTAGAAGAGACTGTTATCGACTCTGTTTATGGCGCAGGGTATCGTTATTTACCAAAAGAAGATTAATTGTTCTGAAAATAGACCAAAAATCTACGTGAATATTTGAAATTTATAACTATTGAGATAAACGTGATTACAACAAACATTTACCAAGAAAAAAAAATGCCCTTGTCCTATAAAGTTATTGTTTTATCTCTAGTGCTTTTTTTATTGGTTTTTCAGGTTAATGCCAAAAGTCATCAAACATATTTTTTTGAAAAAGTAGGAACTGAAGAAGAAATACCAAGCGTCGGAATACTTGATCTGCATGAAGACAAAGATGGATTGCTTTGGCTCGCAACGCAAGCAGGTTTAGTTCGTTACGACGGATACCAATTTTTGAGATTTTTTCCCGAACCACATAAACCAGATAGCCTTAAAGATGAACTGGTTTATATGATAGCAGAGGACAGTCAAGAGCGACTTTATTTAGGTCATCACAGTAATGGCTTTTCTGTATTTAATAAAAAAAATAGTCAATTCACACACTATAATACCAATACAAAAATAAAAACCTCCCACAACAAAGTATATTCCATAGTGCCTCTGCACACTCAAGAAATACTGATTGCAACAAGTGGAAGTATTGATATTTTCAATCCAGAAAAAGAAATAATAACGTCCTTTATGCCGAAGGGGGTACAAACGTTTAAGCCACGATCCGCTACTTTAGACATTACAGATAAAAACATTGTATGGATTGCGACAAAAAAAGCGTTATGGAAATTCAATATTTTCGACAAAAGCTTTGCCTTAAACACTACATTTAGTGTTGATCTTGGAACCCGTTATATAAAGCAAATTAGCAATAATGAAATTTGGCTAACAACCTACCTTGAAGGTGTTTATCGTGTAAATATCACGAAAAAACAAATCACTCCATTACTTAAAAGTGCAAATTATGTTTTGGACATATTGCAAGTAAACCAAGATGAATTTTGGCTGATGTCTCATGATACTGGAGTACTGAGAATAAATAGTGCCGGACAACAATTAGACATATTAACTGCGACTCCCTTTGATGACCACTCTATTTCACACAACCAAGTAAGCAGTGCAATCAAGTTAAAATCAGGTGTCATATTTGTCGGCACTTGGGGGTATGGACTAAACCGGCATACCCCAAACAATACGCTATTAAATAGTTACTTTCTCGGCCCCAATAATTCATTTCCTTTCAGTGTAATATCACTAGAAGAATTTCAAGAAGAGAAACTTCTGCTTGGCACTAATAAGGGAGTCGCTATCCTAGACCTCAAAAGTGGTAAATACCTCAATAGTGCCAATTTCTTTAAAGCTGATTCATTAATGAATGAAGCAAGAGTTTTTGGTTTTTTGAAATTAGACAGTAATACAATGTGGATAGCGACGAGCAAAGGGCTTTTTGAATATAAGATAAATAGCAGAGAGTTGACCTATCATTTATTAGCGCCAAAACAGTATGGTATTCCTATGGCATTAGGCCTATCAACAGTGCCTGACACACTCATTTTAAGGTCTACTAGTCACATCTATTTATACAACATGAAAACGAAAGAAATAACCGACATTACCAAAATAGATGATAGTGGAAAAAAAATGGCTGTTGGTGTACCAAAAGCCATGTATACAAGTAAATATGGCAATACTTTTATAAACTCAAAAGTCGCTCTATGGTACTTACCCAAAGGTGAAAGTGAATTAAAAAACATCAATGTACCTGCTCACCTCATTGGTGAACTTAAATCGATGAGTGAATATAATGACGAATTGTGGCTGACAACAGAAAAAGGGTTTTATCGCATTGATGAACAAAAGTTAAAACAACCAGTCCTCAACAGTGGTCGATTCAGTTTCGCTAACAATATAGCACCTAATACAGGCAACTTTCATTTTGATAAACAAGGTAGACTTTGGAGTGCTAGCTACTTAATTGACCACAAAATAAAGAAAGTTTATGAGCTTGATAAAAAGAACGGTGTCGATCTTGGTGCAAACTGGACGGGCAGCAAATTAAAAATGAAAGATGGCCGAATTGCGTTTGGTGGTTCAAAAGGGGTATTAATCATTTCTCCCGGAAATCATACTCCAAACACCTACCGCCCTAAAGTTGTCTTAACGAATCACTGGTTAAACGGTAAACAGGGATTAGCTCCATATGAAGATAACCTATCAGTAGAAAACTTTAAAAGTATTCGGTTTGAGTTTTCAGCTTTAGATTATGCAGCGCCGACTAAAATTAGTTATCAATATAAATTAGAGGGTTACGATACAGACTGGCAAGCAAGTACCGCAAAAAATCGCCTAGCCAGTTACACCAACCTTGCTCCTGGCACATACACTTTAAAGGTTAAGTCTACCAATAGAGAAGGTGACTGGGGAGCGGTAACAGATTTAGCTAAACTGAATGTGCTGCCAAAGTATTACCAAACATGGTGGTTTAAATTAATTGTTCTAAGTATATTTTTATTTTTCTTTTACAAGATTATTCAGCATAGGCTATCACTTAAGTTTAAAACCCAGCAAAAAAAATCCGAACAAAGGCTAGCGTTAGAACGAGCAGAAATGATGGCTGAGCTAGTCGTGAAGAAAGACAAATTACTCGCCGATGTTTCCCATGAATTAAGAACGCCTCTGACGGTATTAAAGTTACAGATTGAATCGCTTCAACATAACTTAGAAGATGATGTACAAGCCTCATATCAAGAGATTGATAATAAATTAACTGATATAGGCACATTGATTAATGATATTTATCAATTAGCACAATCAGATATTGGCGCTTTAAAGTTACAGCTTTCAAACGAAGATATATCAACATTACTTAATACTTGGCAAACCGAGTTTCAATTGCTGGTAAATAATCACGCGCTAACCTATCAATTTGATAACCAGCTAAGACACTCAGTAAACTTAGTATTAGATACTAGCCGCGTTAAGCAGGTACTAACAAACTTACTACACAATAGTTGTAGTTATACTGATGCGCCGGGCAAAATATTAATGACGCTTTCATCGGATGAAAATTCTGTCTATTTAAGTATTGAAGATTCAAGTCCCTCAGTACCTGTAGAAGAGCAAGATTTAATCTTTGAACGCTTATATCGTGTTGAGCAATCACGAAGCCGAGCCACTGGCGGCTCGGGCTTAGGTTTAGCGATATGTCGTAGTATAATAGAAGCACACAACAGTTTAATTACTGCCAAACCATCCCCGCTCGGAGGTTTAAAGATACAGATAACCATTCCTAAAATAAAAATTGATTAAGCAAAACTATTCTATTTTTCATGAAAGCTTTAGGAGTACTTTCTACATAGTCACTACACAATTTCTTTTTATTATTCGCCTTTAACATTTAACCCTAAAAATGGGGTATTAGATGAATTATACAAGGAATAAAGACTATGCGATTCTCTCTATTATTTTTAGCGATATTGATTTGCTTTTCTCTAACGTCAAAAGCAGGTGTAATCACCTATGACTATATAAATACTGACAATATTACTGTCGATATTCAAAACAAGACAGATAACGTTACTGGGGTTGGTATGTATCTTTATGAAGGGGATCCAACACTACATGATAGTAGCCGCCTTAAACTTTGGCACCAAGATAGGCAAGAGAAATATAGTGAAGTTTCTATAAATGCAGCTCGTGACTTGATGATATTTGAGGGAAAAAAGTATTGGTATGATACTAATATCCACTCTATCGGTTTTTATATTTCAACTGATGACAATATTTACCACAGCTACCAACATGAGGGTTTCACGCAGGAAATACATGAAGCAAGTGCCTCAACGTTACTTTGGTTTAACTATAACGGTATAGAGCTCTTTGTTGTCGCTGAAAACCTGCAATACGATTACAATATTAAAGACTCACAAAATGATGTAATAAGCGTTAGTGAACCCAACTTCTTATTTATTTTACTACTTGCCTTAATGAGCTTTATTCTTATCAAAAGACAAGCGATATAAACTTATTAAATATGCCATTGAACCTTGCAATAGCAGAAATGACGTAAAGTTTAAATTCTAACTCGCTTTGTGCCCCCTTAGCGCCATCAAATTTATAAATTGATATCCGCTGTATGATCAGAAAGCTGACACTTGATATTTTGACTAGTCTTATTCCGCTATGCGCACTGTCGAGACACGATCACAATTACCACATTTCTGATCCTTTTTTGAAGGGAAAATCGACTTTAAAACCGTCATGAAAGATACGATAACGGACGTCCCCATAGATTAGTGTATGGGATTTTTTATGATGTTATTTTTTCCAGTAAATCACTCAGCCTGAATCTGAAAAATGCCGCCAAAGTGTGCGTAAGGGCTATTTCAAAACATGCTAAGTTTACCCACTCAAAACCTAAGCCAAAGTTGACCAACTGGCATTTACACAATACTTTTGTAATAACTTCATAAACACTTTAACTTTAGACGGCAAGTATTCTCGATGTGGGTACACAGCATAAATTGGAACTGGCGCAGCTTTATAGTCAGGTAATAAAGAAACCAGTTGCCCTGAGCTGATAAGTTCTTCGATAGTCACTTTTGCTAACATAGCTACCCCTAACCCATTGAGTGCGGCAGCAATAATAGCTTCTACAGAGTTAATTGATAAATCTCCCTGTAAAGAAACCGATGTTTTATCTCCCGTTACTTTGTGTAAAAAGGTCTTCGCGTATGGTGAAGCCTGCACTGATAAAGCCAACCATTGATGGTTAACTAACGCAGAGGGTTTAGTTGGTAGGCCGTAATTTGCAATATACTGCGGAGAAGCAACCAACATCGCTGGGGTGTCGCAGAGTTTTTTAGCAATTAAATTTGAGTCTTGTAGAGCACCAACACGAAGAGTCAAATCAATTCCCTGCTCTACAACATTGATAATGTTATCGTCTAGTTGTAAATCAACACTTAGTTTTGGATATAGTTCCCTAAGCTGTTTGATAACAGGTATTAGGATCGTACGTCCAAAAGGAACAGGGGCAGAAATCTTTAATTTTCCTGTAGGTTGATTTTGATAGCTACGTAATTCATCTAAAGCAAACTCCGCCCGATTTACAATATGTTCACAATGTCGATAATATATTTTTCCTGCTTCAGTAAGGCTAAGCTGTCTGGTGGAACGATTGAAAAGTCGTGCATCTATCTGCTCTTCAAGAAGTTTTATTTGTTTACTTACTGCTGATTTTGCGACGCCAAGCTGACGAGCAGCTTCAGAAAAGCTCTTTGCCTGAACTACTTTAGTAAAAATACCAATTCGTTTTAACTCTTCCACCCGTCAATTACCTTAGTTCTCGTTCACTTTTAGTGAACACAGTAGTTCATTTTGACTGACTAGTAAACTTATAGAGTACAGGTAAACTACTTATCATCAATTAACAACTCAACAAACTAAAAAGAGAATTCCAACTATGATCAAATTTGTTATGAACTTAACACGCCACCCAAAAATGAATCGCTTAGACTTTAAAAATTATTGGGAACAACATCATGCTCCATTATTTTTAAAAAATGCACAAAAATTAGGAGCTAAAAAATATGTTCAATCTCTTACAATTGACTCTCCACTAAATCAAGGCCTCAGGGAATCAAGAGGGATGTTGGCCGAATTTGACGGTGTAGCTGAAGTATGGTTTGAATCTGAACAAGCATTAATTGAAGGCATGAGTTCACCTGAAGGACAAATAATAGCAGCTGCATTACAGACCGACGAAGGTAATTTCATTGACCATTCAAAATCTGCCGCATACATTGTTGAAGAACAAGAGCTATTATAAATCGTTCATGTATTTTTTAACTAAGCAGCCTCTACGATATAAGGAGCTGCTTAAAATTTATGTGGTTATTTAAAACATCTATATTGTTTATAAATGGGCGTTTATTGACTTCGCCTTATCACTCGTACACAGCTTTTATTTAGCTTGTTTAGCACTAGTGGGACAGTATTAATTAGTGCTTAGCACCTAGAAGTAACTTCACGATGGGTAGCACTATGGCATGACTTACTATCGAGTATTTTAGTTAATGTGTAGTGGCTGAGTAATATTGGCCACTAATTTATAGTTTCTAAGTCGCAATGGGGCCGTTAGCGCCTTAGAATTAACACTCTATTTTATGTGGGCCTTAATGATTCTAATGTCCGATTTTGAGATTTTGTACATAATCGGAGGCTAAGGATTATACGCAAGAGACTATTATTCGACTAGTTTTGTTTTTAATCTAATAAAAAAGCGACTCCTCTATGAGAAAGTCGCTTTTTAGTTTCGTACTTTTAATTCTAGTATCGATCTTATCTAGAATCTAACTATTAGGTTTTGTAGCGCACTATTAGCTAAGTTGCGAACATTCAATAACAGCTACAACAACTTAACAATAAAATTCAAATACTTACTCTACGGTTACAGATTTTGCTAAGTTGCGAGGTTGATCAACATCAGTACCTTTAATAATAGCAACATAGTAAGAAAGTAACTGTAATGGCAACGTGTAAACAATTGGCGCGATAATGTCATCACACACAGGAACATTGATTACTTTACAGGTATCATCGCTTGAGAAGTTCGCTTCATTATCAGCAAAAACATACATTAAACCACCACGGGCACGTACTTCTTCAACGTTTGATTTAAGCTTCTCAATTAAATCATTTTTTGGTGCAACCACAATTACTGGCATTTCCGCATCAATCAACGCTAATGGGCCATGTTTCAATTCACCAGCTGCGTAGGCTTCAGCATGAATGTATGAAATCTCTTTCAGCTTTAATGCACCTTCCATTGCGATTGGGTATTGATCACCACGACCTAAAAATAATGCATGGTTTTTATCAGCAAAATCTTCTGCAAGCTCTTCAATCGGAGAAGCTAGTGCTAGTACTTCATCAAGCTTTGCCGGCAAAGACATAATTGATTGAGTAATTTCAGCTTGTTTCTCTGCTGACATACCGTGATGTTGGCCAATAGCCATGGTCATCATCAATAAGCCTACTAACTGTGTAGTGAAAGCTTTTGTTGAAGCAACACCAATTTCAGCGCCCGCTTTAGTCATAAAGGCTAAATCAGATTCACGCACTAATGATGACCCCGGCACGTTACAAATAACGAGGCTGGATTGATAACCGATTTCTTTCGCTAAACGCAATGCCGCAAGCGTATCAGCCGTTTCGCCTGATTGTGAAATAGTGACCAATAATGAGTTTTTAGGTACAAATGATTTGCGGTATCTAAACTCACTGGCGATTTCGATATTACACGAAACACCCGCTAACTCTTCTAACCAGTACCTTGCAACCATGCCAGAATGATAACTAGTACCACAGGCAATAATTTGCACATGTTCTACATTTTTGAATATCTCATCAGCGCCTTCACCGAAGCTATTGATATCAAGCTTACCAGCAACTAAACGACCTTCTAATGAGTTACGAATAGCCGTTGGTTGCTCGTAAGTTTCTTTTAACATGTAGTGACGGTATTCACCTTTGTCACCACTGTCATGCGATACGTTCGCTTCTTTAGCTTCACGAACTACTGGCTCACCATTAATATCAAAGATATTCACTTCAAATCGGCTGATTTGTGCTACATCACCTTCTTCAAGGTAAGAGAATTTACGCGTAACGGGTAAAAGCGCCATGATATCTGAAGCGATAAAGTTTTCACCTAAACCGTAACCAATAACTAATGGGCTACCAGAGCGAGCAACGATGATGTTGTCTTTATCACGACTGTCCATAACAACTGTACCGTAAGCACCTTCAAGCTGCTTAACCGTTTTTTGTACTGCTGCTAGCAGCGTTTCACTGGTTTTTAACTCATGATGTACAAGATGCGTAATAACTTCGGTATCGGTTTGCGATAAGAACTCGTAACCTAAGCCTTGTAAGCGGGTACGTAATTCTTCATGGTTTTCAATAATACCATTATGCACAACCGCAATGGTGTTGTTTGACACATGTGGGTGAGCGTTTACTTCGCTTGGTGCACCATGAGTTGCCCAACGCGTATGTGCGATACCAGAGCCACCTGCTAGTGGTTTTTGCTCTAATGCTTGGGCAAGTTCTTGTACTTTACCTAAACGTTTTGCTGTTAGTAATTCGTTGTCATTACTGATAATTGCTACGCCAGCAGAATCATATCCGCGATATTCTAATCGCTTTAAACCTTCTACTAAAATATCTGCTACGTCACGTTGCGCCACTGCGCCGACTATACCACACATAGTATTCTTCCTTTTTTTACAATATTTACAGGCCTGCTTTTACGCTAAAAACAGGCCGCGAATTTATTTAAGTTAATAAGGTTAGTTGCCGTCAACTAACCTTTGGCAATGATAAGTTTCACACCTTGTTCAGTCAGCGCTGATTGCATCGCATCTGAAAGACCATCATCAGTGATAACCGTATGAATTTGTTGCCAAGTAAGTTCTAGATTTGGGATTTTTTTCATGATTTTGGCTGATTCAACCATCACAATAACTTCACGAGCGACTTCAGCCATTACCCGGCTTAAACCAATGAGTTCGTTGAAGGTCGTGGTACCACGATTAATATCAATGCCATCAGCACCAATAAAGAGCTGATCAAAGTCATAAGAGCGTAATACTTGCTCAGCAACTTGCCCTTGGAAAGCTTCCGAATTTGCATCCCATGTACCACCGGTCATCAATAATGTTGGCTCATTTTCCAATGCATGTATTTCATTGGCAATGCTTAACGCATTCGTCATTACCACTAGGCCTTTTTTATTGGCTAACTCACTCACTAAAGCAGAGGTCGTTTGACCACTATCGATAATAATGCGGTTATGATCACGCACTAGCATCGCTGCTCTTTTAGCAATCAGTAGTTTTTGATGAGAAAGTTGTTCAGCTTTTACTTCAGTTATTTCACTAGGTAATGCCACTGCACCACCATAGCGTCTTAACAATAGGCCGCTATTTTCAAGCGCGGCTAAATCCTTACGAATAGTTACTTCAGAAGTATCAAACTGCTTGGCTAAACTATCAACGCTCACTTCTCCTTGAGCGTTTAAGTCGGCAATAATATTATGACGACGTTGTTGAGTGTTTCTTTTAGACATATGAGTTTTTAGTTTCTATAAAATTGTTAGTTTCGACTTGCTCCACCTAATTTCGAAGTAGGTGAACTAGTTTCGATATGCTGCACATTATGTTTCATTTCGAAAGTTAAAGCAATTTTTTGTCGTAATAAGATCAAAAAAAGCACTATAAAAATAGTGCTTTTAGTCAGATTGCTAAACGCTTTCGAGCTTAGCTCTTCTTGCTAGGACGTTGCCAACCGCTTAGATTACGCTGTTTGGCACGACCGAGTGCTAGCTCATTATCAGCAACTTCTTTAGTAATCACAGAGCCTGCGCCGGTAGTGGCTGAAGCGCCAATGGTTACTGGTGCAACTAAAGAGCTATTTGAACCGATGAAAGCATTATCGCCAATGGTAGTGGTCGATTTATTCACACCGTCATAGTTACAAGTAATAGTACCTGCGCCAACATTCACTTTCTTGCCAATGTCAGCATTACCTAAATAAGTTAAGTGACCTGCTTTGGTACCTTCACCTAAGGTAGAGTTTTTCATTTCAACAAAATTGCCGATATGTGAATCTTGTTTCATTACCGAACCTGGGCGAATGCGAGCAAAGGGACCAACCGAACAATCAGCTTCAATCACCGCATCTTCAATAACACTGTTTGGTTTAATCTCAACGTTGTCGGCAATGGTACTGTTTTTAATAATACAGTTAGCACCAACAATAACGTTATCACCTAGGGTAACTGTACCTTCAAAGATACAATTCACATCGATACTAACTTCTGTACCTGTGGTTAAATTACCACGCACATCAATGCGTGCAGGATCGCGTAAACTTGCCCCTGCAATCATTAATTCTTCTGCAACACGCGCTTGATAAGCACGCTCTAGGGTAGCAAGTTGCACACGGTTATTGGCACCTTCTACTTCAATTTCAGTCTCTGGGTGCGCGGTATTAATGGTTTTCCCTTCACCGTGAGCTGAGGCAATAATATCTGTAAGGTAATATTCACCTTGGGCATTATCGCTAGATAAATTGCTTAACCAACGTTTTAAATCTCCACCGTTGGCTAATAAAATACCGGTATTGGCTTCATTAATTTTTAACTGCTCTTGGCTGGCATCTTTTTGCTCAATAATTCCAACAACTTGCTGCTCGCCGGCAATGTCTTGACGAACAATACGGCCATAGCCCATCGGATTCGCTAAGTGTACGGTAAGTAACGCCATGCCATCTGTTGGCTTAGCTGCTAATAAGCTTTCTAATGTTGAAACTTTCGTTAATGGCACGTCACCGTATAATACTAATACGTCTTCATCATCAGTTAAAAATGGTGAGGCTTGATCAACCGCATGACCTGTACCTAATTGCTCAACTTGCTCAACAAACGTTAAGTCATCACCAGTTATGCGCGCTTTTAATGCATCACCGCCAAAACCATAGACAACATAGATATTACTGGCACCTAATTGACGTGCGCTGTCGATAACATGACCCACCATAGGCTTGTCAGCTACTGGGTGTAGGACCTTTGGTAAAGAAGAACGCATACGGGTACCTTTACCCGCGGCAAGAATAACGACAGAAAGTGACATGATAAATCCATTCATTGAGCTTTTTAAGAGCGCGTATTGTAACCAAGTTT
>OLII01000101.1_pt1 | contig 31141 bp, 20 predicted proteins | sample 1609481 | NCBI WGS metagenome assembly OLII01 (sample SAMN05416859, study PRJEB24817) | seawater metagenome | isolation source: Sea water | place: Canada:Atlantic | collected 2013-11 | reverse complement strand
GGTACTTCTTTTAAGCCATTAAAGGCAACTAAATCACCTAATCGACACGCCAAGTAGCAGAGCAATAATTGCCTTAGGTTTTTATCTGATAATTCACTAGTCGCCATGCAATTCGTTAAAGGTAAAATACTATGCTCAATGCCCGACTCTATTGTAGTAGGTAATCGCCACTGACCCGCAAGGTATTTACCCACCACTGCTGCATTAGTATTTAAAGACTCTTGAAATATTTTGGTGCGTTCGAATAAGGTGAAATCATCTAGATAAAAGCCAGCAAGCTGCGGCTTATAAGAAAGAATAGCAAGGTCACCTAGATAAGATAACAAACAATGGGTAGCTAATTCTGCTGAATTATCCTCACCCAGTTCCTTCGCAAAGAGTAGACAGAATGAGCTTGCTAAATAACTGGCTTTCCATAACTTGTTATAGGCTTCATTTTGATTTTTATCTTTAAACGTCATGCCTTGTTGCATAGCAAACTGCATCACTATGTTTTTAACTTTTCCTACACCAAGGAAAATAATAGCGTGGTTAATGTTTGTGATTGGCTGCTGCAGTGCAAATAACGGTGAATTTACCGCGTTCAGTACTTTTGCAGTCATTTCAGTATCAGTTTTAATAAGTTCAAATAACTCATTAGGCTCAAACGAACGTTGAGTTAAGGGCAGTAATAGCGGGTGTGGCTTACGAAAAGACTGACTGATTTCTTCAATCACTTGCTTTTGCTTTTCATCTAATTCATCCGAATTAAATACTTTAAAGTTTAAAAAACCTTCAGGTACATCAACTTTTGGCTCAGCTTTAGCTAACGCTTTAGGGGCTGGTTTAATATTATCTTCTGAGAAGTTTTGGTTTATTGATTGCGGGTTAACGGCTACTTTGCGTTTTGAGGCATTTGAAGATTTATGTTTAACCACCATATCTGCATATTGATTTTTAGGTGATTTATTGCGTTTTCGTAAGATAACAATAAGTGCAATAACGATAACTGAACCGATGATAAGACTTAACAACATTATAATATCCTTGTAAATATTTAACCTGCTTTCTTGTTTGCCATATAAAACAGGGTCCGGCCTTATTGTACATCCAGCCTAAAAAAAATTACAAATATTTACTGCTAAAACCAAGACGTTAGCATTAACTACCAACCGTCTTGGCGCTCTTATCACTTTTCCAGCTATTTATTTGCAATTCTCAATTGCTTAATGATGGAAGTTAAACGCGCGGTTTTGCCCTTTGCGGCTTTGGTGTATCACCACTAGTTTTATTAGGTCTTCTACGTTTTGACGAACTATTTTTCGGCTTAGCTTGATTTCCATTTGCCTTATTCCCTGAACGCTGGCCATCTTTATGTTCAACCTTGCCTTGCCCTGCGGCTTTAGGCTTCTTAGCTTTCTTTGGCTTCTTCGCTTTTAAAGGACGAATAGCACGAGAATCTCCCAATGGGTTCGCTGGGATAAATTGCTCTATGACTTTACGTTCAATATGTTGCTGGATAACATGTTCAATATCCCATAGCTGCTCTAATTCATCAGCACACACTAATGACAATGCCTGCCCAGTATTACCTGCACGTGCCGTTCGGCCAATACGATGAACATAATCCTCAGGAACATTAGGCAAGTCAAAGTTAACCACTTGGGGTAACAAATCAATATCAATGCCTCGTGCGGCAATATCAGTTGCCACTAAAACCCTCACTGAGCCATCTTTAAACGCTGCTAACGCTTTAGTTCTTGCCCCTTGGCTTTTATTACCATGTATTGCCGCGGCAGTAATATCTTCAGCTTCTAACAAACGAGTAAGCTTATTGGCACCATGTTTAGTTTTAGTAAACACCAGTACCTGCTGCCAGTTATGCTCTTTAATTAAATGGATTAACACCGCAGGCTTACGCTTTTTATCTACTGCTGTAAGCCACTGTGTCACTTTTTCTGCGGTGGAGTTCTCAGGGTTTACCGATATTTCTAATGGCTTATTAACTAAACCTTTCGCTAAGGCACGAATATCAGGAGAAAAGGTTGCTGAGAAAAGTAAGTTTTGACGCTGTTTAGGTAAGAAAGAAATCAGCTTTTTAATATCGCGAATAAAGCCCATATCTAACATGCGATCCGCTTCATCTAAGATAAACACTTCAAGTTGGCTAAACTTAACAGCATTTTGATTATATAAATCAAGTAAACGTCCCGGTGTAGCAACAAGCACATCAACACCTTGACGCAAACGCATCATCTGCGGGTTAATTTTAACGCCACCAAAAACTACCGTTGAGTGGAAGTTTAAGTACTTACCATACATCTCGATACTTTCACTAATTTGTGCAGCTAATTCGCGAGTAGGTGTCAATATCAAAGCACGCACATTATTTGCCGAAACTTTATTCGCTTTATTTTTAGATAATCGCTCTAATAGCGGTAAAGTGAACCCCGCTGTTTTACCTGTACCTGTTTGTGCTGCTGCCATAACATCGCGTCCAGAAATCACCGCTGGAATTGCTTGAGCCTGAATAGGTGATGGTGTCTCGTAGCCTTTTTCTTGTACCGCTTTTAGCAATGGTTCAGATAAGCCTAATTCTGTAAACTTAGTTGGAGTAGCACTCATAAATGGTCTCAATAATGGGGTAAATGTTCAGCGCGATTAATCATGACAACTGCTTGAAGGGCGTGCAGCATACAGTAAGGTTAAGTGTAGTGCAAAATTAAATAGGATCCCTTCTATCTATAAATAAAGAAAAAGCCGAGCAACTTTCATTACTCGGCTTTAGGTAATCATTTAAAAATGATATTTAAGGCATCATAGCTTCTTGGTCTGCACCTTCTTTTTCAATCACTTCTGGGATTAAATCTTCTTTTGAAATCCCTAAAGATAATGCCACTAAACTAGCAACATAAATTGAAGAGTAAGTACCAACAAACACACCAAATAATAATGCTGTTGCAAAACCGTGAATTAACGCACCACCTTTAAAGAATAACGCAGCCAATACCAATAGCGTGGTAATTGAGGTAATAAAAGTACGGCTAAGTGTTTGTGTTAAAGAAATATTGATTATCTCTTCTGCACTCCCTTCACGTACTTTTCTAAAGTTCTCACGAATACGGTCAGAGACCACGATGGTATCGTTAAGTGAATAACCAATTACCGCTAAAATAGCCGCCAATACGGTTAAATCAAACTCTAGCCCTAAGATTGAGAATAAACCTAATGTTAATAAAACATCGTGGAATAATGCGACAACAGAGCCAATGGCAAAACGCCACTCAAAACGAAAGGCAACATAAACTAAAATACAGATAAGCGCAGTAAGCATTGCTAAACCACCCTGCTCTGCTAGTTCATCACCAACACTTGCACCAACAAACTCAATACGGCGCATATCAACAGTTTGGCCGGTACCTGTTTGAAGAATTTTTAGTACTTCATTACCAAGCATTTCAGCTTTTACGTCATCACGTAAACCTAAACGGATAACAACATCACGGCTGCTGCCATAAAATTGAATCTTGGCATCAGCAAAGCCATTGGTATTCATCACATCGCGAAGCTTTTCTAAATCAGCCGCTTGCTCAAAACCTACTTCAATTAATGTACCACCGGTAAAATCTAAACCGAAGTTCAGTTTATTAGTCGCTAAAGAAGCGATAGAGGCAATCATTAATAACGCACTAAACACCATGGCTATCTTGCGATAGCTCATGAAAGCGACGGTTTCTTTTAATCGTAAAATTTGCATAATTTCTAATTCCTGCCCTTACTATATTGAGAGCTTTTCAAGGCGCTTACCGCCCCAAACAGCATTAACCACGGTGCGTGAAGCAACGACAGAAGTAAACATTGAGGTAATGATACCGATAGACAATGTTACCGCAAAACCTTTCACTGGACCGGTACCAATAGCAAACAAGATAAGTGCTGCAATTAACGTAGTAATGTTAGCATCAATAATAGTTGAGAATGCTGCTTCATACCCTTGGTGAATAGCTTGCTGGATTGTTTTGCCTTCGCGGATTTCTTCACGGATACGCTCAAAAATAAGCACGTTTGCATCAACTGCCATACCAACGGTTAATACAATACCCGCCATACCCGGCAAGGTTAATGTAGCACCAGGGATCATTGACATAACACCAACAATCAAGATTAAGTTAGCACCTAGTGCAAGGTTAGCGACAACACCAAAGGCGCGGTAGTAAACCATCATAAAGATAAAGACTAAACCAAAGCCCATCAGAATTGCTTGGAAACCAAGTTGAACGTTTTCAGCACCAAGTGTTGGACCAACAGTTCTCTCTTCAACAATAGTAATTGGCGCAATTAACGCACCAGCACGTAATAAAAGTGCTAGATTTTGTGCTTCAGCCGGACTACCTGAGCCGGTAATTCTGAAGGTTTTACCTAAGCGAGACTGGATAGTCGCCACTGAAATAATTTCTTGTACTTTTTCAAAAACAATATTGCCTTCAGGGTCACGTCTGTCCGTTGGCTTGTATTCAATAAATACTGTAGCCATTGGCTTACCAACATTGTTTTTAGTGCCGTTAGACATTTTAGAGCCGCCAGCACTATCAAGTGATATATTTACTTGTGGGCGAGAGTATTCATCAAAGCCTGATTTAGCATCGGTGATATGATCACCTGTTAACATCACGCGTTTTTTCAACAGACTTGGCTTACCATCTTTATCTGTTAATAAAATAGAATTTGCAGGTACACGGCCATTTAATGCGTTAGATAAGTCACCTTCAGTATCGACTAATCTAAACTCAATAGTCGCGGTAGCATTTAAGATTTCTTTCGCTTTAGCAGTATCTTGCACACCAGGTAATTCGATAACAATATGCTTTTTACCTTGACGCTGTACTAGTGGCTCGGCAACACCTAACTCATTTACACGATTACGAATAATGGTAATGTTTTGTTGTAGTGCATACTCACGAATTTCTTTCAGCTTGGCTTCTGTCATTTTTGCAGTAAGCGTTAACTTATCTTCATTACTGCTAAACAGTAAGTCACGATTACGCTTTTCAAGTAATGATTCTGCTGCTTCTAAATCTTCAACCTTACGGAAAATGATGACAATGGCATCGTTGGCTTCTTTGACAGTGCGGTAGCGAATTTTTTCATTACGTAATTCACCACGAAAATCACTCACCATACCAACTTTAGCTTTGTTGATGGCTTCTTTCATGTTCACTTCCATTAAGAAGCTCACACCACCACTTAAGTCTAAACCTAGCTTCATTGGCGTACCACCAATAGCTGCTAACCACTCTGGCGTATTAGGTGTTAAATTCAAGGCAACAGAGAATTGCTTACCTAAATTATCATCTAAAATATCGCGAGCTTTAAGCTGATCTTCAGTATTTTTAAAGCGTGTTAATACTTGGCCTTTTTCGAGGGCAATTGAATCAAAAGCTAAATTATTTTTTTCTAACTGCGCTTTGATAGCATCAAGCGTGGCTGCATCAGCTTCAACACCACGTAATCCTGACACTTGTACGGCAGGAGATTCACCAAATAAGTTTGGTGTGGCATAGAGCGCACCAAAAGCGACAATCATAGCCACCATCAGTGTTTTCCATAATGGGTATTTGTTTAACACAATGTGTCCTTTTTTAAGAGCTGTTGTATTTGCCGCTCTACTTTTATATTTACGGCGTCGAATGTGCTCATTGACATACGTCAACTCCGCGCTTTCGCCTTGTACTTATTTCAATAAATCACAAATAAGAGATCTACTACGTTTTATTGTAGTCTTTATAGGATTTAGTTTTCACAGTAGTACTTAAGCTCGCAGCCAGTTGATATGTTAACAAAGAAGGAACACGGAGTTGACGCATGTCAATGAGTATTCCTGATGAAGCTAACATATTAACTGGCAATGAGATTAGGTGCTAAAGTGACTTCATTGTACCTTTAGGTAGCACTGCATTTATTGCTGCTTTTTGTACAGTAACTTCAGTATTTTCGCTAACGCTAACAACAATAAAATCTTTCTCGTCAGATACTTTCACGATTTTACCGACAATGCCGCCTTGCGTTAATACTTCATCGCCTTTCGCTAATGAAGACATTAAGCCTTTATGCTCTTTTACACGCTTAGCTTGTGGACGATAGATCATAAAATAAAACACTAAACCGAAAACGGCTAACATGATGATCATTTCCATGCCACCACCGGCTGGTGCTGGAGCTGCTGCTGCATGGGCATTACTGATAAATAAACTCATAAATTCCTCTTACTTCTTATTTTTAATATTTAGTTAGTGACTTTTTATTTTATTGCGCTTTTGCCCAATTGATTTGTCAAAGGTACTCATTGACTAACGCCAACTCCGTGTCTTTTCCTTTCAATTGAACAAAATCACGGCAAAATACTAAGCCACAAGATTTTCAATTTTTAATAACTAACCGGTAAAGTCAGCCTTAAATCTTATTTTTAACGCTAAACTTGTTTACTACCTTCGGCTAAAGGCGGTACTGGTAAACCACGTAAAGCATAAAATTCTTCAACAAAGGCGTCTAATTTACCTTGCTCGATGGCATCACGCAAACCTTGCATCACTTTTTGATAAAAATGTAAGTTATGTAAGGTGTTTAATTGCGAGCCTAAAATTTCCTTACACTTGTCTAAATGATGTAAATACGCGCGTGAATAGTTTTTACAGGTATAACAATCACAGGTTTCATCAAGTGGTGCTGTATCAGTTTTATGACTAGCATTTCTGATTTTAATGACACCCGTGTTAACAAATAAATGACCATTTCGGGCATTTCGTGTTGGCATAACACAATCAAACATATCGACACCACGACGCACGCCTTCAACCAAATCTTCAGGCTTACCTACTCCCATCAAGTATCGGGGCTTATTTTGAGGTATCAAGGGCGTGGTATGATCTAAAATTCTGATCATATCTTCTTTTGGCTCACCTACCGATAAACCACCAATGGCGTAACCATCAAAGTCGATAGCTTTTAGGCCATCAACAGATACTTCACGTAAATCTTCGAACATGCCACCTTGAACAATACCAAATAAGGCATTCGGGCTATCACCATGTGCATCTTTCGAACGCTGCGCCCAACGCATTGACATCTCCATTGAATCTTTAGATTCTTTGTGAGTTGCAGGGTATGGCGTACATTCATCAAAAACCATCACGACATCTGAATTCAGACTACGCTGCACTTCCATTGAGCGTTCAGGGGTTAACATGATTTTTTCACCGTTAACAGGCGAGCTAAACTGTACACCTTCTTCGGTAATTTTACGCATTTTACCTAAACTGAATACTTGAAAGCCACCTGAGTCAGTTAAAATGGGTTTATCCCAATTCATGAACTCATGTAAACCGCCATGTTGCTCGATGATGTCTGTCCCTGGACGTAACATCAAATGAAAGGTATTACCCAAAATAATATGAGCACCTAATGCTTCTACTTCATCGGTTTTCATGCCTTTCACCGTACCGTAAGTACCTACAGGCATAAATGCAGGCGTTTCAACTACGCCACGATCAAACGTTAAACGACCACGACGGGCTTTACCATCGGTGGTGTCTAACTCAAACTTCATTCTATTTTTTACTGGTTCGTTCATTACATTCTCTCTCACCCACTAGCAAAACAGGCCGGCGGTGTTTAGTTTAAAAATTCTTTACTCAATATTCGGTTGTGCTTAATTTTCTTAGTTATTGCTTAGCTCTTGTCTAGTTCTTGTTTAGTTAAGAACATGGCATCGCCATAACTAAAAAAGCGGTATTCATTATCTATCGCATGTTGATAAGCAGGCATAATATGATCATAACCAGAAAAAGCGCTTACTAGCATAAGCAGTGTTGATTCTGACAAATGAAAATTAGTCACTAAGGCATCAATCAATTGAAATTCATAACCTGGGGTTATAAAAATATCAGTATCGCCATAAAAGGCACTCAAGGTTTCGCCTTTATCTTTAGCGACTTTAGCTGCACTTTCTAACGAGCGTACCGAGGTAGTGCCCACAGCAACGACTCTACCGCCAGCGGCTTTAGTTCGAGTGATTTGCTCAACCACTTCATCCGGTACTTCAACATATTCAGCGTGCATAACGTGGTCGGCGATTTCATCAACTTTAACCGGTTGAAAAGTCCCTGCTCCTACATGCAAGGTAACAAAGGCTAATTCAACACCTTTCGCTTGAATTTTTGCTAGCAAGGCATCATCAAAATGTAATCCTGCCGTAGGGGCTGCGACCGCACCAGGTTTTTCATTATAAACCGTTTGATAACGCTCTTTATCACTGTCTTCATCAGGGCGGTCAATATAAGGCGGTAATGGCATGTGGCCAATATCTTCCAAGATATTTAATACTGACTCTTCCTCGGAAAACTTCAATTCAAATAATGCGCCATGGCGAGCAATCATAGTTGCGTTTACTTTTCCTTCAAGGGTAAGTTCATTACCCACTTTAGGCGATTTACTGGCGCGAATATGGGCAAGTACCGTATGTTGATCAACGATGCGCTCAACTAATACCTCAATTTTACCACCACTGGCTTTTTGACCAAACATGCGCGCAGGAATAACACGGGTATTATTAAAAACTAATAAGTCGCCAGCATTTAGTTGCTCAACAATATCAGTAAAAACACCATCGGTTATAGCACCAGTATTTCCATCTAAAGCCATTAAACGACTCGCGGTACGCTCAGCTTTTGGATAACGAGCAATAAGGGTTTCGGGTAAGTCGAAAGAGAAGTCAGAAACACGCATGATTTGGGCTAATTTACTTGATTTAAAAAAGGCGTAATTTTAGAGCTGCGCGCCCTTGATAGCAAGTAAATTCACTGATTTTAACGCCTGAGACTAAGCAACAATTTGTAAACATGCGTTAAAACCACATTATTCCCCATGATAACCACTATTTAGCGAAATTATCTCGATGAATAAATTTTTAGTGTATGTTGGTTAATCAAGCCGTTTTAAGTTAAATATACTTAACTATAAAGCGAAATGCTGACTAACTGAGTTGACTGCCTTATGAAAAATGAACTTGCCTTGACCATCGCTAGCAGAATTATCAATGGCTTTGATCGCCACATTGCACTTTTTATAGAAATAACCCAATCCGCCCGCGAGCGATTTCAGCAATGTCAGTGGAACGAAGTGCATCGTTCATCAAGAGCTCGAACCAACTTTTATGACCAAAGGGTTAATGAGACCTTCAACGAAATCAAAGACGATTTTTCGATAAATGTACTCGATGATGCGCTTTGGCAGCAAGTCAAAGCAAGCTATTCAGATCTGCTAACCAATCATAATCAACCCGAGTTAGCTGAAACTTTTTATAATTCAGTCTTTTGCCACTTATTTGAACGTAAGTATTATCATAATGGCTATATTTTTGTCGAAAGTACTGCTCATAGATTAGATGATAAAGCGGCGCCAAAAATTTACACCAGTTATAAACCCGCTGTATTGGGCTTAAAACAAACGATTTGTGACATCATGAATAGTCACAGAACCATTATTCCTTTTGAAGATTTAGATAAAGACGTTGATGCGCTGATCAGTGCGTTTCGTCGTAAGGCTCATAAAACCCGTGTTAAATTAGAAGACTTACAGTTTGATATTTTAGATTTTACTTTTTATCGTAATAAAGGTGCTTACCTTATTGGCCGAGTGTTATCTCCCGCAGGTGAAACGCCGTTTATTGTTGCTGTACTAAATAATGAAAAAGGTGGTTTGTATCTAGATGCCCTAATTACCGACAGCGAAAGCATGGCCGTGGTTTTTGGTTTTGCTCGCGCCTACTTCTTCGTTGATTGCCAACACCCCTACGCCTTGGTTAATTTTTTACAAGGCTTAATGCCACATAAAACCAAAGCTGATTTATATTCTGCCATCGGTTTTCATAAACAAGGTAAAACTCAGTTCTATCGTGACTTTCTCAATCACCTTGAACACAGTAACGATCAATTTGAACTTGCTGCTGGCATCAAAGGCATGGTGATGTCCGTATTTACCCTGCCTTCTTACCCTTACGTATTTAAAATTATTAAAGATAAGTTTGCCCCAAGTAAAAACATGACTAAGAAAGACGTAAAGGGTAAATACCGGTTAGTAAAGTTACATGACAGAGTTGGCCGTATGGCTGATACCATGGAGTATTCCGAAGTAGCATTCCCTAAAGCACGCTTTAATGAAGAACTATTAGCAGAGCTAGAAAAAGTAGCACCTTCAATCATTCGCTATGAAGGAGAAGGCGAAAATGAATTACTGATTATTGAGCATTTATATATTGAACGTCGCATGGTGCCTTTAAATTTATATTTAATGGACGCGTTAAAAAATAAAGCACAAGAAAAAATTAATGAAGCGATGTTTGGCTATGGCGAAGCAATTAAACAACTTATTTCAGCGGATATTTTCCCGGGTGACATGCTGTTGAAAAACTTCGGTGTAACGCGTCATGGTCGAGTAATTTTCTATGACTATGATGAAATTACTTATATGAATGAAGTAAATTTCAGAATAAAACCCAAAGCGGTTACTGAAGAGCAAATGTATGCTGCAGAGCCTTGGTATAGCGTTATGCCTGGTGACATGTTCCCCGAGGAGTTGGCAACATTCGCCCTAGCAAACCCTGCTTATTTAAAAGCCTTTAAAATACATCACCAAGACTTATTAACCGCTGCTTACTGGCAGCAATGTCAGCAAGATGTCGCTAATGGTATTTATAAAGATGTCTTTCCTTATCCGAACGAATATCGACTTAAAAGCTTAACGACAGAAACATAAAAAGCGAGTCACTAAACACTATTTCCGATGATATTGGCTGATATACTAGCAATTTGCTGATAAATCAGCCAAACAGTCACAAAATAGTAAAAAAATGATAATTCCCCTTTACCTTTGTCTGCGCATCAGTATAATTCGAATCCGTTGCAGGGGTGTAGTTCCAATTGGTAGAACAGCGGTCTCCAAAACCGATGGTTGGGAGTTCGAGTCTCTCCACCCCTGCCATTTTCCTCTCTGTATTCCAGTAAAACATCTCAATAATCTTGTTAAATTACCTATAGCTATAACATAAGCAAAAAGTCTGTTTTTATCTGCTTTTCGTTAGAGCTTAATTCTGTCATTATACTTCACCTAAAACATAACGACCTAAAACATAACTAGCCAAATTCCCTGATGAGCATTAACCAACAGCAATACGAGCAACTAACTGAAATGGGTATTAGCCTATGGCAGTTACGTAATCATGCAAATCAAAGTGAAACCGCATCGGATAACAGTAAAGTATACTCAGACATTAATTTATCTGAGTTAGCCCAAAAACAACTTTTTCGCGACATACTGCTGGCAACCAAGTTAAGTATTGGTGAAATCAGTCATCAAGGCGACCATTTAGATTTTGGCTTATTCAATTGGTATTTCACCGACGACACCTCAACAAATGAAATACGCTGGCATGAGCAACAGTTATGCACTCCTTCAATCACAAGTATTGCTAAGTCACCAATGCTTAAAAAACAGTTATGGCAAGTGTTGAGTAATCACAATGACGAATAATTCCAAGACAAAAAAAGCACTATTCACTGATATTAACAAAAGTGATGTTGGCGACTTAATGTCGATCGAATTAGCATGTCATTCACACCCTTGGAGTGAGAAGACTTTCTCTAGCTGCATTGGTGGAAGGTATTTTGGCGAGCAGCTTTTTCTTGATGAGAAAAAGCAAAGTGCCACTGGATTTTACATTGGTGAGTATGTTGTGGGTGAAGCCACCTTGATGGATATTTGTGTTGCTCCAGCTGAGCAAGGGCAAGGCTTTGGTAAGGTATTGCTTAATCAATTTTTAGCGCAAGCTAAAAAATTAGGGGCGCAAAAAATATTTTTAGAAGTGCGCGCTAAAAATATTTCCGCACAAATGATGTACATGAACGCTGGCTTTATCGAAATTGACCGAAGAACTGGTTACTACCCAAGTAGTTCAGGTTTTGGCTATGAAGATGCTATTGTTATGTCACTCAAGTGTTAGTCTTTCTCTGCACCATTAACTCTGTAACATTAACTCTGCGCTATTCACCTTTCCCATCAGCGCTTATTAAATTTTGCAGTGTTATTAACAAATAACAACATTTAAATACCTAAACTCCCTAGTTTACTTTGCTGCTGATATTAGAATAGCTGTCATAAAGTAAAAGGGGATTAACATGTTTACTCGGATCAAGCCAACCACTGACAGCCAACTTTCAAATGATGATGTTGCAAACCTTATTGTCGATGATGCAATAACTAAGCTTTCCCAGCTAACCGATTTAACCAAAGAACAGGCTTTTACCTTGTTGGTTAACCATATAAAGTCACAAGTTAGCATTGAAGAAAGTCAAAAGTTAACGACTCCTGTGTTAGAGGCTAATGAATCACAATTCATTTCTAGCTTATTTAACTAGTCCAACTCCAACACCGCAAAAAAACATTATTTCTCATGTATTTTTTATTGTGATTTAGATTACTTCAAAGACACTCCTAGTTTTTAAACAAAAGTTCAATTTTGTTATATATCTTCAACCTACTATTACTAATTGTTCTAATTAGCTATTTTTTGTCGCTACAATCATCTGACCAGTGGTGATATATTTCATCTCCAATAAAAATAACTACCTAAAAAACATAATGAAATCAAAAAGAGTCTCTTTTATTCGTGGTACTAGGCACTACTTTTCTCTAGCATTAACATTATTGCTATTCGCCTGTGGCAGCAGTGATGAAAGTGGCGAAATAGAACAACCAGAACCTTCAATAGCAGCTCCATTACCGCCAGTAGAGACAGAGGAGAAAGCCAACAATGCACCGGTAATTTCAGGTAAAACAGATATTGCTCACATTGACACCTTGTTTAGCTTTACTCCGACACTAATAGATAGCGATGGTGATACCATCATCTTAACCGTTGAGAGTTTACCCAGTTGGCTTACCTTAATCGATCACACTTTATCGGGCACCCCCAGTATTGAAGATATTGGCGATCATAAATTAACTTTGCTTGCTTCTGATAATAAAGACACAAGCAGTATAGAGTTAGTTATCAATGTCCTGAACTTACCAAAAACTCCTGAGTCGAGTGACAATATTGCGCCAACAATCAGTGGTGCTCCGGCAAATGCCGCCTTAGGACAAAGCTTTAGTTTCTCTCCAACGGCAACAGATGAAAATGATGATAACCTGAGCTTTTATTCGAATAACTTGCCCGATTGGTTAACACTTGATAACGCCACGGGTAAATTAGCAGGCAAACCACTACTGAGTAATGTAGGCCTTCATAAAGATATCATTTTACATGTTACCGATGGCTATTTAACGGCCTCATTAGTGTTTAATCTTACCGTGGTTAAAGATCATACTGTCCCAGAGTTAACGCTTACAACCTCATCAGCAAGAGCAAATGAGTTATATAACTTTACCTTAACTCATAACGGCAAAGAAACGAGTACCATTACCTTTAGCAGTAACAACCTTCCTCATTGGCTAACCCTTGCTCATGATACAGGTGTGCTTAGTGGTACTCCTAGCATGGAGGATGTAGGTGATAATACTTTTTCCATTAATATAAATGATGGTACCAGTAATCACGATGTCGAATTTACCATTGCTGTTGAACAAAGCTTCTTAGCATTAGCGCTTAGCACAGGTAATACCCTTGTTATTGAAGACAATACTGTATTGTTATCCGCAGCATTAGCTGAAATTTCTCAACATAAAGCACATTTTAATGACATCAAGTCACAACTGTTCAAGCTCGATTCTGCCAGTGAAAAGTTGACCAGTATAGATTGGCGCCCTAGCCACGATGCCGCGATTATATCGCCGGAATACCCTTTTAATGATACCGTACTTTATACTACACATGCCGCCAAAAAAGCTGACGCTATTGCGGTTGACTCGTTTGCCGTTGCCGGCAGTAAAGCGTTAAATAGCGGTCGCTACTTAGCATTTGCGGGTAATCCGTTTAGAAATATTATTAACGAGCAAATGGTGAAGTTTCTCCATAATAGTTTTGATTGGTTAAGTCAAAAAAAGCATGATCAATTAACCCAGTTTAACGTAGTGCTGAGCCAGCTTGACGAGAGCCATTACTTTCGAGATCGCAGTAAAACTCGTGAATGGTTAGACACTAATGTCGCTAATATTAACTATAACGACACAGGTGCTTGTGACGGTACTTTACTGGCCAGTTGTCTAACTGATAAACCTGACTTACTGATAATTTCTCGCTTCACCCGTGACACAGATGATAAAGCTGCAATTATTAAAAGTGTCCAAACCGCTTTAAATGAAAATATTCCGGTTATTTATATTCAATATGATGGCGGCATCGGCGAACATGGTCGTGAATTATTAAGCTTAATGAATATTAGCCATGGTGGAGATAACTATTGGTCTGATAGGTACCTGTCGGCATTTGATCCCAATACCATAATGGACGCGTTGCCGAGTAATATTGCTAAGATAAAGACCTTATTAACCAATTTTAATAACAAAAAATTTAACGTAGATTTAACCGGCTGTGCAACAAGAAGTTGTCCCGATGAGTCTAATGTCCAAGCAGAGTTTTTTGATGGTGCTAATGCGATAAAAGCGATGTTTAATAGTTTTGATGCGCAAAAATTAGATATTTTTACCTCCAGTGATTATCGTCTACATAAGTTACTTATCTTACTGGCCGATCATTACCGACAAAGCGTAACGTATCCAATGGATAAGCAAACAACAGATACCGTAGAGTTTTTCCAGTCATTATTCGCTGATTATGCTGTGTATAACACCCGCAGTGTCAATCCGACACAAAAGGATATGGGCAACTTTAGCCGTTCTGGCTTCAGTCACATCACTGCTGAAAATGCCATTGTTACCTTAACTTCAAAGCCGTCATTTCGCTCTGCTGGTGTTTATGCGCTTCCAGGGCAAACTTTCACTATAACGCGAACCGACAATAACACTGCTGATACCAGTGTTTTCATCAATACCTTAAGAACTGGCGCAACGCATATTTTTAATGATAATGGCTATAATCGCCCCTATTTACTACAAACTAATCGAATTGCCATTAGCCCAGGCGAACGCATTGAAATTACCTCAAGTTACGGTGGTCCAATACAAATAGGTTTTAGCCAAAAGGATATCGACGTCAGCTTTGAATTTGAAAACATTGGACGTCACCCGCATTGGCGAACCCCAGCTGATGATATAGTTTTCGCACAGAAAATGGCGCAAGCAGACTATGATTGGGCAGAAATTGCCACCGAAGGTTTTGAAGTACACTCAAAGTTAACAAAACTAAGTGCTTCTTTAGCTGGCAGCATTTGGCCAGTGGCATCTGACTTTGCCAATGCCACCTACCAATATACCCACAACATGGTACATGTTTTAGCTGGGTTTCAAGGACCCGGCATAGATGTAGTGCCTGAGATTCACGACTTTGTTACTGCCCGTGGCTTAAGCGTTGATACCATAGATATTGTCAAACACATGAATGCAGATCAGCCTACTTGTGGCTGGGGCTGTAGTGGTAATCCTTACGATGCTGGTTGGAATTTTAGCCCAGCGGGACATGGTGATTTACATGAATTAGGTCATGGGATTGAGCGAAGCAGCATGCGCTTTGAAGGTTACGGTGGACATTCAAACACAAATTTTTATTCTTATTTTTCTAAATCTGTTTATGAAGATGATACCGATCAATCGGCAAGCTGTCAGAGTTTGCCGTTTGAATCAATCTTTAATACCCTACAGCAAAGCCAACTTGCCGCAGATCCTAGTGCTTATATGCAAAGCAACTTAACAAAAAGTTGGTCTGAGCATCACGCTATTTACTTGCAACTGATGATGGCAGCTCAAGCAGAAGGTACTATCACTAACGGCTGGTATTTGTACCCCAGACTGCATATTTGGGATAGAGAGATGTGGCGTTTTGATAATTCAGAAGACGCTTGGAATACGGGTAAAGTTGCACTTGGCTTTGATGATTACACACTAACGGATTTCAGCGCTGCTAGCCAAAATGACCGATTATTTATTTCACTATCAGAGATTACTCAACTGAACTTAACCGATTGGTTTGCCATGTATGGCTTTACCGTATCAGATAAAGCCAAAGCTCAAGTACTGGCTAAAGGCCATAAATTGCTCGATAAAATTTTCTACACTTCAACGGGTACTGGTTATTGTTCAAGCTTAAATCAAAACGCCATAGCCGTTGATGGCGTGCAAGTTTGGCCTATGCCCTAAGCGTAATTTCATTGCTTAACCCCCTTCACAATCACTAACTTATCGTGCAGTAGTTACTGCACGATAAGTTACGCTTTTTCACTTAGACACGTCACCTTAAGTTATCGATTAAAAAGTTGTCGATAATAGCGCTGCTTTTTGCGGATTTATCCTAATTTAATGCTACAATGCGCGCAATTTTCCAATTTTTAAGAAAAGTCCTATTCACTTGGCGCTTTTCCCTTATTTATACAACAGGTAATTTGCATGTCTGTACAGCAAGAGCAAGTCGATTTACGTCGTACCTTTGCCATCATTTCTCACCCGGATGCGGGTAAAACAACCATTACTGAAAAGGTACTTTTGTTCGGTCAAGCCTTACAAAAAGCCGGTACAGTGAAAGGTAAAAAATCGGGTCAACATGCAAAATCTGACTGGATGGAAATGGAGAAAGATCGTGGTATATCTATCACGACCTCGGTAATGCAGTTTCCATACAACGATTGTCTAGTCAACTTACTTGATACACCTGGTCATGAAGACTTCTCTGAAGATACTTACCGTACCTTAACGGCCGTTGACTCATGTTTAATGGTTATTGATGTTGCCAAAGGTGTTGAAGCACGTACCGTTAAGTTAATGGAAGTTACCCGTTTACGTGACACGCCAATTATCACCTTCATGAACAAAATGGACCGTGATGTACGTGATCCAATGGAAGTCATGGATGAAGTTGAAGAAGTTTTAAAAATTAAGTGTGCACCAATTACTTGGCCAATAGGCATGGGTAAGGAGTTTAAAGGTGTTTATAACCTAGTTACTAACGAAACTTTTTTATATCAATCAGGCTTAGGTCATACCATCCAAGAAGTACGTATCATTAAAGGCCTAGATAACCCTGAACTTGATGAAGCGGTTGGCAGCTATGCCGATGACTTACGTGAAGAGCTAGAACTAGTGCAAGGTGCTTCACATGAGTTTGATTTAGACGAATTCTTAAAAGGTGAGCTAACACCAGTATTTTTTGGTACGGCTTTAGGTAACTTTGGTGTTGATCACATGCTTGATGGTTTAACCAAATGGGCACCAAAACCATTACCTCGTAAAACCGATTTGCGTGAAGTCGTCGCACAAGAAGATAAATTCTCAGGTTTTGTTTTTAAAATTCAAGCGAATATGGATCCTAAACATAGGGACCGTATCGCATTCATGCGTATTTGTTCAGGCAAATATGAAAAAGGCATGAAGATGAAACAAGTACGCCTTGGCAAAGATGTAAAAATTGCTGATGCGGTAACCTTTATGGCGGGTGATAGATCTAACGTTGAAGAAGCTTACGCTGGTGACATTATTGGTTTACATAATCATGGCAGTATTCAAATTGGCGATACCTTCACCGCAGGTGAAATGATGAAGTTTAGTGGTATTCCTAACTTCGCGCCTGAAATGTTCCGTCGTATTCGCTTAAAAGATCCATTAAAAGCCAAGCAATTACAAAAAGGCTTAATCCAGCTTTCAGAAGAAGGTGCGGTGCAAGTATTTAGGCCATTCATTAACAACGATATGATTGTTGGTGCAGTTGGTGTGCTTCAGTTTGAAGTGGTAGTACAACGCCTTAAAACTGAATACAAAGTTGATGCGATTTATGAGCCAATCAGTGTCGCAACGGCTCGTTGGTGTACCTGTGATGATGAACGTACTTTAGAGCAGTTCAAGAAGAAAGCGGGTGATAACTTAGCGCTTGATGGTGGTGATAACTTAACGTATATCGCACCAACGATGGTGAATTTATCATTAGCGCAAGAGCGTAATCCCGATATTAAGTTCCACTCGACGCGTGAACACTAATTTTTTTGCTGCCTAAATTGAATTTTTGCTGCATTGCCGGCGAAATTTTATCAAGTCACTTAGTACACTAAGCTTCCTGATAAAATTTCTTGACCGCTTTGCAAAAATCCAATTTAGTTTGCAAAACCGAGCTTTCCAGTATGGAAGCGTTAAGAAATAAATTTGCTCTGTGCTAGATCTGCTAGAAATATAGCACCGTAGACTTTTAAAGCCGAGTTACTGATGGTAATAAAAGCGATTTTCACAAGGAGGGAACCTTGTGTTAAGCCCCATGGACGGGTTTACGCGTATCGCTTGTTTACCTCAGTGACTCGGCAAAACTACAGAGCTAAGTAGAAAATAAACGAGACATAATATGAATATTAAACAGATCCTCTCTGAAAAAGTTAGTGCAGCAATGACTGCAGCTGGTTTACCTGAAGGCACTAACCCGGCAGTTAGTTTATCTAACCGCCCAAACTTTGGTGATTATCAAGCCAATGGCGTGATGGGTGCAGCTAAAAAGCTTAAAACTAACCCTAGAGAATTAGCAACAAAGGTTGTTGAAAACTTAGATTTAACGGGTATCGCAAGCAAAGTTGAACTTGCAGGTCCCGGCTTTATTAATATTCACCTTGATGAAAACTGGTTAGCTGCTCAGCTAAATACGGTTGCTCAAGATGCAAATATCGGTGTTACTCAACGCGGCACTGTTGCAGGTGATGACGTAAAAACCGTTGTTGTTGATTACTCAGCACCAAACCTTGCCAAAGAAATGCACGTAGGTCACTTACGTTCAACTATCATTGGTGATGCTGTAGTTCGCGCATTAGAATTTCGTGGCGATACCGTCATTCGTCAAAATCACATGGGCGATTGGGGTACGCAGTTTGGTATGTTAATCGCGCATTTAAGCGATAAACTTGCCAGTGATGAAGTTGCTGAAACTGCCCTTGCTGATTTAGAAAACTTCTACCGAGAAGCAAAAGTACGCTTTGATGAAGAAGAAGGCTTTGCCGATAGAGCACGTGCTGACGTTGTTAAACTGCAAAGTGGTGATGAAGCATGTGCAAAATTATGGCAACAGTTCATTGATATTTCTATCAGCCACAGTGAAGAGATTTATGAAAAATTAAACGTGTCATTGAAACGCTCAGATATTATGGGCGAAAGTGCTTATAACGATGATTTAAACAATGTCATTGATGAACTTATGGCAAAAGAGATTGCTGTAGAAGATCAAGGCGCTAAAGTGGTTTTCATTGATGAAATGGCTAACAAAGACGGTGAACCGTCAGTGTTTATCGTGCAAAAATCTGGTGGTGGTTTCTTATATGCAACCACCGATTTATCAGCGTGTCGCTACCGCAGTGGTAAGCTAGCTGCTGATCGCATTGTTATCTTCACTGATGCTCGTCAAGCGCTTCATTTTAAGCAAGTTGAAATTGTTGCTCGCAAAGCAGGCTTCTTACCTGAGAACGTTGGTTATCAGCATTGTCCATTTGGCATGATGATGGGGGATGATGGCAAACCATTTAAAACCCGTACTGGCGGTACCATTAAATTAGCTGAACTTCTTGATGAAGCGGTCGTTCGCGCTGCTGATTTAATTAAAGAGAAAAACCCAGAAATCAGTGGTACAGATTTGAAAGTAATCTCTGAAAAAGTAGGTATTGGCGCAGTTAAATTTGCCGATTTATCGAAAAACCGTACTAGCGATTATATCTTCAACTGGAAGACCATGCTGAGCTTTGAAGGTGCCACAGCGCCTTATTTACAATACGCTTACTCACGTATTCAAAGTATTTTCTCTAAGGCCGGCACTGTCGACAGTAATGCAGTTATTAGCATTGTTGAGCCACAAGAAAAGGCACTCGCGCTTAAATTATTACAACTTGAAGATACTGTTGACGCGGTAATTAGCGAATGTACGCCAAACTTACTTTGTAACTACCTTTACGAATTAGCCAGTCTTTACATGAGTTTTTATGAAGCCTGCCCTATTCTTAAAGAAGGTATTAGTGATGAAGTAAAAGCATCGCGTTTAGCTTTATGCCAAGTTATTGCTAACACCTTAAAACAAGGTTTAGATATTCTAGGCATTGAAGTCATGGATCGCATGTAACGATCTAAATTTAACCCTAGTTAACGCAATTGATTCGTCAAAGGTACTCACTGACTTACGTCAGCTCCGTGCATTTTCCTTCCACTTGCACTAACTAGGAATAAATTAACACAGTAGATTATAATTATATTCTGTGAGTTCAAAAAGAGTAAGCTTCATAATCAGGATGATTATGCAGAGCGTCCACGGACGGATTTACAGCGTCTTACTTGTTTGAATCACAGTGTATAAGTTATGACAGATGATAGAGTAAAACTATTCTCAACCAAATTTGATCGAGGAGGCAGTGGTGCAATTTACCGATAGTCATTGTCACCTTGATGACTCAGTCTTTGCTAAGCAGTTACCTAATTTATTAGCGCAATGTCATCAGCTAGCAATCAAGCGCATTATCATCCCTTCAACGTCACCTGATAACTTTGATGACGTATTAAGTCTCGCCCAAGACTTCCATAACAAACCAATCAAACTTTATCCCTGCTTAGGTATCCATCCATGGTTTTTAACTGACCTTGATGACTCTCACCTTGAGTTATTAAATCAAAGTGTTACCAGAGCAAAGCAAGGGATAATTGCAATTGGTGAAATAGGTATAGATGGCGCGAATATCAAGCGCAGTGATAACCCCGAGTTAGCTTTAGCCAAACAGCAGCACTTTTTCGATTACCAACTAAATCTTGCTAAGCAACATAATTTACCGGTAATTGTGCACCACAGACAGTCTCATCAATACATAGTGCCGATGTTGAAGCGTTACCAACTTAAGCGTTCTGGCATTATCCACGGATTTTCCGGCAGCTATCAACAAGCAAAAGATTATATTGATTTAGGCTTTAAACTGGGTGTTGGTAGTACCATTAGCTTCTCACGTGCTAAAAAAACTATTAATACCATCAGAAGGTTACCACTAGAGAGTTTGGTGTTAGAAACTGACGCGCCATCAATGCCATTAAGTAAAGAACTGCTTAGTAGTATTACGCCAAGTAAAGAAGACTTCACCACCACAGCTGAACAAGCTCCGAACTCGCCAATAAACCTAGTACAAGTATTTCAGTTACTTGCTGATATACGAGAAGAAAGCCCCACTGATATTGCTGAGATTATTGTACAGAACATCGAGCAAATATTTTTTAGTTAAGCCCTGCTAAACTTATTTGTTTTGGGTGTCTGATGACAAGCGGTAACCACGTCGACTAAAACGGTTTAAGCCTCTTGTGAGTAGAAAGCCAACAATCCCCGCTAATAACAACATTAAGCGCTGCAGAGATTGCTGCTCTTCATCAGCTTTCGCTAAAATATCGGTTAAATAGCTTTGCTCTATGGTAAAACGTAAATAGCCATGTAAATTATTTTTGTCGCTAGCTGTGTGTCGGATCTCTTCAACAAACGGCGTCCATTTGCCCGATAAGTTACGCTGGTGTGGTGAAATACCATAAAGCTCACCAACCGTTTTCGCTTTGCTTACTTCAACGCTATCGCCTTGTTTATCTTTTTCTAGCGAAACACTCGACACTAGCAACAATCCGGTTTCATCATATAAGTGCGCTTGTTTAACAAAGTTTACTTTAGCCAAACCATCTAGATAGCGCTGCAATATTAATTTTTGCGCAACTTTATTATCAACATTTTGTTCGAGTAATACCGCAGCACCGGCAACACCTTGCTGCAATTGTTGCTTAGCAATAAAGTTAAAGTGCTCTGTTAACGCTTTACGATTCTTTACCCCGGTCGATTGTAAAATAGCCATCAGCACTATGATAAGCAAAATTGCACTAGCTAATTGCAGAATTTTATTATAAATCGATGATAATTTAGGGTATAAAGGCTGTTCGGCTTGCTTCATATAAACATTTAAAACTATTTAACGCAGTAATACTGTCACTATAGTTAGATTATTCACTGATGTGAAGTTTATTATTTTTTACAGAGCCAAGTCACTTAAAGGTAGCAGTTTCAGCACTTTAATGTGGTTTGAGTTTAAATCAATAACCTAGAGAGTTAACGTGTCTTTTACCGCCAATATATTGCCTTTATCACTTGAACAGTACTTTTCATCACTACCTGAAGTTAATCAGCTACCTGTCACTTTTACCTTATCAGAGCAAGCTTTGACAATTGGCGAACATGATTCAAATTTAATAGCTGAAGATAGTACTGAATTAGTGGTGTTCCAAGCGTTAACGCTATCAACACTTTTAGCATTACAAGCGCAAACAAAAATAGCGCTAAAAAGCTTAACCACGATTAATCACCGCAATCAGCAAACAAGTTTTCGCTTTACGGTTCAGTGTGATGACTTTACCCAGTCACGTAAAGCTTTAGCGGAATTTGCCCTTGAACATAAGGTTGAAGCTGCACTACTTATCAATGCACCTAAGTTGATTGAGCCCGGCTTATTGGTTATGGATATGGACTCAACCACCATAGAAATTGAATGTATTGATGAAATTGCCAAACTTGCTGGTGTCGGTGAAGAAGTAGCAGAAGTGACAGAGCGCGCCATGCTAGGAGAGCTTGATTTTGCCCAAAGTTTACACCAACGCGTGGCAACATTGGCTGAGTCACCAGAAACAATACTCAGTGATGTCGCTAAAAACATCCCGCTAATGGCAGGATTAGAAAACTTAATTAATGAGCTAAAAACGCACAACTGGCGCATCGCTATTGCTTCAGGCGGCTTTACTTACTTTGCTGACCATTTAAAAGAAACGCTAAACCTTGATGCTGCTTTTGCCAATACCCTAGAAATTGTTGACGGAAAGCTTACAGGTAAGGTGCTAGGCAGTGTTGTTGATGCGCAAGTAAAAGCAGATTCATTAGCTATTTTGAGTAAAGAGTATCAAATCCCCCATAGTCAAACTGTTGCCATGGGTGATGGCGCTAATGACTTGGTAATGATGTCTGCAGCAAGCTTCGGCGTTGCGTTTCATGCTAAACCTATCGTACTCGCACAAGCTGATAGTAGCATTAATCAACAAGGATTAGACTGCCTATTACATTGGTTAGCTTAAACAAGCCAATCAGATATAGAAAGTAAAAAGCCTAAAAATTAGCTCACTAGTCTTTAGGCTTTTTCGTAGGTTCATGTTAAATAGTATGGTTAATGGTTAATGGTTAATGGTTAAAAGAATGCCTTAATAATACCTCTTGAGTCACGTCAATAAACTGAATTAGCCCTGCTACACTGAAAATACTTTGTTCCAGCTGTTTTCCTCGATGAATTGCATAAGCACTAATATATGCCAACTCAGGGTTTAAATGTTCCATATGGGCTTCATCACTTCGAGATAGTTTTAATTCAATAGCAAAGAAATCCCCTGCTTTTACTGACTTTTTAATGAAAAAATGCTTCAACTCAGGCGTATCTAATTCACTGGCTAACTTTATTGTCACTTGTTTTTCAATTCCTGACATTTTTGCATTAATAGCAATATAAACAAGCTCACTGACCGCAATATCACTGGTGGTTAATTTTTTCATCTGCTGATCAAGCAAGTTTCTCAAAGGTAAGTGACCTAGGATTGGGTATAAGTTATAAAAACCATCACGATCACTTAACGTAGACATAGCCGAAACAATACTTCTATGACTTTTCACTGAATGCTTGCCAGTTAATAGGTTTTCCACTTTATAGCGGCTACCGCTTGATTGTACTAAGGCAGTAGGAATAACCATATTTACCGCAGCCAATGTTCTCAGTGCTGCAGATAAACCCGGTGTTAGCATGGCGTATTCATCGGGCGTTAATTTATCTTTATTTTTATCTATTAATAACTTAAAGAATGAACGACCAATATGCTGATGCTCTTTCACCGAGACCCTCAGGTTTACCACCCTACTATCTTCGCTGATCCGCATCACTTTATATGGCAGTTTCTTAAGGTCGAATGCCGAGGTGATTTTTTGCAGTTTAGGGAAACTTAAATAAACAATATCACCCTTAGCTAATGTTGCGGGCTCGGCTAGTTCAATTTTCAACCCTGAAACAGAAAAGTCTGCTGACTGGCCAGACCATGCAAAAGCTTGGCTTTCAATTTTTGCCGGTGTTTTATATTTAAAACGAACCTCTTGGCGTTGATGGCCAAAGGTTAATGATATTTCATCAACCTGCCCGCGTTCATCGCCATATTTGTGGCCAAAGCTTTTCAACCTTTCCAAATCGATTCCTTGATAGCCTAACGCTTGATAATCACTAAGCTCACTACTTTCGGTAATATCAATAGCGTTTACCATGTATGGTAACTGTTTGAGAATATCAGTCACTTCACCTGATGGTGGCGGGTTTAAGTAGCCTTGCTGCTTCGTTATTTCATTGGAAAGCGTATAGGGAGAGTATGCTCGCTCTGGATTAACTTCTTGGTAATTTAGCGCAGTTATCGCAAAAGAGTTTTTGCTCGCGGCAAACGCTAAAAACTGTAAAAAGAAAGCATTGTCGTCTTTTAGCTGCAGTTCATCTACCGTATAAAAGAACTTTTGCCCTTTATGCTGGTGAATAAAACTAAACACCAATAAATTTTTACCTTGCAGCTGCATCTCTTTTAAGCGCTGAAAGCGCTCTTCATTGATTAAATAATGTAAAGTGGAGTGCTTCTTATCATCTTGCCAATATTGATATAAGGCATAGTTATTTTTAGTAGTTAATGCGTACCGCGGCGAAATACCATCGGCAAAGGTATTGCTATTATCCATAAATAGCGCAAGTTCATTAATTTTAACTAATGAAAACTGCTCAAAACTTCTCACTTGTAAAGCGACTAAACTGTTATCTAAGTTTATTTTATAACGACGTTTATTACCCTGAATGTAACCCGCTAAAAATCGCTGGAAACCATCTCTTTCTGGAATATCAAATCGTTGACAACCGATAAGTTGCGTGCCTGAATCCCGAATGACATTCTTCACTTTAAAATGAAAAACACTATTTTTGTTAAATTGAAACTCTTGCTGCAAGCCTGTAAAAGTTACGGTGAATTCATCACCTTTATATAGCGCTGTTTCATTTATCAGTTTAAGCTTTAACCCTTGTACGCTAATATCAACGGTATTGGCTTTAACTTCTAGTTTTTCAGATAAACTTAAAGTAACCGGGATAGCAAAGTTCATTCGCTCCTCGGCTCGATTAGGATAATTGTCTAACTGGTGTAATCTTGCCGGATATTGCAGCTTTTCTACTGTTGGAGTTTTATCCTGCTTTATCTCCTCGGCTTCACTTTGAGAGTTTTGCTCATTTTGATAAATGTTGCGAAAACTGTTTTTGGCGTTTCTAACCGCTTCATACACACCAAAGGTATAACCACCATAGTGTGAAACGTTTTCTTTAAAAGCTTCAATCCCCACTTCATCTAAGAAGTGGCTTTGCCCTTGAAAGTCAAATAACTGACAGTCACCATCGACTAAACCGCGTAAATCAATGGCGCGAGTACAAGCAGATGCTAGGCGCTTCAACTCCATCTTAAGTAAAAAGCGTTCGTTTTTTGTCAGCTGCCCTGTAGATGCAGTAAACGCAGCTTCAAAGTCACCTTTATTCACTCGGCCACGAAACTTACTAATTAACTGACTGTGTTTGCTAAAATCTTTATTCATATCAATTATTTATTATAGATTTACGATATTTATTACGTTTAAATTCATATAGCAAAAGTGCGGATATTTCTCTGCACTCACTTTAGCTTAGACAATATAAGCAAAATCATTATAATTTAACCCAAATATTTAAAAACAACCAAGCAATTTTTGTGCCCTTGAACAAGTTGTTCAAACAAAGTCAGTAATCTATGGCTTATCGGCAATCAATTTTTGATACATTTAAAACGCTAAAGGTAGGTAATCTCTTCATGGTAAAAGCAGCAAAAATTGAGTTTGTGTGTTCCGATTGCGGTATGAATTACACTCGCTGGCAAGGACAGTGCCGCTGTGGTGCTTGGAATACCATTGTTGAGATGAAAATATCTAAAACAGCAAAAGCGAGCACTGTTCGCAAAACTAGCACGGGCGGGTACGCAGGTTTAGCAGGTGGCGGCTCTAAGAAAATTAATGACATAGCAACAACAGAGGCGGCAAAAAGGTTAACCGGCATTGGTGAGCTTGACCGAGTATTATCAGGCGGCGTTACCACAGGTTCGGTAAATATTATCTCTGGCGACCCTGGCGCAGGTAAAACCACGCTACTCTCAGATCTCATCGCTAGAATGTCACAAACAACCGCTTCACTTTATTGTACTGCAGAAGAGTCATTATCTCAGTTTAAAAACCGAGTAAATCGACTGAAACTCGATTATAACGAAGATAGCTTGTACCTGCTCGCAGAAACAAGTGTTGAAGCAATTATTGAAGAGCTTGAAACTCACAAGATAAAATTTGCTGTCATTGACTCGATTCAAGCTGTTGTGACTGACAATGCTAATGGTAGTCCAGGTTCACCGTCGCAAGTGAAAAGTGCTGCACAAGCCCTGACACAGTATTGTAAGCAAAATGATGTCACTATGTTCATCATCGCTCACGTCAATAAAAACAATGAGATTGCCGGACCACAAACACTGGTTCATATTGTCGATGCGTTACTGCACATAGACACCAATGATGGTCAGATCCGTACTTTACGTGCCAACAAAAACCGTTTTGGTGATATTGATACTGTCGGTATTTTTAAAATGTGTGAGCGCGGCATGCTTAGTGTCGATAACCCGAGCGAAATTTTCTTATCAGGCTCAAGTACAGAATCTCCGGGCTCAGCCATTACTTGTATCCGTAAAGGTAACCGTAATTTACTGCTTGAGATTCAATGTTTAACTACTGAAACCGAAGCAGAGTTTCCTCAGCGAGTTTGCGTAGGTTTGAACATGAACCGTATAAAAATGCTAACAGGGGTATTACGTAAACATACCAAAACAAAGATATTTCACGATACTTTTTTCAATATTGTTGGCGGCCTGAAAATTGATGAGTCTGAAACTTGTATTGACCTTGCGCTAGTAACCGCCCTGTTAAGTAGTTTAAATGATTTCGTTATCCCTCGAAGTACCTGCATCATGGGCGAATTAAGCTTAAATGGCGATGTGCGTCCGATTGACAGTGGTGTACCAAGAGTTAAAGAGGCTGCACAGCATGGTTTCACCGAGATTTTTATCCCTTATCGAAACTACCACAAGTCAATGGAAGGTTTAGGCGCTAAAATTTGTGCAGTAAAAACCATTCATGAGTTAATAGCACTGATCAAATAACATGTTAGCCGCGGTTTATGTGCACTAAAACTGACATATTCCGCATTGACTGATCAACGCTTTATTCGTCATTAGTTGCACTACTTAGCACTTTTAATGACAATGCCCTGTATTCACGTCACTTTAATAACCTAACGACGTTTGTTAAAGTGCCGATGTCAGAAAATTCACTACCTATTTACAGCGATGAATAAAATAACTAAATAGGTCACTTAAAAGATACTTTAAAGATAACTTAAAAGATAATTTTCCTATGAAATTTACGGTAAAAAGAGCGCTTATTGCCCTAGCTTGTTCATTAGCTTTGCCAATCAGTGCCCATGCAAATGATGAAAATGAAATCATTAAAACCGCACAGCCTTCAAGCGTTGAGCAATTAACCATAGAACGTATTTACAGTTCACCTTCGCTAAATGGTCAAACCCCTAAATCGCTGAAGTTCTCCCCTGATGGCACCCGTGTGACTTACTTGCAAGGGAAAGCGGAAGATCTAAATCGTTATGATTTATGGGAATACAATCTAGCAAGTAAAGAAAATAAATTACTAGTAGATTCACAATCGCTTTTTAGTGGTCCTGAGAATTTATCTGATGAAGAAAAAGCCCGACGAGAGCGCCAACGCATCTATGGTGTCGGTATTATGGAATACCAATTCTCTCGAGATGGTAGTGCGTTATTATTCCCACTTAACGGTGACATTTATTACTATCATTTAGCAAATAAGCAATCCAAGCGTTTAACAGAAACGCAAGGCTTTGAAACCGATGTTAAATTCTCACCAAAAGGTAATTATGTTTCATACATTCGTGAGCAAAATATTTATGTATTAAATATTGCCTCAGGTGAAGAACGTCAACTGACTATCGATGGTGGCGGTACCATTAAAAATGGCATGAGTGAGTTTGTCGCTCAAGAAGAAATGTCACGCATGACAGGCTACTGGTGGTCTCCTAATGAGCAGCACATTGCTTTTTTACGCGTTGATGAAACCCCAGTTCAAACCGTTATTCGCAATGAAATTTACGCGGAAAAAATAGAGCTCATTGAGCAGCGCTACCCGGCAACAGGCACTAACAATGTTCATATCCAATTAGCCGTAACGGATATTAAAGGTAAACGAATACGCTTTATTGACACCGGTGAAGACAAAGATATTTATATTCCACGTGTAAAATGGCTTAGCGACAGTAAAAAAGTCTCTTATCAATGGCAAAGTCGCGATCAAAAAACCTTAGTGCTTAAAACTTATGAGTTAAAAAAGCGTCGTCAGAAGACTTTACTAACAGAAAATTCAACACACTGGATTAACCTTCATAAAGATTTAACCTTTTTAAGTGATAACAAAAGCTTTATTTGGGCATCTGAACGTGATGGTTACAAACACCTTTACCATTACAACCTTAAAGGCGAGTTAATATCTCAGTTAACAAAAGGCGAATGGGTAGTTGATTCATTAACACGCGTTGACGAAAAAAATGGTTGGGTGTATTTCACCGGCCGCGCCGATACTCCGCTTGAGCGTCACTTATATAAAGTGCCACTAAACGGAAAATCACCTGAACATGTTCAGCGCATCACTAAACGCAATGGCTTTCATAGCATTAGTTTTAGCGCCACCAGTGAAAGCTATATCGATAGTTTTTCAAATGCCAAGACGCCAAAACAAGTAAGCTTACACCTTGCTAATGGCGAACATATTACCTGGTTAGCAGAAAACAAAGTCACACCAGACCACCCTGTAGCGCCATATTATGATGATCTAGTGATGCCTGAGTTTGGCTCGTTAAAATCAGATGATGGCCAAGCTGACTTGTTCTACAAGCTTTACAAGCCTAAAGACATGCAGCCGGGTAAAAAGTACCCAGTAATTGTTCGGGTTTATGGTGGTCCACACGCACAACGTGTTACCAACAAATGGCAAGGTGCAGATATGACGCAGCATATGCTGCAACAGGGTTATATTGTTTATCAACTTGATAACCGCGGCTCTAACTATCGTGGTACTGCTTTTGAGTTTCCAATTTATGAAACTCTTGGTCAAGTTGAAGTGGCCGACCAAATAACAGGGGTGAAGTTTTTACATACCCTGCCATACGTTGATAAAGAGCGCATCGGTATCTTTGGTCATTCATACGGCGGCTACATGGCGCTAATGACTATGTTCAAGGCGGGTGATTACTTTAAAGCGGGTGTTAGTGGTGCTCCCGTTACTGATTGGATGTTATACGATACACACTACACCGAGCGATACTTAAACCACCCTAAGGTGAATGCTGCTGGCTATCAGCAAAGTAGTGTTTTCCCTTACGTTTCAGGCTTAAGTGGCCCATTAATGGTTTATCATGGTATGGCTGATGATAACGTATTATTTACCAACACCACTAAGTTGATTAAAACCTTACAAGATGAAGGTAAGTTATTTGAATTGATGACCTACCCTGGTAGTAAACACAGTATGCGCGGCAAAAAAGTTAAAGTGCATTTGAATAATACCATCATGGACTTCTTTAACAGGCATTTTAAATAACGCTTAAAGAGACAAAGTTAATGCAACCAAGCGGCAAGTAACACCAGTTACTTGCCGTTTTTTTTATCGCGTATAATAATTTCCCCTAAAGATAACGCCATCAGTTTCATTGAAATATTTCACTATCGCCTCTGCATAATACAAGCCAAAATGACTGAAATATGACGGCAAATAAGCAATAAAAAAAGGTTACATTTAATTGCATTTATCTACCATTTTTCTGTTGCATTTTTATGACTGAAGGAGGATTATGAAGATGAAGAAAATGATTACGATAATAAAAGAGGTAAGATTATGAAGATTAAAATTTCAGGACATCACGTAGAAATTACTGAAGGTATCAAGCAATCTATCGAAAATAAATTTGCTAAAATCTCTAAGCATTATCCTTCTCTAATGGAGATAGACTCAAAGATTACCGTTGAGCCAAACCAACAAAAATTAGAAGTTACCACACTATATGAAGGAGCTAAAGTTACCGTTAACGCTTCAGACAAACAGCTTTATAAAGCTATTGCCAAAGTAACTAAGAAACTGCAATCCGCTCTTGCACATCGTAAGGGGCAGTTATCAGCCAAATTTAATAATAAGTTTGTTGTCCAACAAACAGACTTATATCAAGCCGCTCAATAGCGCTAGCTAAACACTTGTTATAACAAAACTATAACAAGCTACTTCCAACCAAAAGGCTGCATCTTGTATTACAAGATGCAGCCTTTAACGTTTTAAACTACTAATAAATATAGATTACAGAATAAATTTGTTGGTATTATTGCCATGTAACGAAGTTCAATGTTTTTTGAAATCTTTGTCGCGGTGGCGACGACACCCAAAAGGGGCTAAACGACAAGTCCCCTTTGGAATCCCGCGTCGCTGCCACACAAAACGCAATCTTGCATTCTTTCAAGTGCTATCGAGCTAACAGCGCTGAAGGGGCATCCATGCCCTACATCGCTTTTTTCATCATCAGGACAATAAGCTCCTGCATTGTCTAATAAGCTGCATCCTTGCAGCGTCATGATGAAAGTAGCTGGCACTTTCTCTCACTCCTGCGTTTTGACAGGCAGATTTGGTACTTGTTTCACTGCAATTTGAGTTAATGTCTTTTGATATAATTTCAAAAATTTCAGTAAATGTTAATTAACTTCTAGAAGCTAAAAACACCAACTCCCATCTCAGTAA
>OLII01000100.1_pt1 | contig 31163 bp, 28 predicted proteins | sample 1609481 | NCBI WGS metagenome assembly OLII01 (sample SAMN05416859, study PRJEB24817) | seawater metagenome | isolation source: Sea water | place: Canada:Atlantic | collected 2013-11 | reverse complement strand
TAGATCGTCGGCAGCGTCAGATGTGTATAAGAGACAGTGTTTTAATAAGTTTCAAAAATACTAAATAATAAAAAGGGAGTTGTTAATGGCTAGTTAAAAGAAAAAAGCCATTATTTAAGTAAATAATGGCTTTTTTAAAGTTGGTTTTGGTTGATTGTACTATTCTTTTATTCGAAAGATAAATTGAATTGCTTTAAGTTTAATTGACTTGGATCCATTTCAATGTTTTGCATCATCTCCATTATTTTAGAAGGATTCATGTTTTCTCCTAAAATTCTTGCAACTCCTACTCCAGCTTCTTTAGAGTATCCGAATGCAATTACTTCATCTATGGCATCAGAACTTCCCGTATAATAGATATTCATTTTCATTCCTTTTACATCCATTCTCATTAGACTTTTATATGTGTCAGAATTTCTAAGAATGTTAGTAATGGTTTTTTTCTCTGCCTCATAAGCCTCTTCATTATTCTGATATGGCAATGCTACAAGGTTTACTTTTCTAATACTTTTAAAAGTTTCTTTAACATCATCAGAAACATCTTCTGATTTTAATTTCAAGAAACTTAAAGGAATATCAACAGTCATAAAACCTGTTTTTTCCTGACTCTCTACTAGGTAAGATTGTAGTGATTTATCTTTGTTACAAGATGTCATTAACAATGTTACTACTACTAAAGATAAAACGGTTGCTATTTTTTTCATGGTTAAGTTTTTTATTTATTTTTTTTTGTAAAAGTGTCAGCTAATTTTGACATTTTATTGATATCAATGTTTCCTGTTAAAGAAATAACCATAGATTCTGACATCCCATTTGTTCTTTTGTCAATTCCTTTTACAAACATTAATACTTCACTAACAAAGTCTTTGTTTTTACCAGTTTTCACATAAATTAGAACTCGAGAACCATCTTCTTTTATTCTCATCAACTCAGTTAATTTTTGAGATTTTACAGCATTATTAACCATGCTTTCCATCTTTGATGCAATATCAGATTTATCTGTAGAGAACATTTTAAATTCATTTAAATCATCAATCATTTTAAAGACCTCAGTCATTTCATTGTTTCCTTGATCACTATTAAAGTTAAACTTTGATAGAATCTCAAAAGCATCTTTACTTATCACTACAGAAGAAACACCTTCCATATCTTCTAATTTATCAAATAAAGACTGACCGTAACTTACTATTGGTGCTACTACTAATACTATTAATAAAATTAATTTTTTCATTTTTCTTGGGTTTACTTGGTATTGTTAATTTACTTGGTTTTAAATATTTTGTTTACTGAATCTTCGTATACGTACAGGTTATTAAAAGCATCATTCCCTTTTTTTAGATTCATAGATAACATTTTTAAAGCACCTGTAACTTGAGCATATTGCTCCTTCGCTTTTTCAAATTCTAAATGTTTGTCGTATTCTACTTTTCCTGTATATACACTAAATAATAAGACTACAGACGCTGCAACAGATATCCATTTGAAGTTTCTTTTTTTCTTGGTTTTAAACTCAATGGTTTTTGTGAACGTTTCATCTTTACTTGCCTTAAAGTAGGTGAACATCATTTGATATTCTTCTAAATGCGGTGCAACATTATCTGATAAAAAATAAGCTTTTAACGTAGCTTCTTCTTGTAAAGTTGTTTCAGCATTTTCATACTTTTCTACTAATTTTTCTATGCTAGCTAACTCCATAGTTGTGTTTTTTAATTAATTCTTCTCTTATTGTTTTCCTTGCTCTTGATAAGGATACTCTCACAGCAGTTGGTTTCATGTCTAACATTTTGCATATTTCATCAAAATCATATTGCTCTACATCTCTTAATTGAATAATCAATTTCTGCTGTTCGGGTAAATTTTCAATGAGCTTGTGCACTTGGCTTACACTGTCTCTATACTCAAGTTTTTTATCTAAACTTGTGTCTTTTTCTTTGTAATTACTGTGAACTAATGTTAAATTACTTGCTTGTTTTGACTTTAAACGATCATAACAATAATTCTTAGTCATGGTCATTGCAAAGGCTTCTACATTTTTGTAATCAGCTAATTTTTCTTTGTTTCTCCATAATTTAAAAAATAATTCTTGTGTAGCATCTTCTGCTTCTTCAGTAGAGACTAATAGCCTCTTTGCTAGTCTGAAGACTTTATCTTTAAATGGTAAAACAACTTTTAAAAAGTCTGATTGATTCATTAGTTACTTGTAATTAGTTGCAATTATCTGATGATATTTTACTTATTTATTATCAGGTTTACATCATTACGACGAGGACCTTTATATTTTGTTACATAGTTCTATAAAAAAAATACTAATTATATGTAAATTGCGTTAATTCCTTTAAAGGTATTACTAAATATGAAAAATACATTTTTAAAAAGAGTTGCGCTAGTTTTACTTGTGGGAGTTTCATTTAGTAGTTGTGAAAACTCTGATCCTATTACTGTTGATATAGAAACTCAAGATTTTGTATGGAAAGGATTGAATGCTTATTACCTATACCAAGATCAAGTTGAAAATCTATCGGACATTCGTTTTAGCTCTGATACTCAATTGGTGAATTTTCTAAGTGATTTTTCTTCACCAGAAGATATATTTAATTCGCTTACTATAGCTGGTGATAATAGATCTTCCTTAGTATCAAATTTTAATTTAATCAATACTGCTACTCCATTTAGAAATTCTTTTACAACGGGTTTAGAATTTGGGGTTATGAAAGACCCAACAAGAATAGATAGTATTGTTGGGTATGTTTTAGATGTTCTTCCCTCCTCTTACGCTTCAACTCAAAACATTGCAAGAGGTGAATTTTTCTACGCTGTTGTTGATGAAAATAATAACATAATTAGACTAGCTGAAGATAATTATATAGACAACCTAATAGAATATCAACAAAGCACTTTAAGTTTGTTAATGTCAGATTTTGATGGAACAACTCTTACTCCAAATGGTAAAAGAGTAGATTTAATTAAAGAACAATACCAACATCCTGCGATTCATTTAAAAAAGGTAATTGATTTAGCGCCAACCAAAGTGGGTTATTTAATGTATCAGAATGATTTCTCTAGAAATTATATTCAAGATTTAAATGCTACAATGTTAGAATTTAGAAATGAACCCATAGATGAATTAATCTTAGATTTAAGATATAATATAGGTGGTGGTTCTTTTGCTAATACCGTTGCTGAAATTTCTTCAATGATTACAGGTCAATTTGCTAATGAAGTTTTAATTAAAGAAACTTGGAATACAAAAGCTCAAGAATGGTTTCAATTGAATCAACCTGACTCTATTGTTACTAGATTTCCTACAACTTTAGAAAACGGAACAACTATCAATAGCTTAAATCTTACCGATATTTATATCGTATTAAATGGAAATGATTATCGAGGAAACGCCGCATTAGAGCTGTTGATTAATAGTTTAGATGCTTATATGAATGTTCATGTCATTGGAAATTCAACCACAGGAAATAATATTGGTGCCATTACATTATATGATTCTCCAGATTACGATTTCTTTGCTATGAATGTTAATCATACCTATGCTTTACAGCCAGCCGTGTTAACTTTTTCTAACCTTAACGACCAAACTTACCAAAATGGTCTATCACCTGTAATGCAACTATGCCCCACAGAAAATCCTTTAGAGCTTGGTGAACTAGGTGAAGCAACAGATCCAATACTTAATAGAATTCTGAATTATATAACAACCGGAACTATTGCAGCACCTCCAGCTTGTAATTCATTGGGATTAGAAATATTATATAACAGCATACACGATCAAATAATTGAGGATAACGGAATATTTATAAAACAAGATTTACCTAATTTAGGACGATAATGAAAAAAATAAACTTACAATTTACAGTACTTGCACTTCTTTTTGCAACCCTTTTTACATCCTGTGAAAAAAGTGATAGCTTCCCTTCTTCTGCAAATGATGAAATCAATCTTTTTGTTTGGAGAGGAATGAATACTTTTTATTTATGGCAATCTGATGTTCCAGACCTCGCAGATACACGATTTTCTAATGTTGGACAATTATTTGCGAATTATTCAAATTTTGCATCTCCTAGAGAAGTTTTTGAAAGTCTACGATTTCAGCCAGGAGTTGTCGATCGTTTTTCTGTGATTGTTGATGATTATATTGCGTTAGAGAATTCTTTCCAAGGAATTAATGAAAGTACTGGAATGGAGTTTGGCTTGGTTCGTTATCAAAACGATCCTTCTGATGTTTTTGGGTATGTGCGTTATGTTGTACCCGGTTCTGATGCTGAAACAAAAGGAATTACTAGAGGAATGTTATTCTCTGAAGTAGATGGAGTTCAATTAACCGATTCTAATTTTGGAAATTTATTATTTTCTAGTAACAGTAACTATACCATTACACTCGCTGATTATAATAATGGAAATCCAATTTCAAACTCTACCACTTTTGCTTTAACCAAAAGTCAGTTGCAAGAAAATCCAGTTCATATAGCTACAACAATTACAGAAGGAGCAAATAAAATAGGTTATTTAATGTATAATCAATTTTCAGCTTCTTTTGATGCCCAATTAAATGCTGCATTTGCAACTTTTCAATCAGAAAATATTACTGATTTAATTATTGATTTACGTTATAATGGCGGTGGAAGAGTAAGTACAGCAACTTATTTAGGAGGAATGGTTACTGGTCAGTTTAATGGACAGTTATTTTCTAGAGAAGATTGGAATGAAAAAGTACAAGCTGCCATCGATCCTGTAAATTTTGAAAACAATTTTACAGATGAAATATTAAATAGAGATCAAACTGGAAATATTGTTTTGCAAGAGCCTATCAATTCTTTAAATCTAAACCGAGTGTATTTTATTACAACAGGTAATTCAGCTTCAGCTTCAGAATTGGTCATGAATAGTTTAGCTTCGTATATAGAAGTTAATTCTGTAGGAGCTACAACTATTGGTAAAGTACGTGGGTCTGTTACCTTATATAATTCTGATAATTATAGAAGAGATGGAGATAATCTAAATCCTAATCATACCTGGGCATTACAACCCTTGGTCTTAGAAATCGTAAACAAAGATGGGGTGAACTTTCCTGGAGGAATTGTTCCAACTGTAAACCTACCAGAGGATTATGAAAACTTAGGAGTTTTAGGAGAAAGAAGTGATCCGTTATTAGATAGAACGATTGTTTTAATTACTACGGGAAGTAGATCCGTTTCTTCAGATCGTAATTCTTTCTTTAGACATGAGGAAATTAGTAATTCTAAAATAACAACTCCAGCGAGTAATAATATGATAATTGACCTTAAAAAATAGTTTTTAAAAGCTACCTCTCTAAGATGTCAGGTCTAAATTCACTGGTGTTCTCATCATTTCTTTTTTGCGCGTAATGATAGCCAGAACTCCACCATTGTGTCATTTTTTCCGCATCAAAAACTAAAGAATTGGTAGTTAAAACAGTTGGTGTATAATAAAGATTCAGTTTTACATCTCTTTGCTTCGCATATAATTTACCAATAGTGATGTTATGTTTTTCTACATGTTCCATCATAAATTCTTGTACATCCATTAAAAGTGAAAAAGGATTTTTAGCTGGCATTCTATTCAATTGAGTTACTTCTGTCTCTAAAATAATAGCATCTATTTCTGTAGCTCCTCTTTCTATGGCTTCTCTTATGGGTATTAGACAACCAAAACCACCATCTGCATATTGCTGACCGTTTTTTTCCAGTAAACTCATAAATGGTACATAATTACAAGAACCCCAAATCCAATCGCAAAAATCTAGGTATAGTTGATTTTTAGAAGACTTATATTCTACCTGACTAGTACTTAAATTAGAAACAGTTATAACAACCTCTTTATTTCTTTGAGTAATCTCATGAAACATTTTCTCGGTGATATTTTCATTGATTAATCTTCTAAGATTTCTGCTTTCCCCAAAGGTTTTTCTTCCGTTCATAAAATTCCAAAGGGTATTTATATGTTTTATAGAAATAACTTTTTCGCCATTAACTTTTTTGATACGAAACGGGTTATTACTAAAAATACTTTCTTGGTTTACATTGGTATATAGTTCTTTCAGTTCATTTATCATACCTAAAGACAAATGAGAAACCATTAAACTCCCTGTAGAAGTTCCTAAAAAAAGGTCATAATTATTTTTCTTTACTTTTAATAAATATTCAGCTACGCCACCAGCAAAAGCACCTTTACTACCACCCCCAGAAATTACCAATGCTTTCTTCATTATTGAACGAATGATTTATGTATTTTCGTTTTATAAAAATACCAAAATGAAATCACTCTTTCCTTTACTAATACTATTAGTTTTTTTAAGCGCTTGTAATACCGAATATCCTCCAAGAGATATCGACAGTATTTCCATAGAAAAAATTACCATTGATAGTGTTAGCATTAGAGCCATTCATGCAGTAGACTCTAATAAAATGTATTACGCAGATTCTGACGGAAATGTTGCTTACACAAAAAGTGCTGGTAAAAAATGGGGGAAGAGTTCATTGCTTTATATCAATATTGAAGATAGTATAAAGCCAAACTTTAGAAGTATCGCTTCTAATGGTGCTTCAGTATTCGCATTAAGTATTGGAAACCCTGCCTTACTTTATAAAATGGATAATAATAGAAAAAATGCAAAAGTTGTGTATAAAGAAGAACACGAAAAAGTATTTTACGATTCCATGAATTTCTTTAATCATTATAATGGTATAGCGATGGGAGATCCAACAGAAGATTGTTTATCAATTATAATAACCAATGATGGTGGGTATACTTGGAATAAAATACCTTGTGAAAAACTTCCCAAAGTTGCTGATGGTGAAGCTGCTTTTGCGGCAAGTAATACTAATATTAAAGTTTTAGGAAAAACTGTTTGGATTGCAACTGGGGGAACAAAAGCAAGAGTTTTTAAATCGACAGATTTTGGTGAAACTTGGGCAGTTTTTGAAACGCCTATCATTCAAGGTGAAGGTCCTCAAGGTATTTATTCAATTGATTTTGCTGATGAAAACAACGGAATTATTATCGGTGGAGACTATTCTAAACCTGAAGAGAATTCTAAAAATAAAGCCATTACCAAAGATGGTGGTAAAACTTGGACTTTGGTTGCAGATGGTCAAAATCCAAACTATAAAAGTTGTGTGCAATATGTTCCTAGCTCTAATGGAAAAGAAGTTTTTGCAGTTGGAAAAACAGGTGTCTCCTACTCTAACGATGGAGGAATCACTTGGAAAGAAGTGAGTAAAGAAGGTTATTATACAATTCAGTTTGTAAATAGAAATACTGCATGGTTATCTGGAAATCAAAAAATAGGAAAACTAACACTTCAATAATCGTATGAAAAAAATTGGTGTCATCATATTTATTGCTTTTATAGCATCCTGTAATTCGAAATCAGTAATCTCTAAAGAATTAGATTGCAAACCAGAGAGCTATTCAAACTTAGAAAAAATTGAAGATGTAAAGAAGCTATTTACGGTTCAATTTCCAGATAACTGGAAAACTAATTTGTATTATGATAAAAATCAATCTTCAATTTATACTGCAGATACTACAAAACAACTTACGCAAACCATGTTGTTAGATATTACTCATGTTTCTAATACCTTAAAATTAGATACCGATTTTATAACAACGTTTAAAACAAGTTTATCCAATCAACAATTAATAGAAACCACTTCGAAAGAAATAAGCTTTCAAGATAAAGAGACTTACTATTCTAATGCCATTGGAAAAAAAGGAAATTATGCATATCAAATTAGCAATCTCTTTATCAAAATAAATGAAAATAATTATATTCATTCAAAAATAGAAGTTTACGGAGACTCTCTTGTAAATCAAAGAATTTGTAATGGATTAAGTTTAGTAGAAAAAATAACCTATTAAGATATGAACAAAGAACACATCATCAAGAGATTTATTAGTTATGTAACCATAGATACAGAATCTGATCCTGAAAATCCAGCTTTTCCAAGTACTGAGAAACAGTGGGACTTAGCTCATATTTTAGTAAAAGAACTCACTGATATTGGAATGAGTGAGATTACTTTAGATGAGAATTGCTATGTGATGGCAACTTTGCCAAGTAACATCGATTATCAAGTTCCAACCATTGGTTTTGTTTCTCATATAGATACTACTCCAGACTTTACAGGAGCGAATATAAAACCGCAAATTCATCATAATTATGATGGAAAAGATATTCTACTGCACAAAGAAGAAAACATCGTGTTAAGTCCTTCTTATTTTGATGATTTATTACAATACAAAGGCCAGACAATAATCACTACTGATGGAACTACTTTATTAGGAGCTGATGACAAAGCAGGGATCACCGAGATTATGACTGCAATGGAACATCTTATCAATCATCCAGAAATAAAGCATGGAAACATCCGTATTTGCTTTACACCCGATGAAGAAGTTGGAAAGGGAGCTCATAAGTTTGATGTTGAAAAATTTGGAGCAGAATGGGCTTACACAATGGATGGAAGTCAGATTGGAGAATTAGAATATGAAAATTTTAATGCAGCTGGAGCAAAAATTACAATTTCAGGGAAAATAGTTCATCCTGGGTATGCAAAAGGAAAGATGATCAATTCGATGACAATTGCAAGTGATTTTATTAGCAGGTTACCAAAAAAAGAAGTTCCAGAATCAACGGAAGGCTACGAAGGTTTTTTTCACTTACATCAACTAGAAGGGAGAGTTGAACAAACTGTTTTACAGTATATTATCCGTGATCATGATAAGGAATTGTTTGAAGGTAGAAAAGAACAAATATTGGCTATTGTAAAGCATATGAATGCTGAATTGGGTGCTGATTTAATTCATATTGAGATTAAAGATCAATACTACAATATGAAAGAAAAAGTAGTTCCGGTGATGCATATTGTTGATATTGCTGAAGAAGTAATGAACGATCTTGGTATTACACCACTGATCAAACCAATTAGAGGAGGTACCGATGGCTCTCAATTATCATACATGGGATTGCCTTGTCCTAATATTTTTGCTGGCGGACATAACTTTCATGGGCGTTATGAATACGTTCCAGTTGAATCTATGATGAAAGCAACGGAAGTAATTGTAGGCATTGCAGAAAAAGTAGCAGTAAAATTTAAAAATTAAAATAATTCAGGTTTTTTTCCTTTGACTCCTTTAAAGAACGAATGAAAATATTCGAAATCTTTTTCTTTACTATCAGTCGTATCATAAGGTTCTGATATTTTTATTTGTTTATTTTCAAAATCTAAGGTTGCCATAACAATAGGAACCTTCGCTCCTTTTGCAATATAGTAGAATCCTGTCTTCCATTTATCTACTTTTTTTCGAGTTCCTTCTGGAGAGATACCCAATCGGAACTGCTCTTTAGTATTAAAAATTTGCACTATAGCATCTACCAAATTATTACTAGTAGTTCTATCTACTGGAGTGCCACCAAGCGATCTAAAGATAAAACCAAAAGGTCCTTTAAACAACGAGTTTTTACCAATAAAATTGATTTTTTCACCAGAAGTGTTTCTCGCCAAAATTGCAATCGGAAAGTCTCTCCAACTTGTATGTGGCGCAGCAATAACAACATATTTTTTTAATTGAGAAGGAAAATTACCAACTAACTTCCATCCTAAAATACGCGTAAATATAAATTTTGAAAATCCTTGCATTGTCTATCTTAAAAGTTTTAAATTTAAGAACTTATTTTTGAATGATGACAGATTTATTTATTTACTTGATTATTACAATTGCAGCACTTCTAATTGGTTTGTTTTTAGGAAGAAACTCGGCTAGATTAAAATTTGAAAAAGAAAAAGCAACGCTACAAGAAAGAAATACTATCTTAAATCAAACCATTCAGGATGTTGTTGGAGAAATAAAAGCATCGCAAGTAGAAAAAGAAGCTTTAATTTCCACTAAAACACGTTTAGAAACTGAATTAAAAAATTCGGAACTTAAAATCTCTGAGAATAAAGAAGAATTAGGTAAGCTAAATGAAAAGTTCACCAAAGAGTTTGAAAACTTAGCCAATAAGATCTTAGAAGAAAAGTCTACAAAATTTACAGAACAGAATAAACTAAACATTACAAATATCTTAACGCCTCTAAAAGAAAAAATTGAAGGCTTTGAAAAGAAGGTAAACGAGTCACAAAAAGAAAGTGTTGGAATGCACTCAGCTTTAAAAGAGCAATTGAACAACTTAAAAGACCTTAACATCCAAATGAGTAAAGAGGCTATCAATCTAACGAAAGCTTTGAAAGGAGATAGTAAAGCTCAAGGAGACTGGGGTGAAACTCAATTAGAATTACTTTTAGAAAAAGCAAACCTAGCCAAAGATATCCATTTCACTACTCAAGGAGGTTTTAGAGATGACGAAGGAAGATTAAAAAAACCTGATTTCATAATCAATCTTCCAGATAATCGCCATTTGATTGTCGATTCTAAGGTTTCATTAACCAATTATGAAGCTTATTTTAATGAAGAAGATGATCAAAAGAAAGAAGTACATCTAAAAAAGCACATAGAAAGTATTCGTAAGCATATCAAAGAATTAGGAGAAAAGAAATACGAATCGTTGTATGAAATTAACACTCCTGATTATGTATTAATGTTTGTACCCATAGAACCTGCCTATTTATTAGCTTTAAATAATAACAATCAGTTGTATATGGAAGCTTTGGATAAGAATGTGGTTTTAGTCTCTACTTCTACTCTATTAGCAACCTTAAGTACTGTAGCTTCTATGTGGCGACAGGAAAATCAGAAGAAAAATGTATTAGAAATTGCAAATCAGGCGGGTAGATTATACGATCAATTTGTAAACTTAACCGATGATTTGATTAAGGTTGGAAATCAGTTAAAAACTGTTCAAGGAAGTTATGATACATCCATGAAAAAATTAACTGGAAAAGGAAACCTGATTAAAAAAGTTGAAAAAATTAAAGAACTGGGTGCAAAAACAAGTAAGATTATGAATAAGAACTTACTAGATAGAGCCATAGAAGAATAGCTAATTTAAAGGACTTATTTTTCGATCCCTTTTTGTAAAATACAATCGATCCCCTTTCTTTACTCGTTTTCGATAACCAAATAAGTGAAAAATCTTTGTGGTTAAAAAACGAGCCATTTTTGGATTCACGCGTAAGGTATAATGACTTGCTTTTTTCACACCTGGCAATAATCTTAAAATCTGATATAAACCAAGTATTCTTACAATACGAGACAAAATCAACCAAAACCTTGATACTTTAGATATGATAAAAAAACCATCATCGCCTTTGTCTTGATATAATGGCATAAATAGAATTCCGTCCTTATTTGAATGAATTTTTTTTCCATTTGAAATTGCTAGTAATTCTCCTTTTTTTATCTGCTGAAAATTGACAAAACCTTTCTCCATTTGAAATATTTCATCTTTTCCAATTTCATATTTATATTTAATATGATAGAAATTTGAGGGCTCTTCTAATTTCAAGATAGCTTTATACTCTTGATAGTTTTTTAGAGTTCTTAATTTGATGCAACCTGATTTTACTAAGGCAAGCCATATAAAGCTTTCGCAATTAATAATCGATTGTAGGTCATTATGTTGACCTGCTTCAAATCCTAATGATATATGACCAAACTCATTGAGATAGGTTAAAAGCGGTCCGTCTAAATACTCCTCAATTCCAAGAATTACTGGTAAATTAAATTTAGCGGTAAACCTTCTATTATTTAAAGAATCACTAATAGTGATAAATGGTTTGGTGTCAGAAGAAGTTGTATGTAAATCCAGAAAGTAAAATGGACCTTTGTTATAGACTAATATATCTTTTATCAAAGCATAAATACTTTTTTGTTCTTCTATTTCTGAAAATTTAGACTTTGCATGTTCTAATTTATGAATTTTACTTCTTGTCCAGATTCTATTTAAATCTACATCTTCAAATCTTTTATTACTTTTTAAAGCTTCTAAGTTCCCTTTTATGGCATAAAAATTACCTCGAAAAGCAATGTTTTCGTCTTTAATTTTCTTCATGATATTCTCCATCGCTATCACACCCGCTTTTTCGTTTCCATGAATCCCAGCAAAGACAATAATTGTGGGTGTGTTTCGACTTCCTCTAACCTTCCCAATCAATCTATTTGATTCTATCATTTGTTTATTTCCTGGTGTTTGCGTTTAAAATATCTGTTTTTGTAACTAGACCTATTAGTTCTTTTTCAAGAACAACAGCTAAAGAAGTGATATTGTTTTTTGTTATTAATTTATTCATTTGCTCTAAACTTGTTTCTGGGTTTATACAAGTAAACTCTTTGTTTATTAGTTGTTTAGCAATAATATCTTTGTGTTTGTTTTTTGTAAAATCTAATTTAGAAATGTCAGTATAATCAATAATTCCTACTATTTTATTATCATTGTTAATGACTGGAACATGATGAATATTTTTCCACTCCATCATTTTTTTAGCCAATGCTACTAAATCATTTTCATGAACTACAAATAGTTCGCTTGACATTATTTTATACGCTTTGTTTTTAGAATCTTTTATGTCTTCTGGAAATTCGTCTAAATCTGTCCATTCATGTACAGGTATGTTCTCTTTTTGATATTCATGAATTTTCTTTGTAATTAAAACATTTACTTGATAACTTGAAAAGAATTCTGATAATTTTCTCTTATTTCTTATCATCCATTTACTTCCCGTTTGTCTGGTTTTAATTCTAGACTCTATAATTCCTAAATAATAATCAATATCACTTTGATTAACTTTGGACTTTCTCAATCCTTCCCTAGCTAAAGGTAACAGTGTGTTTTTTGCAAATTTCACAGCAGAAACTTCTTTACCACACCAAACTAAGTGGCAATCAATACCTGTTCTAGCTGCGTTTATGAAATTACCTTTAGCTTCACTAAAACTCATTTGTTCCCAAATGTTTTTATAGTTATCTGGCATTCCTTGCATCACTCCTACCCAAAACAAAGCATTTGCAATTTCATCTTTAATAGAAGGTCCAGAAGGAATATATCTATTTTCTATTCTAACATGAGCTATATTTTTATGTACACCGTAGCATAATCGATTCCATTTATATAAGGTACCACTATGAAGGTTTAAAGCTTTCATCTCAGGCATTATTCCGTTTGATAATTGCTCTAGTGCATTTTCTTCAAAATCTGATGTTACTATCGGTGCGTAGGCTACAATATCGTTTATAAATAATTCTACAATAGAATTTTTAACCCAATCGTTACCAAATGAAACTCTTGGCTTTTGACCTCTAAGTAAGTGTGACTTATTTCTTAAATCGATGCTTTGTTTAAATAAAGCAATTCTAGTTTCACTCCAAAGTTCTTTTCCTAAAAGCATTGGAGAGTTAGTCATGACTGATAATATAGGTCCGCCAATTGCCTGTGACCAATTGTACATATCTATTGCATTAGCTACGTTAATTTGTAAATGAACCTGAAAACTAGTATTACATGCTTCAAAAAGGATTGATTTGTGTCTTAACTTTAACTCATCTACTCCTTGAATGTATAATTTAAATTCATCTCCTCTAATTTTCTTTAAAACGTTGTTTAAAGTTTTGTAGCGTTTAAAGGGTGTGATGTATTTAAAATCTAAATCTTTTGTTCTTAACGTTGGAAGAATTCCTGTAAGAATAATTTTATTATTTTCAACTTTATCCGCTTCTTTAGAAGCTTTGTTTATAAACCCAGTTAACTCATTCTCTAAATCAGAAAAACAAGTTTCTTTTAATTCATGTGGATCTAAATTAACTTCTAAATTAAACAGACCTAATTCTGGTGTAAAATGATTATCATCAATATTCTCTAAAATGCTCATTGCATTATAGGAAGGTGTAAAATCTTTTTTTACGAGACAAATTTCTTGTTCTGCTCCTATTCTTTGGATGTCTTTTTCAAACAAATCATCTGACACCATTTTCTCAAATGCTTCGATATCGTTTAAAAGGTGCTGAATAAAGTCTTTTCTGTCTTTTTTTGACTGGATTGCTCTTACAGATTGTGTTCCCATGATACGATGTTTATGGAACTACAAATAAAGAATTATGAACTTGTTAAAGAATGATATTTATCATGAAAATGATAAGAACCAAATTTGGAATTAATTATGAATCAACTTTTTAATTGAGGTACCATTTTTAGAGATAATTTTGGCAATATAGATCCCTTTGGAAAAAGTATTTAATTCTAGTTGATCTGTATTATTACGGATAGTTTTACTGAGTACTAGCTTACCAGCAGTAGTGTAAATTTGTATTGTATATTTTTCTGAACTTAAATTTGCAAACTGATAAACTCCCGTTTGACTAGGGTTTGGATAGATTTTAAAGTCTTCAATAAGTTCATTTGAAGTACTCAATACTCCATTTCCTTCTTGAATAGTAATGGCTTGATTTGGTTGAATATTATTAATCGTTTCTATAATACCTGTTTTGTTCCAAGTCACTTTAATATAATCTATGTTAGTAGCATTTCCTACTCCAACAAATTCATATTGAGAGTTTTGTGCTAAATAACCTTCTCCGCTCACTGTAAATTTATATTGAGATTTACCATTCGCAAAGACTTCTATTCTATTTCCAATTCCGTCTTTATTACTAGTAACTCCTTCTAATTTGATTTTGATCCAGTTATTTGTTGTTGTTGTCTGATTTTCCCATAAAAAATAATCATCAGTATCATTCATAACTACTATGTCTGGCTTTCCATCGTTATTAAAATCTCCAACAGCATTAGAATAACTTTCTCTTTCATCATCAGAGAAACCAATATTATTAGGAATGGTAAAAGTATCATCTCCATTATTATGATAAAAAGCAGCTGAAAGAAAACTAGCTACTGAGCCATCAAAAGAACTACTAACATACAAATCAAGATTAGAATCATTATCTGCATCTAAAAAAGTGGCTCCCCAAGAAAAGCTCTCAAACTCAACTCCAGCATCTGAAGCTACATTTGTAAACGTTACTCCTCCATTATTTTTTAATAATTGATTACCCTCCATAGTGTTTGACACATAGATATCAGCAAAACCATCTGCATTATAATCACCAATTGTACAAGACATTGCATCAATATTGATTCCTGCTGCACTGGTCAGTGAGACATCTGTAAATTGACCTGTACCATCATTTTGGTACAAATAGTTTGGATCTATCTTATCATTGATAATATATAAATCTTGATCACCATCATTATCATAATCAAAGAAAGATGCTCCAAAAGTTAGTTCAATATTTGTGTTTATACCTGCTGTAGCAGTAATGTCAATAAATAGACCATTATCATTTCTATATAGATAGTTTCTGTTTTGTGAAATAGTTCCTTCCCTATTCGTTATAAATAGATCTAAATCTCCATCATTATCGATATCTCCAAAAGTTACACCATAACTAGTCAAATCTTCTGTAAATAAACCACTTGTAGTAGTGACATTTGTAAAAACCATATTACCATCATTTTGATAAAGTCCGTTTTTACCATCTAAATTGGTAACAAAAAAATCTTTATCACCATCATTATCATAATCTACCCAAAGTACTTGTTTTGCTCTATTTGATGTTTCATTAATTCCTATAAGCGTTACTTTAGTAAAAGAACCTCCATTATTTTGCAAAAAATGAATGTTTTGTGTTTCATCTGTCGAGAATGTTAAATCGTCTAATCCATCTCCATTAAAATCTACAAAAGATACCCCACCTCCAAACATGCTATCACCGTAGGCAAAATTTGCCCCAACAGCGGTAGCAACATTATCAAATTGTAATTGTGCAATTGATAGATTTGTAAAAAATACTAGCAGTAATAAAAGTAAACTACGCATCATTTTAATTCTTTATAAGTTTTTGAACTGAAGTTTGGTTTCCAAATTTAATCTTTACCAAATAAATACCGTCAGATAAATTAGATAAATTGATTTCATCCGTATAAAATTGATCGAATAAATGCTTTCCTAGAATGTTAAATACGTAAATTTTTATTTCAGATAAATTATTATGATCAATTTTAAAAACACCTGTTTGACTTGGATTCGGGTAAATTTTATATGGATTTATAAGATCATTTATAACACCTAATACACCATTTCCTTCTTGAATGGTAATAGTTTGATTGGGTTGAATATTATTAATCGTTTCTGTTTGTCCTGTTGTTTTCCAAGTCACTTTGATGTAATCAATAGTAGTAGCATCAGAAACTCCTACAAATTCATACGATGAATTTTGAGATAAATATCCTTCTCCAGCCAAGGTATATCGATATTGTGAAATTCCATTAGCATGAACCTCAATTTGATTTCCTATTCCATCTTTATTACTAACAGTTCCTTCCAATTTTATCTTAATCCAATTGTTTGTATTGGAGCTTGTGTTTTGCCAAAGAAAGTTTTTTGATGTATCATTCGATACCACAATATCTGGCTTCCCATCATTATTAACATCTCCAATGGCATTGGAATAACTTTCAGCAGTATCAGTTTGAAAACCAATATTAGCAGGAATTATAAAACTGTTATTATTTTGTTGATGATAAAATGCTGATGGTAGAAAAGATGAAGTATTTCCAGTTCCTGTAAAACCACCACTTACATATAAATCTAAGAATCCATCATTATCAGCATCTAAGAATACAGCTCCCCAACCTAAGCTATCAAAAGAAGTTCCTGTTAAAGCAGCAACATCTGTAAAAGTTCCATCACCATTGTTCTTTAGCAATTGATTTCCTTGTGGTGTGTTAGTCACATAAATATCAAACCAACCATCATTATTATAATCACCAATGGTTGTTGTCATGGCGTTGATATCGATTCCTGCTCCACTAGAAATAGAAACATCATCAAAAGTACCGTCACCATTATTCTTGTATAATCTATTGATGTAGGTTGGTTTGTCATTTGAGATATAAATATCTTGAAAACCATCATTATTATAATCAAACAGGATTGAGCAAAATGACAATTCGCTCAACATAGAAATTCCAGCAGATGCGGTAACATCTATAAAAATTCCATTATCATTTCTATATAAATAATTATGTTGATTTTCAGTAACACCATCTCTGTTTGAAATAAATGCATCTAAATCACCATCATTATCGATATCACCAAAAGATGCTCCATAAGTAAATTGATCTTCTTGAAAAAAACCAATAGTTGAAGAAATATCTGTAAAACTCATGTTTCCATCATTTCTATAAAACCTGTTATTTCCTGTAAAAGCTGTTACAAACAAATCTTTGTCGCCATCATTATCGTAATCAATCCATGAAATTTGTTTTGTTTTCTGAGTATTTTGAACTCCTTGTAAAGTTACTTGGGAGAATGTTCCATTGTTATTTTTGAAGAAAAATAAATCATCTCCATCTTGACTTGTAAAACTGATATCATCCCAACCGTCTCCATCAAAATCAACGAAGGAAACTCCACCTCCAAATTCGCTATCACCATATGACACATCAATACCTAAACTAACGGCATTATTAGAAAATGAGACTTGTGCCTGAGTATGATGTATCAGGATAAAATTTAGTAAAAGAAGTAAAAAAGTAGTTTTTAACTTCATAAACAACATTGATTCTTTAAGACATAAACAAAGGTCTATGATTCATGAAGTTATGAACTTTTTCTGAAATAGAACTCAATATTTCTTCATTCTCAAAATTTTGAATTACTTCATCAATAAATTCAACAACCGTTAACATGTCTTCTTCCTTTAAACCACGTGTCGTAATAGCTGGCGTTCCAACTCGTATACCTGAGGTTACAAAAGGAGATTTATCATCAAAAGGAACCATATTTTTATTCACAGTAATCTCTGCTTTTCCAAGGGCAGCTTCTGCTTCTTTACCTGTAATATTTTTATTCCTAAGGTCTATTAACATCATATGATTATCTGTTCCTCCAGAAATTAAATGATACCCTTTAGCTACAAAAGCTTCCGCCATGGCTGCTGCATTTTTCTTCACTTGAATTTGATAATGCAAAAACTCATCTGTTAGCGCTTCCCCAAAAGCAATTGCCTTCGCAGCAATAATATGTTCTAGAGGACCACCTTGATTTCCTGGAAATACAGCTCCGTTTAATAAGGAAGACATTTTCTTTAAACTTCCATTTTTTAATGTTTGTCCAAATGGATTGTCAAAATCTTGTCCCATTAGAATCATTCCTCCTCTTGGACCACGTAATGTTTTATGCGTTGTAGTGGTGACGATATGACAATGAGGCATTGGGTCATTTAAAATTCCTTTTGCTATCATCCCTGATGGATGAGAGATATCCGCTAATAATAAAGCTCCAACACTATCTGCAATTTCTCTAAAACGTTCAAAATCTATATCTCTAGAATAAGCTGATGCACCAGCAATAATCATCTTTGGTTGTACTTCACTAGCAATTTCTTGAATTTTATCATAATTCAATACGCCAGTTTCTTTTTCTACACCATAAAAATGAGGTTTGTATAATTTTCCTGAAAAATTTACGGGAGAACCATGAGTTAAATGCCCTCCATGAGAAAGATCAAATCCTAAAATTTTATCTCCAGGTTCTAAACAAGCTGCAAAAACGGCCGTATTTGCCTGAGAACCCGAGTGTGGTTGTACATTAACATATTCTGCTCCGTACAATTCTTTAGCTCTATCAATCGCAAGTTGTTCAACAATATCTACAATCTCACATCCACCATAATATCTTTTATTTGGATATCCTTCTGCATATTTGTTTGTTAAAACAGAACCCGCTGCTTCCATTACTTGGTCACTTACAAAATTCTCTGAAGCTATTAATTCTAAGCCATTTAGCTGTCTATTCTTCTCTGCTTCTATTAGTTCAAAAATATCTGTATCTCTTTGCATTGTTAAAATTTAATTAAGAAACTCAAATGTACTTAAAAATCATTTTTAAGATTGTAACTTTCCATTATATTTGATACAAACTTTATTAACAATTTTTAATGGAAATAACTGCTAACAACCCCAAAAGAAAATCATGGCTAAAAGTAAAAGAAACTTCTGATTTTCCCATACAGAATATACCTTTCGGTGTTTTTATTACGAAAGACGATATCATTACTATTGGTAGCCGTATTGGTGACTTTGCTATTGATTTAGGTGCTTTACATCAATTAGGATATTTTAATGGTATTCCGCTAACCGATGATATTTTCTTACAAGATAATTTGAATGATTTTATTGCCGATGGAAGAAAAACATGGAGATTGGTAAGAAATCGTATTGCTCATATTTTTGAAGTAACCAATGGTTCTTTAAGAGATAATCCAGAACATAAAGAAAAAATAATCTTTAGAATGGATGAAGTTGAAATGCTACTGCCAGTAAGTGTTGGTGATTATACCGATTTTTATGCTAGTAAAGAACATGCAACCAATGTTGGTAGTTTATTTAGAGATCCAGAAAATGCGTTATTACCTAATTGGGTGCATATTCCTATTGGATATCATGGAAGAAGTTCTTCTATCATTCCATCAGGAACTAATATTAGAAGACCTTATGGTCAAACAAAACCATTAGAAGGTTCTTCTACTCCAGAATTTGGACCTACAAAATTGTTAGACTTTGAATTAGAAATGGCTTTTATCACAACAGCCTCTAATAGTTTGGGTGAAAGAATTCCTGTAGAAGAAGCAGAAGAATATATTTTTGGGTTGGTACAATTTAACGATTGGTCTGCAAGAGACATACAAGCATGGGAATATGTTCCTTTAGGACCTTTCTTAGGAAAGAACTTTGCTTCTACTATTTCTCCTTGGATTGTAACTTTAGATGCTTTAGAGCCTTTTAGAGTTGAGAATCCAAAGCAAGATCCTAAGCCTTTATCTTATCTACATCACGAAGGAAGAGGAAGTTTTGATATTAATTTGCAAGCAGCGATTCAACCTGAAGGTGAAAAAGAAACAGTTGTCGCAAATTCCAATTTTAAATATATGTATTGGACGATGGCGCAGCAATTAGCGCATCATACCGTTAATGGTTGTCCTGTAAATGCTGGTGATATGATGGGAAGTGGAACCATCTCTGGTCCTACTAAAGATAGTTATGGTTCTATGTTAGAATTAACTTGGAAAGGTCAGAACCCAATAACATTATCAGATGGAACTCAAAGAAAATTCATAAATGATCATGATACAGTAATCATGAGAGCTTATTGTAAAAACGATACCATAAGAATTGGTTTTGGTGAATGTGTTGGTAAAATTTTACCTGCAAAATAATTTTTGCTTACTTTAAGCTAGATTATTTGTAAATAAAACCTACCATGAAGAATTGCCTATACATCATTGTCTTTACTTTGTTAGCGAGTTGTAACAGTGTAAAAAGATCTGAAAACAAGTTATACAATGGAGATTATGATGAGGCAATTCGTTTGTCTATAAAAAAGATTAAAAAAAGTAGCAATAAAAAATCTACGCAACAACATATACGAATTCTTCAAGATGCTTTTAAAAAAGTAGTCGCTGAAGATTTGGCTCGTGTTCAATTATTAGAACAAGAAAATAATCCGGAAGATTCAAGAGAGATTTTTAGTATTTACGAAACCTTAGATTTTAGACAAAATCTTATTACCCCTCTATTACCATTGCCAAATGCAACATTTGACATCATTAATTATAATGATGAAATTATAGCATCTAAAAATAATTATTCTGAATACTTATTTACTCAAGCAACTGATTATTTAGAGAATAACAACGACATTTTTGGTGCAAGAAAAGCCTATGATTATTTTTCTACAGTAAAACAATTGCTACCTAACAAATATCAAAATTTAGATAGCCTGCTAGAAGAAGCTCATTATCAAGGAACTGATTTTGTTTTGGTAAAAATTCAGAATAGAACGCAACAAGTAATCCCTAGAAGACTAGAACAAGCCATTCTTGATTTTGACACTTATGATCTCGATGATTTCTGGACAGAATATCACAATACAACAGACAGTACTACTGACTATAATTTTGGAATCGTTTTAGACATTCAAGAAATATTAATATCTCCAGAACGCATTCTTGAAAAAGAGTTTGATAGAATTGTACAGGTTCTTGATGGTTGGGATTATGTATTAGATAGCAATGGAAATGTAAAGAAAGATAGCCTAGGAAACGATATTAAGGTGGATGTTTTGAAAGAATTAAAAGCGAAAGTGTTGGTTAGTAATCAATCAAAATCTGTTGCAATTGGTGGAGTTGTTCAGTATAGAAACTTAAAACAAAATAAAAACATTTCTAAATTCCCTATTGTTAGTGAATTTATTTTTGAACACCAGTTTGCGAATTTTAGAGGAGATAAAGAAGCTTTAACAATTGAGGATAAAAACCTAATTAGAATTGGTTATTTAGATTTTCCAACGAACGAACAAATGATTTTTGATACCAGCACCGATTTAAAAAACAAATTTGCAAGAATTCTACAAAGAAGATCTTTTCGATAAGAGGTATTTATACCTATTGATTTTTTCATTAGAAAAATATAACTTCGCTAACTCCTGATAAATTGAATATACACTAAGCTATTTCATTGAGCTTGTCGAAATGAGCCGAAGTGTTAAAACTCACCTTATCAATTAAGTTATGCACAATAACAAAAAGAAATAGGCGTTAAAAAAAATTAAAGAAACTGTATAATGAAAAAAGCAATTTTACTATTTACCATTTTATTATCAATTCTAAGCAGTTGTAAAAAAGATGATAATAAAAACCCAGAGGAATGTTACTCAAATACTAATGCACAGACTATAGTTCATGACGGTCTCAACAGAGAATATGTGTTGTATATACCAAACTCTTATGATGGAACATCTTCTGTTCCACTAATGCTAAATTTTCATGGGTTTGGTGGTAGTGCAAGTGATTATATGCAAGAAGCAGATATGCGCTCATTGGCAGAAACTGACACTTTTATTTTAATCTATCCTCAAGGTAGTTGTTTAGATGGTTTATCTCATTGGAACGCTTGTCCATTAGGAGGAGACAATAAAAGTAATGCTGATGATTTTGGATTTGTTGAATCCATGATAACCGAAATTTCATCTCAGTATAATGTAGATATGGAGAGAATTTATGCTGCTGGATACTCAAACGGAGGCATGATGGCGTATGGACTTGCTAATTATAAAAGTGATTTAATTGCTGCAGTGGCATCCGTTTCTGGAGCAATGTTAGATTGTACAGGACCTACAAGTCATCCAATGCCTGTAGTGCATCTTCACGGAACTTCTGATGGCGTTCTCCCCTATAATGGGAGTAGTGACTATAACTCTGCCCAAAGTACGTTGGACCATTGGATTAATTTCAATAATACAGTTTTAACCCCAACCGTAACAAGTGACAACAATATTGAACATTATGTTTATGATCAAGGAGATAGCTCAGTTTCTGTTGAGCATTACAAATATATTGGTGGAGACCATGTTTGGTTTAGCACAACTTTTCAAGGTCAGAACACATCTGAATTGGTTTGGAATTTTGTGTCACGATATGACATAAATGGATTGAGATAAAGAATAAAAGTGCATAACAATGTATATAAAAAATAGGCGAAACAGTAGTAAATTCAAGGCATTTGGCTTGTATGAAACTTTGTGCTTAACTGAAAGTTCTGTGCTTCGAATTCGCCTACTTTTCATATACTAATCGTTAGCGAAACAAAAAAAAAACTTACTCTTCTATCGGAGGATGTCCAAATATTTTCTCGTAATCCTCATCAAAATTAGCTCTTAAATAGGCGTTCAATTTCTTTCGATAATCGTCTTTTAACCAAGTTACAAAGTTGTGTGTACTTTTAGAAATACACTTTGCATATCTATTGATTCTATCATCTATCTCCTCGCCTAGCATTTTAGCTAAGAGTAAAGCATCATAGACATCTTCACTATTTTCAATACACATTTTTGCATGATGCACAATCGAACGCTCTAATACTTTCTTTGAAGATTCTCCTGCTCTTATCGTATCAAGATATTCCTTTCTCATATCAAAATAAAGATCCGTAGCTTTTGCAAATGCTGTTTTAGCATCACCAGTAAGCTCATATCTAAATGTACTTTCAATTTCTTCATCAGAAAGAATGGCATCCAAATAGTAATCAGGAGCTTTAAACATTCTTTGCCAGTCTAAATCTGCTCCCCAAGCTCCAAATCTGTGAAAATTATTTCCAAGATCAATTACGTTAAAAGAAGATTTATTACCTAAAATCCTTGAACCACGACCAATCATTTGATAATATAATGTTAACGATTTTGTAGCTCTATTCAAAATAATAGATTCTATGGTTGGTTCATCAAATCCAGTAGTTAAAATACTGACAGAAGTAATAATAGCATTTGGTGTTTTCTTAAACCATTTTAAGATAAAATCTCGCTCTTTCTTAGTATTTGTATTGTCTAAATGCGCAATTGGGTATCCTGCTTTTTTAAAGGCATGAAACACTTGAATAGACGTATGAATTCCGTTATTAAAGATTAAGGTTTTCTTTCCTTTTGATGTTTCTTCATAGGCATCTACCAATTTGGTAAGCATGTCTGTGTTTGTATATAAATCTTCAGAAGATTTTACTGTATAATCACCATTGGCACCTACTTCTAAGGAAGTTAAGCCAACATTATAAGAAAACATATTTGCGCTGGCTAAAAACTCATTATCAATTAAGTGCTGAATCGTCTCACCAACAAACAATTCTTGATAATTCTCATACATTGGTAATTTAATATTAGAACTTAACGGAGTTGCCGTCACTCCAAGAATCATAGAATCTTCAAAAAACTTAAAAATTTTTGTAAAAGAATTATAATGCGCCTCATCTACAATTACCAAACCGATGTCTGAAATATCTAATTTCTCATCGTTTAAACGATTCTTTAAAGTTTCAACCATGGCCACAAAACAACTATAGTTCTCTTGATCATCTAGTTGTGCAGTACTATTGATTATTTTATTTTTAACACCAAATTCATTCAACATTTTTGATGTTTGCTTACTCAATTCAATTCTGTGCGTTAAGACCAATACTTTTTTATTATATCTAGAGATATAGCGTCTTACAATTTCTGAGAAAATAACTGTTTTCCCTCCACCAGTAGGAAGTTGATATAATAAATGATAATCATCTGCAGCATTTTCAAATCTTTGAAAGATTTCTTCGATAGCCGCTTTTTGATATCCGTATAATTCTTTACCTGAAGTGTTTTTTAAAGTAGTAGATTCTTGCAAAATTGATATGTAATTTAAATGATGTAATTTTTGTTATAAATATTGTTGAATTTTCATGGTAGTAATATCATAATGAGATGCATTAAAAACAGCAACTTCATTTCTGATCACTAATAATTGTGGTGATTGATGCATCACTTGAAATAGATAGCCTACTTCATCCGAGACATCTCTATAATTTAATAAATCCAAATAATATACTTTGATATTTTTCATAGATTCATCAAATAAGTTCTCAAAACGTTTAATCACCATGCTGCTAATACCACAACGAGTAGAATGCTTAAAGATAAAAATAGTTTCTGTCTTAGATTCTTCTTTAATTGTAGCTAGTTGTTCTAAAGAAGTTAGAGGAATCCAATTGATATTACTTTCTTTTGTAGCACCCTCTTTATTTCCAAAAAATGAATTGAATATTCCCATATTTTATTAAAACCCTATTTGTGGTCAAAAAGTCAGTAAAAATAAGCTTTTCATAGACAAAATGACTGTTTTTATGTCAAGAATTTTACTGGTATGTTAATTGACGATTACTTAAGGAATTGTAAAAAGAGTAAAATGAACTTTAATAATTATACCATAAAATCACAAGAGACCATTCAACAAGCACAACAGCTTACTCAGGAGTTTGGTCACGGTCAAATTGAAAATGAACATATTTTCAAAGCGATTACGATCATAGACGAAAACGTACTTCCATTCTTACTTAAGAAATTAAACATACAAATGGATGTGCTTTTAAAAGTATTGGACAAAGAATTAGAAAGTTTTCCTAAAGTATCTGGTGCAGACATCACTTTATCAAGAGAAGCTGGTAAAACGGTTAATGAGGCATCCATCATCGCAAAAAAGATGAATGATGAATACGTATCTATAGAACACATTATTTTAGCTGTTTTTAAATCAAAAAGTAATATTGCACAAGTTTTAAAAGACCAAGGCGTTACAGAAAAAGATTTAATAGCTGCGATTGAAGATTTACGTAAAGGAGAACGTGTTACATCTCAGAGCGCTGAAGAAACTTATAACTCACTTAACAAATACGCTAACAACCTGAATCAAATGGCAATGGATGGGAAACTAGATCCCGTCATTGGTCGCGATGAAGAAATTAGACGTTTGCTTCAAATTTTATCAAGAAGAACAAAGAATAATCCAATACTTGTTGGAGAACCAGGAACTGGTAAAACAGCTATTGCAGAAGGATTAGCACATAGAATTATTCGAGGAGATGTTCCAGAAAGTCTAAAGGATAAGAAAATATTTTCTTTGGATATGGGGTCTTTAATAGCTGGCGCAAAATTTAAAGGTGAATTTGAAGAACGTTTAAAAGCGGTTATTAAGGAAGTAACATCCTCTGATGGTGCTATTGTTTTGTTTATCGATGAGATTCACACCTTAGTTGGTGCTGGAGGCGGACAAGGTGCTATGGATGCCGCTAATATCTTAAAACCTGCTTTAGCTAGAGGAGAATTACGCGCAATTGGAGCAACTACTTTAGATGAGTACCAAAAATATTTTGAAAAAGACAAAGCTTTAGAAAGACGTTTTCAAAAAGTGATTGTAAATGAACCTGATACAGAAAGTGCCATTTCTATATTAAGAGGAATCAAAGAAAAGTACGAAACGCATCACAAAGTTAGAATTAAAGATGAGGCTATCATTGGAGCTGTAGAATTATCTCAGCGCTATATTACCAATCGTTTTTTGCCAGATAAAGCCATTGATTTAATGGACGAAGCTGCTTCTAAACTAAGAATGGAGATCAATTCAAAGCCTGAAGTATTAGATGTTTTGGATAGAAAAGTAATGCAGTTAGAAATTGAAATTGAAGCAATTAAACGTGAAAATGATCAGAATAAATTAAAACTATTACGTGCAGATTTAGCAAATTTAAAGGAGGAAAGAAATGAAATCAATGCAAAATGGCAATCTGAAAAATCTGTTGTAGATGCTATTCAGAATCTAAAAACGGATGTCGAGAATTATAAGTTAGAAGCTGATAAAGCAGAAAGAAATGGTGATTACGGTAAAGTAGCAGAGTTGCGTTATGGCAAAATACAAGAAGCGCAAGAACAATTAGAGGCGCAACAAACGTTATTAGCAAATAATGAAGGTACTTCTTTAATTAAAGAAGAAGTTACGTACGAAGATATTGCTGAAGTTGTTGCAAAATGGACGGGAATTCCAGTTACCAAAATGATTCAGTCTGAAAGAGATAAATTACTCAAATTAGAAGATGAATTGCACAAACGTGTCGTAGGTCAAGAAGAAGCCATTGAAGCAGTTTCTGATGCTGTTAGACGTTCTAGAGCTGGCTTGCAAAATCCAAATAAACCCATTGGTTCTTTTCTATTTCTAGGTACAACTGGAGTTGGAAAAACAGAATTAGCAAAAGCTCTCGCTAGTTATTTATTTGATGATGAAAGTTCTATGACTAGAATTGATATGAGTGAATATCAAGAAAGACATTCTGTAAGCAGATTATTAGGAGCGCCTCCAGGATATGTAGGATATGATGAGGGTGGACAATTAACAGAAGCCGTTAGAAGAAAACCTTATTCTGTGGTTTTATTAGATGAGATTGAAAAAGCGCATCCAGATACGTTTAATGTATTGCTACAAGTATTAGATGAAGGAAGGTTAACAGATAATAAAGGAAGAATTGCAGATTTTAAAAATACCATTATTGTGATGACTTCAAATATGGGAAGCCATATCATTCAAGAAAAGTTTGAAAACTTAAAAGGTGATGTTGAAACAACAATGGAACTAGCTAAAACCGAAGTTTTAGGATTATTAAAACAAACTGTGAGGCCAGAATTTTTAAATAGAATAGATGATATTATTTTATTCACTCCATTATCTAAATCAGATATAAAATCTATTGTGTCTTTACAATTAGAAAATGTGAAGAAAACCTTAGCTCTTCAAGAAATTACGCTCGATGCAACTGAAGAAGCAATTTCATATCTAGCAAAAAAAGGGTATCAACCAGAATTTGGTGCAAGACCTGTAAAAAGAGTGATTCAAAAAGAAGTTTTGAATCAATTGTCAAAGGAAATTTTATCAGGAGTAATTACTACTGATAGTATCATATTATTAGATTCATTTAATGATGCACTCGTATTTAGAAACCAATCAGATTTAATCAAAAGTTAAACAGATTAGACTACACCTAAAACGATGCTTTAACGGGCATCGTTTTATTTTTTGTGTATATTCGTAAACTCTAAAGAACATCTATTATGAAGAAATTAATTTTAGTTTTAGCATTTACATTTATTTCACTAGCTTCTTATGCTCAAGAAGTTACCACCTATTATTTTATTCGTCACGCAGAAAAATTACGAATTGACAAAACAGATAGAAATCCTAGATTAAATTTTGATGGTGTGAAAAGAGCAGAAGCCTGGAAAGAAGTATTTTCAAATGTAAAGTTTGATGCAATTTACTCTACAGATTATAACAGAACAAAACTTACTGCTAAACCTACTGCTGATAGTCAAAATTTACCTATTCTATTATATAACCCTAGAAATATGTATTCAGAGTCTTTTCAATACAATACGAAAGGAAAAACAGTTCTAGTTGTTGGGCATAGCAATACTACCAATGCTTTTGCTAATAAAGTTCTGGGTGAAGAAAAATATCCTCAAATAGATGATAGCAATAACTCAAACCTTTACATAGTTACCGTTATCGATGGTAAGGTATCTTCAGTTTTATTAAAAATTAATTAATATAATTCCCTTTTTTGATGAACAATGAAAATAAAACGTTTGTCATTTCGACCGAGTGAAGAATGAGTGACGAGAAATCTCACATTTGAATGAATCTTCGAGAACCTCAGTTTCCGTTAGGAAAATTAACTAAGATGTTGGAGAAACCTTTTAAGTTGGTAATTAATTAAAACTAACTTCAATATTCTCTAAATTAATTTCTGAAGCTTTCATCAATTGATTATTCTCAAATTCTTTGTCTAATAAATTTAATTCTAAGGAAAGGTTTTGAGACTTATAGTTGTTGTAATCAACAAACCGAATTCCGTTTACTAAATGTTCTTTTCGGACTTCTCTAAAACGCATTCCTCCCCCATTTACATGAAACGTATAGGCTAAATAATCAATTTTAAAATCTTCTTTTCCAACCCAATAAATAAAGACATCATCATAATCAACTCCCCCGCCTTCTTGGGCAAAAGTGATTTGAACCTTATAATATTCCTCTCCTTTTAAATTAGTATCTTCCAATAATTTCTTCTGAACAGCTTTGTCATTTAAACCTAGTGGTAACACAGAAAAATAATGTACTGAATTGATAGATTCGCTATATTTAATAGCCATAGAATCTTCTACTTGAATAGCTTTGTCATTGATAAATCTTTGAAATCCTTTGTTATTTAAAACATCTGTTATAGTTTCTGGCTTATTGGTGGTAATTCTTTGTAAAACAAATATTCCATTCTCTCTTTTAGCTAAATATCTATGTTCTCTAAAATTGAACTGTAATTCAGCATTTGATAATTTATTAACCTGAGATACTTCTATAGACTTATCAATAATTTGCTGAGCTGTAAGGGATTTCTCTTCTGGTTTACAAGAAGTTAATAGGATAGTTACTATAAATAAATAGTGCAAAGGTTTCATAAAGTATGTTTTGTTAACATCAGTCGAGTTATATCTGATAAAATTACAGGTTTAAAAGCGGACTAAAAATGTATATTTGTGAAGATTTTTATAAAACCTTATAAATAAGGTAAATCCTAATGGCTGTTCAGAAAAAAATAAACATACAAAATAAAAAAGCTCGTTTCGAATTTGAAATTCTAGATAAATATACCGCTGGAATTCAATTAACTGGAACTGAGATTAAATCTATCCGTGAAAGTAAAGCTAGAATTACAGAAAGTTTCTGTGAATTTAATGATGGTGGCGAACTTTTTATTGTAAATATGTTTATTGAAGAATATGCATTTGGAAATCATTTTAATCACAAAACTACTAGTGAGCGTAGATTACTTTTAAACAAAAGAGAATTACGTGGTTTAAAGAAAGATGTTGAAGCCAAAGGAAACACCATTGTTCCACTTCGATTATTTTTAAATGAAAACGGTTGGGCCAAACTAGAAATTGCATTAGCGAAAGGTAAAAAGACCCATGATAAGCGAGAAACTTTGAAAGATCGCGATAGTAAACGAGACTTAGCAAGAGTTAAAAAGACGTTTAATTCATGATTTCTTTTTTAAAGCTAATTCGTTATAAAAATCTCATAATGGTCTTGTTGACCATGATTTTAACGAAATATGCTTTAATTTCTTCATTTTTAAAGGAATCAAATTTAAGTTACTTAGATTTTTTAATACTTTCATTAAGTATACTTTTAATTTCAGCTGGGGGATATATTATCAATGATATATATGACATAGAAGCTGATAAAATCAACAAACCTCATAAAGTATATATATCGAATACGATCTCTAAAAAAAGAGCAATCATTTTTTATTTAGCATTTACAATTCTTGGTCTCATCTTAGGATTATGGCTGTCTTTTTTAAAAAATATTGAAATTTTATCACTCTATTTTATTGCCACAGCTGTACTTCTACTATTATATTCTAAATACTTAAAAAAATTGCCATTACTAGGAAACTTGTTAATTTCTTTACTAGTTCCATTCATTATAATACTAGTTTATGAGTTTGATAAAAAGCTAGTTGCCAAAAGTGAACTATTTAATGATATATTTCTATCAATCACTGTCTTCTACTATATGTTTTTTGCTTTTTTAACCACTTTGATCCGTGAACTAATCAAAGATATTGAAGATGTAGATGGAGATTTTAAACTAAAGATGAAAACACTTCCTATTTTGATTGGAAAAATTAGAACTAGAAACATTTCTATTTTTTTATCTCTACTCCTTTTGTTCTTTCTTTTTTTACTAATTAAAGATTCTTTTGATTCTAATGAGTTGTACTTGATGCCTTTTGCTAGCATACTTTCTATCGTATCAGCCTACTTTATTTTTAAATTATGGAGTGCAAAAACAAAAACACAATTCTCTTTTTTAAGCAGCCTAATGAAAATGATTATGCTAATAGGAATATTATCAATGGTACTTTTTAAATTCAACTAATGCTTAGAAAAAAACTATCCAACTATAATCTTATTTTAGCTTCTGGTTCACCTAGAAGACAAGAATTTTTCAAACAATTAGATGTTCCCTTCACTATTCAACTTAAAGAAATTGATGAAATATATCCTAAACATTTAAAAGCAGCAGAAATCACAGATTATTTAGCCGATTTAAAATCGAAAGCTTTTACAGACTTACAAGAAAATGATTTATTAGTTACCTCGGATACGATTGTTTGGTTTAAAGAAAAAGCTATCGGTAAGCCAAAAAATAAACTTGATGCTTTTCACATGTTAAAAGAAATGTCTGGAAAACAACATCAAGTATTTACTTCAGTAAGTGTTAAAAGTAAGTCATTTCAAAGAATATTTAACGATGAAACCGTTGTGGAATTTGAAAGTTTTTCAGAAGAAGAAATTAACTATTACTTAGAGAATTTCAAACCTTACGATAAAGCAGGTAGTTACGGAATACAAGACTGGATAGGACTTACAGGTGTTAAAAAGATCACTGGAAGTTATTTTAATGTTATGGGATTGCCTGTTCATAAATTATATAAAGAATTGCTTAAAATTGCTCAATAAAACTTAATTAAAAACTTATTTTTACGCTTAAATAACAATACTACAACATGAAAAAATATACATACACAGAAATGAAAGACACAAGGTCTGGATTTGGTGATGGTTTAACAGAATTAGGAAAAACGAATCCAAACGTTGTTGCACTTTGTGCAGATTTAACAGGCTGTCTCTTATACACATCTCCGAGCCCACGAGACCGTACTAGATCTC
>OLII01000099.1_pt1 | contig 31235 bp, 32 predicted proteins | sample 1609481 | NCBI WGS metagenome assembly OLII01 (sample SAMN05416859, study PRJEB24817) | seawater metagenome | isolation source: Sea water | place: Canada:Atlantic | collected 2013-11 | reverse complement strand
ATCGAGAGTTCTAGCACATAACAAGCAATTAAAGCGGGACTTTTTACAGTTTGCTCAGTTTCGCTTCGCTACACAATTTTAGCAAACTATTAAAAAGCCCCTTAATGTGGGCGTTAGTTGCCGCAACTTGTTCGAGTAAATTTATTTATTAAACGTGCGGTATTTCACATCAAAGGATTGGTGTTTGTTTCCTTCCTTTGTTGTTTCAAATTTTAGTTTTATTAAGACGTTTCGTGCTTTTGGTTACACAGTTTTCGCCTTAGTTTTGCAAGGTAAAAACAATTAGCAAAGGCGTAAACGGCTCAAAGTTCACGTGTGGCGGCAAAGTTGCGGTGGGAGTTTTTTGATTCTTCCGTCTATTCCGTAAACGTGGTAACTTATTGTTAGTTATGTGATTTAACGCGCAGCAACTAACAAGGCAATCAAACGGACACGTAACAGATAATTGGACTCCCTCACTCCCTACAGAGTGAGGTAATATAAAAGTTACCACACAAATATATTATAAAGAGTCCTGTTATGTATCGTACTAGAGTTGGCGTTGATTTAGCAAAAAAAGTTATTCAAGTTTGTATCTATAGAAACAAAAAAGTGCAATCGAATATCGAAATGACACCGGATGAGTTTCTTTCTTGGCTGGTTAATCAAAAACCTCTGACGATAATATTTGAAGCTTGTAGTATGTCGAATTACTGGAAGCAAAAAGCCACTGAAGCTGGGCATGAAGCCTTATTAATCTCAGCCAAACTTGTGTCCGTTGTTCGTCAAAATCAAAAGACCGATAAAAATGATGCCCTGGCAATTGTTCAAGCAACTTTTTTACCTGATGTGACCTTTATTGGCGGTAAAACGATTGAACAACAGCAAATACAAACGATTAAGCGTTTGAGAGAGTTAGCCGTAAAGCACCAAGGTGCTTGTCAAAAACAACTTGTTTCTTTGTTGTTGGAATTGAATATTCGTATCGGTAATCGTCAAGGCGGCATCCTTTGTGCTATTGATGCTGTCTTAGAGGACGCAACCAATGGCTTGTCAGATGAATGCCGAAGAGCCATCTATATCGGCAAAGGTCAGTTAGCTGTAGCGATTGAAGCCGTTGAGCATTATGGTAAGTGTTTAGAGAAAGTCGTTTCAATAAATAAGGAATGCAAAAAGCTACTTAGACTTGAAGGTGTAGGTACGACGAATGCAATTAACTTATATCTTGCACTGGGCTGCTGGGATATTGGTGTATTCAGTAAAGGAAAAGATGCGTCTGCCTGTATAGGATTAACACCGATACAGCATTCATCTGGTGGTTTGGTAAAACTCGGTTCAATTGGCAAGCATTGTAAAAATAGTATACTGAGAAGTCAGCTTATTTGTGGTGCGATGGCTGTTGTCAGGCAATTGGCCACACGAGAGGCAAAAACGAAAAAAGATGTTTGGTTAAAAGGTTTAATCGAACGTCGAGGTAAAAAGTGCGCGGCTGTAGCGCTTGCTAATAAAACGGTTAGAACCGCGTTTGCGATGCTCACACAAGGTACAGAATACAAAGCAGAGTTGTTAACTGCTTAAACAAGTTTAACAATTAAAATGCAAAACGAAGATAAAAATCAGCTTGTTTAGTCAGTAGCCAACTGAGAGCTTAGCGCTCGCTTTACAGATTTGACAACAAGTTCGCGTAAATATCAAAGAGCCTGAGATAGCTTCTCAATATAGAGCTCGTACATAAGTACGCATTTATTTCTTTGTGTTATGATTTTGATTGTTGACAAGGGGGAGTCCACATAAGTTGGCTGTTTCACTCCGTTCACAATTTTTAGCCGCTTAACGTGGCGTTAACTGTTTAGAAGAGTTCATCAATGTATCGAAATTTATTAATAATTATCATGGTCTTATTTTGCCTTTCAGGTTGCGCTGAAAGAGTTATAGATATTACTGATAAAGAGGGAAAAATCGTAGGAGGTTGTAATGCTGGTTTTGATTGGCATCTTTATGGCCTTGAGGACTCTATCGATTATATGCTTTATGAGTGCGCCAAAGACTCAATTGCAAAAGGTTTTACAATTTCAGATGAAAGGCTTCTTACCCTTGATTTTACGTTACCACAGCCTCCAGAAGGCAAGTCATGGAATAAAAAATTAGCAATGCATCACTTCCATAAGGGAAATATCACTGAAAGAAAACTCGGTTATATTCTTGCTGCTATAGAATATGAATATCAGAAGGTTGCATGGCCAGCAGAAGATGATTTAGCTGATGGAAAAATCACTCAAGCTGAATTCGATAAAATAATTAAAGATGCTAAATTTAAATGGCTTGGCGAATAAAACACAGACCAAGTCATTTCCGCAGAACAAAAAACAGTAGGTTTTTACTCATGACTCGCTCATTTTAACCAACTATTTTATTGCCTCTTGATGAGGCGAGCATATTCATTATCACTTTATTGCTGTTATGCATTTTTATTTATTTGACTAAATACTACCAGACTGCAATAGGATGCTTAATGGCTCTTGGAGGGAGTGAATTTTCATACCTTTAGACATTTGCTACACTTATCCCTGTATATCTAATAACTTGTGGGTTACTTTTTAAAGAGAATTCAACCTTCAAAGAAGCAGTAATATAGCCATAACAAGCAATGACCTGGACAGTTACCGTTGGCTCTGCTCCACTTAGCTAAAAATTTTTGCCAACAATACTTAACCACTTTTGTTGGGGTTATGGAGTCAATGGAGCGTCACGCATGGATTTGTTAACTCGGCTAAAACAGTATTCATTATTAATATTAGGTACTGGCTATTTATTTCTTTTTTTTGGTTCTATTTACGGCTTACTTGTCGAAGAGATATCTTTAGGCTTTGGACCATTTAGTGGTTCTAAAAAGAATATTATTTGTGGGTTTGGTTTGTTATCAACATTTATTATTGCCGCTTACCTACTTCTATCTGTTTTATATAAGGCACTTAGTGGTACTTCAAATGAAAGCACATAACAAACTGATTAATAAAGACAACAAACAATTGGTTATTTTAGTTCCTCAATATTTTATCCAACAATTTTTACCTATATCTATCGACATGAGGTGATTTATGTTTACTGAGAGTCCTGAAGAATTTATTAATAACTCATCAATAGGTATTCATGCGGTATCCCCTGATGGGATTATTATTTATGCTAATGTATGTGAACTTGAATCCCTAGGATATACGAAATCTGAGTATGTCGGCCATCACGTTTCAGAGTTTCAGCTAGATGAAAGTTGTCTATCAGACATGATGAGGCGCCTAGGTGATTTAGAAATGTTAAAAAATTATCCTGCGAGAGTTCAAGGAAAAACAGGTATTAAATATATTATCTATAACTCAAGTGTTTATGAGGAAAATGGTGAGTTTTTGCATACTCGCTGTTATGGCACTGAAGTTGATGAAGTAATTTACGATGTCTTTTTAAACCATTTTGACTTCTCTAAATAGTACTCAACTAACAAAGCGAACAAACGGGTTTTAACCGTTAACTTTTGCCCTTGCGTCCACAAATATTAGCCTAGCAACATAGTGCTTTTGTATAGCCCTATTAACAAGTGTCGTTTAAGTATACCGAGATATCATTTTGCAAAAAATTGTTGCAAATAGCCAATAGCTATAACTAATCCAAAGCAGAAAAAAGAAATTTCAATTTAAAAACAGCACCTTAAACCTTTAAGATTACTGGCATGTAATTTGTACATGTAGGATAGTGCTGTAAATATTGAGATGGGCTTTATGGATTCAATAAAAAACCTATATAACACTCATGGTTTATACAAGGTTACTTTGCTGTGTTTTTTGCTTGGGTTAATTTGGCCGTTAGTGCCCCATCCAATTGTTCCTATTGCTTTTGGGTTAATACCTATAGCTATTATACTTGTTGTCACCTTCCCTGTTCCCATCGGCTTATTGTTCATTATATTTTCTTTTTTTCGGATTCACGAAGCGATACCACAACTTTACCCTCTTCATATTCCATTACTACTATCTCTTGCCACGATATCAACACTTGGTTGGCACATATTAATAAGTAAAAAAGTAACCCCTTATTGTCGCCCCGAATTAATAGCTTTTTTAGTATTTTTTATACTTGTTTTTCTAGGGTTATTTTTTGCTGGCAACCGTCCCATCGCCATTGGTTACTTTCAATCTACCTACATAAAAATAGCCATAATGACACCATTACTCGCGTGGATTTTATCAGAAGTTAAACACTTCAAATTAGCCTTGTTGATGGTAACTTGGGCGGGGATCATTATTGGCTTTGTAACGTTATTTAATAAAGTTAATGGTATCGGTTTGGTAGAGGGAACACGGGCAACAATAGGCAGGGATATAGGTTCGGTATTAGGTGATCCAAATGACTTATCACTAGCCCTGCTACTCCCTTTTTCTTTTGCCATATCCCTTGTAGTCACTAAGGGAATGGCGAAGAGGTTTCGTTTGTTAGGGATAATAGCAACAGTGCTGTTGTTTAGTGCCATTATCGCGACACAAAGCCGCGGTGGCTTGCTCGGGATCCTTTCAGTGTTAGGTATTATCGGTTATCGGCGAGTAAAATCTAAAACCTTATTTTTTAGTTTAAGTGGAATATGTGCTTTTGCACTTTTTATCCTAGCAGGCATCAGTGGAAGAAAGTCAGGTGGTGCTGCTGAGGCAGGTATCGATGAATCAGCGATGGGCCGGATACACGCATGGGAGGCGGCTATTGGAATGGCTGCCGATAATCCGATAACGGGTGTTGGACTAGATAATTTTTACTTTAACTATTTTTTCTATAGCAAGTATTGGGACGGGTTAAATCATGCGGTTCATAGTACTTGGTTTGGGGTACTTGGTGAGACTGGTTTTGTTGGACTGATTGTATTTTTAACCATGGTCACTATTACTTTTAAGGCAGCTAGAAACACATTAAACACAGTGAATAACAGCACAAAAAAATATCCAACCATTGTACGGGCAATCAGTGAAGGGAACTTTGCAGGTCTCATCGCTTTTTGTGTTGCAGGTACCTTTTTAACCCAAGGCTTTACTTGGCCATTTTATATTCTTCTCGCATTAACCGCGTCTGTGGCTCAGTTTGTAGAAAGTAAGGAAGGACAAAATGACGACTTTACATTGTAAAAATTCAGGTAGAATTGATTCCCTTGATGGCCTCAGGGCTGTGTCAATTTTACTGGTATGTATAGGGCATTTGGCTGGTACGGTTAACTTTCCTGAAATATTGTTACCATTGCATAGCATTGGCAATTATGGCGTTAAGGTGTTTTTTGTTATATCAGGTTTTTTGATTACTTTACTGCTGATCCAAGAAAAAAATAAAACAGGGTCTATTAACTTAAAACAATTCTATATACGACGGACTTTACGGTTATTTCCTGCCTTTTACTTTTACATTTTGTGTATTGCTTTAGCTGAGGTGTTTGGGCTGATCACGTTATTGCCTGGAGATTTATTGCATGCTGCTACCTACACCATGAATTATCATAATGAACGTTCATGGTGGCTAAACCATACTTGGTCGCTTGCGGTAGAAGAGCAATTTTATTTAATTTGGCCTAGCTTGATTTGTTTATTTGGCTTGTTACGGGCTAAAAAAATAGCCCTAGTCGCCATTCTAATTATCCCGGTAATTCGTTGTGTTATGTGGTACGTTTTTGATGTGTCACCTTCTGCCATGACAAGACAATTTGAAGCTATCGCAGATGCCTTAGCAACCGGTTGCTTATTAGCTTATTTATACCAAGCAGGCTTCAAGCTACCTAAATGGTGTGATTCCTGGTTATTTATATTTATTCCTATCTCCATGATTGCGTTACCCAGCGCGCTTTATATTATCGATAAAGGCTTATTTTATACCATTGGACAGAGTTACATTAATTTAACTGCTGCCATAATGATTCTAAGGTACATATCTGTTAGTGAAGGGCTCACGTTTAAAATACTGAATTCAGCACCTGCTATTTGGCTAGGCGGTATGAGTTATTCATTATATTTGTGGCAAGAACCCTTTCTTAACTCTTGGGTAACAAACTGGTACGCCAGTTGGCCTATGAATATAGTGTTAACGTTTATTTTTGCTTGTTTCTCTTTTTATGTTATTGAAAAGCCGATCATGCATCGTAAGAAAAAACATCTTGCTAAAGCGGAATTAAAATCCAAAAGAATCTTAACTAGCTAAATTGATGATATAGGTGATATATAAAATATAGCGGTGATGGTATCCATAGCAAAACACCTTAAGTAGAACATCAATATACTTGATTAGGGTCAATTTAATTATCCAAGTTTAACAGTAAGATAATTACCCTTATTGCCAAAAAAGTTTTACCATGAAAATAGATCTCAATAGCCGTTACGGACTAAACCCAGCGCATAGTGAAGTGGTCGAGGCCTGTAAAAGTATAACGCCGTGCGATGCCTTAGATATGGGCTGCTCTAATGGCCGAAATGCTCTATTTCTTAGTCAGTTAGGGTTTAATGTCACTGCCGTAGATAATAATCCTAGTGCTATTGGTATGCTGCAAGACATTGCTACACAAGAGCAGATTAGCAATATCAAGGCTGAGGTATACGATATTAATAACGCTAGCCTTAGTGAAGACTATGGTTTTATTTCCTGTACCGTAACTTTAATGTTTGTCGACCCTACTCGTTTAGATAGAGTTATTGCTGATATGCAAGAGCATACTTTAGCGGGTGGTTATAACCTGATTGTTTGTGCGATGAATACTGAAGCACACCCATACCCTGCTCCCTTCCCTTTTACCCTGAAAGCTGGACAATTATCTGATATTTATCATGGCTGGGAACTGGTTAAATATAATGAAGATGTTGGCACGATGCACAATGGTGCCCAACTGCAGTTTGCTACGCTGCTTGCGCGAAAGCCTAAATTAATTAATTAGTATTACCGCTCATTAAAAAGGGGATTAAGTTTTATTACTTAATCCCCTTTTTATTGGCTTTTATTTGCTTATTTCACTAGATGATTATGATGGCCAATTGTCTCACCATGTGCGGTTAATGCCGATAACCACTTATTGATTTGTGCTGGTGCTTCCGGCGCTGCAGTAACACCTGTCGCTATGTCATTATTTAACACAGATTCAATAGCTAAACTTACCGGTAGTGATACTAAACGGGCCATTGCTTGCCCTTGCTCATTCCCTTGACTATCAAGATGGTAACTTTGATGCCATAGCACTTTACCTGCTTGACGAACTTCTAGCTCAACACACATCACCACACGATCGGCTTCGTTTTCATCATAAAGATATTTTTGCTCAAGCTCTTGGCTAATCTCTAAAAGACGCGCTTCACCACTCTCACCTTCTAAGGTCGCTATTTCATCAAATAAAGGCTGCCAAGCTGTTGACCAACCATTTAATCGCAAGGTACCACGGACAAACTCTTGTACGTCCCAATCGTCTTGAAAATTATATTGCTTAATAAAAGGCAGTGAGTCTCTGTTTGGGTAAGCTTGAAAAGTTTCAGTTTTCTCAGATAATTGCGCATTGTATTCACTTAACGCTTCCCAAGGTGCATTAGAAGTTTTAGCTACGCCCTCTTCTTGCCATTGCGCTTTTGAGCGTAATGCTTTTAATACGCCTAAAGGCGACCAACTAAATTTATACTTAAAATCGTTAGCTACTTTTGGAAAGCCGCCACAATATGAGCGAAAGTAATGCTGGTTTTGTGGTGAGAATTCAGCACTGTTTTGGTACCTGTCTACTAATAAATGCGCTAATAAGTGATCGATACCCGGATCAAGGCCAACTTCATTAACAAAACAAAGTCCTAAGTCTTTGGCTTGTGCATTTAACTCTGCCATTTCAGGGGAAATATAACTGCTTGAAACAAAATGTGCTTGTTTATCTAAACAAAACTGCGCCACGGTTAAATGTAAAGTCGCTGGTAACATTGAAACGAGTACATCACCGGGTTTAACTACTTGGGTTAATACATCCCAATCTAGTTGACGAACATCAATCGCTACTTGCTGGTTTTTTAATGCTTGCTCGGCTTTTACCAAGCTACGATTCCAAACAATAAGTGGTGTTGTTTTTTTTGCTAATTCAATAATGCCAGGCGCTGAAGACAGTCCGGCTCCTAGCCAATGTATAGTATTTGTCATGGTCATCCTTTATAGATCCTTAGTTTTATTGTTAAACAAAGCCAGTGCTTTCGGCCATACGCCTTGTGATTTATCATCTAGCGTTAATAAGTGTGTTAAGAGTTGTGCACCATAGTCTTCACTACTCTCTTTTGGTAATAATGAAGGCAAGTGATCAATAGCAATCAAATCGAGCAGTTTAGTATCATCAATGCGCAAACACGGTGACTTAAATGTGGTGCATTGTTGATAAATAGGTAGAGGATTGTAGCTGCCGTATGGATCACAACTTACATCAACGATGACCGAAAGTTTTCTCTGTTCATTATTAAGTAATTCATCGGTGATAAATGGCGGTAAATCCGTGTTAATTAACACACAATTAATGAAGATATCAGCTTGGATGATTTCAACAAACGGACCACCTTTTTTAGTTTCTGCCATATCCCATTCAACCACATCAAGGGCGAGCGCTTTTGCTAAATCCACCGCCCCTTTGCCGCTACGCCCCTTAGCGCCAATGACAAAAACTGTAGGTTTAGTAATTGTTTCATGCTTGCTAAAGATTTGACTTAACGCTTTATCAAGCTCTGCCAATAATTGCTGTTTATCTTGATACGAAGAAATATCAGCTAAAGGTGGGCTGATATTTTGCTGCTGATTCGCCCAAGCAAGAACCGCTAAAGCCGCGCCAGCAAAACCTGCCCAGTAGCCAAATGCGGCAATGCGTCTTTGCTGTTCGTCGACTAAATATTCTAAATCAAACAGCTGACCGCCACCGCTTTTAAAACGAGATAATAAATCTTGCCAACCGGCTTGGTCTTTATAAGCATGGGCAAAATATATATGTTGATGCGTTAGCGCAAAGTTATCTTCTGGTAATTCTTTTAGCCCTAAGATAATCGCATCTATAGGCGCATTAACCCATGAGCCCTGCGGAACTAATTCAGCATTAATATCTTGGTACAGTTCATCATCAAAAATATTTTGTGATGAAGATTCAACGGTAACTTTAAAGCCTGCATCAATTAATTTTTTCGCACCACTTGGAGAAAGTGCGGTTCGTTGTTCATCAGGTTTTGTCTCTGCCCTTAGCCAGATATGTGCCTTGCTCATAATATGTTTTGTTCAATTGTTAAGTTAAAAGTCGAAGCTGACATCCGATGTCAGCTTAGTATTTATCAATAAAATACTGCGGTAGCCTTTTGATTCAATATCATCAAGTTAAAAGATGATACCTCAAGAATACATTTAAAGTATTTATCATACAAATAATATTATACTAAATAATTCCAATTGGGAATTATTAATAGTGAGTTAAGTTATGCATGAGAGTTAAACGGCAACTGAACAGTTATTAATAATGGTTACAACACAAACCATGAGCATTGCTATTTTCTAGCTAAGTGAGATTAATGACCTGCGAAGTAATTATTAAGGCTGTTGAAAGGAGTCGACAATAGGCTTTGAGAGCTTGAGACTATTCGGTATATATGTACCATCAAGTATATCGAATGAGTTATTTCGGATTAGTTATTTCGGATTAATTAAATAGGACTATTCAAGTAGGATTAGTTAGATAGGATTAATTAAGTTAAACACTTTAACCTGGTGGGTTAGCTCTGTGGAATTTACGTAGCTTGAAAATGGACTTTCAAGCAGTAACTTTCGCATACTGCCATTTGCTTTTAATTCTTCTAAGCCCTGCTGAACTCTCGTGGCAAGTACACGATTGTGCTTACCGACAAAAAAATACACTGGCGCGTGATATTTCAATATTATTGAATCAACAGCAACGATATCTGGGTAAAGAGACTCTAGCTTAGTTAAATCAATGTCAATCTCATGGATCCCACGTGGGAAGTAATCACAACGACCTTTTAGCAGCATTTTTATATTCGCTTCATAATCAATAACACCATACACTTGATAGTTATTTTGTTGCAAAATTTTGGTATCAGGCCAATGCATGCCCTGACAAGCAATTTTGCTTTTAAGCGCAGTTTCAGATATCGACTCAAAGCTGGCTTTATTTTTTTTCATGACTAATAATCGGCGTGTGCCAAATAAACCATTTAATAACGGCACTTTAATCGCAATAAACTCTTCTTCACGTGTTGAAGATGTCATGCTGTAGGTGATATCTAGTACATCAGGAAGGTTAAGTAATTTCAGGGTGCGATATTGGGGGGTGTGATAATCTATGATTTCAAACTGATAAGCACCAAAGTCATTGATGGTTGTATCAAGTGCCATGATTAACAGGTGATGAAAATAGCTAAGACTATCCTTTTGTAACTCCTCTCCCTTGATTACTTTGTAAAGTATCGTTTTTGACTTATCAACCTGCGTTTGTTGTTCTACTGCATAAGCATTTAACTGGCTTAAAAACAAAACAGTGAGTACGGTAAAAATAAAAATCATTAATTTTTTCAAGTTTACCCTCGCATGTTTTTGTTATCTCGAAGTTAAAGTCTACAAGCTAGATGCAAATAAAGGTATTAATTCGGCAAAATAAATTTTCGCTGCAATGACGTTAACCTCAAAGATAACAACATTTAAGCCATAAAGACTACGGCAACCGCGTGTACTGGCTTTAACCCTTCATTGCCGTAACAATGAGGTAAGTGACCATGAAAATATATTAAATCACCTGCTTCAACAGTAAATTTTTCTCCTTGCACTTCAATCATGGCGCTACCTTCTAAACATAAAAACAACTCATGACTTCCTTCTGGATGCGGCAAACCTTTACTGTAGCAATTAGGCATCATGCTAATATCATTAATTTGCAGGTTTTGCGTACTGATTGGGCTAGTGCGCGTACTCGAAAACTTTCCATCATCTAATTGAATAACTGGCATATTTTTACGAGAAACTTCTGTGACATGTGCAGATTGTTTACTGATTAAATCATCAACAGAAACTCCCAAGGCTTGAGCAACCTTTACCACTAAGCTGATACTCGGATTTGATTGCTCGCTTTCCATATTGGCAAGTGTCGCTCTAGGTATCTCAGCTAATTCAGCTAGCTTAGTTTGGGTTAATTTATGTTGTGAACGAAGTCTTTTAATGCCTTCACTTATAGGGTTAGTCAATTTATGCTCCGTTAATATGTTAGAAAGTACCGACAAAGTTGCTACCAGTATATGAAAGCGTTAATTATAAGATAGTTAAATAATAATTTGACTACAACATATCAACAAATCGGTCACTTAGATTCTAACATTAAAACATAATGTTAATTTATTGTCATTTATAGCCTTTTTCCTGTAGACACTGACAATATATTCATTACAATCTAGCCATCTTATCAATCTTGATAATTTATTTTATAACTTCCTGGAGAAATAATATGAATGTTGATCAACATATCAAAGTAGCACAATGGCACTTAGAGCAAGCTCGTTTACACAATGTTAGTGAGCACACGTGTGGTTGTCCACCAAACAAGCACGACCAACGCGCAATCGATGCTGTTGAAGCAGGCCTAATTGAAGAAGAAAAATCTTGTACTTTAGAAGCTAAAGAAGCTCGCGCATAAGCTAACGCTATTTGCCAAGTACAAACGTATAAAACCGATAAAAGCCTGCTTTTATCGGTTTTTTATTGCCTAAGGATTAATAAAACTGCTGTGTCCTTAGCTAGTTTATACATCTATTATGCTGGCCTTGCTTTTTTAAACGGCGTGGTAATACCAGAATACTCACTTGCTCCAAGTCGCGCTAACGGATTTACACTATCCGCATGTATTTTAACACGCCCATCATTGACTGTAGTAACCTTAGGGCTAACGTAAAGTTGCTTAACTTCTACAAAAATTAGGGTTTGTGGTACATCACCAATTTCTTTTATTTCAAATAGCTCACATCCATAAGCAATGTCACATTGTGCTAAACGCGGTAAGGTAAAGCCATCAAATGGCACTGTATTGAGTACCTCATCACTTACAGTGGCCAACTCTGAATCACCGTGATCTAATGAGGCTGCTGTCTGTGTCACTATATCAGCAAGGTTTTCACCTGCGATATGGATCACCATTTTTTTATTTTTTAGTACATTGGTTAACGTATCTTTCATATCTCCATTAGGTTTTTTACCTACAGATAGCATCAATAATGCGGGTTCACTTGAAATAGCAGTAAAGTATGAAAATGGTGCTAAATTCAAATTATTTTGATTATTGTTACCATTGGTTGAATTTGTTAATACCCAGGCAATGGGTCTTGGAATGATTGTTTGCGTCATTAAGTGGTAGCGTTGACTAGCACTATAATCTGAAAAGTTGATGATCATGAGAAAGTTAGATTTGTTGAATGCATTAAATTGAAATAATGTTATAACATGTTGTGATAATACTCACTACTACAAACCATCTAGGGTGGAACTTTGACAGACCTGATGGCTTGAATATTATTTACTCTGCTCATCGATTTGATTTTTCATCGCTGATTTTGAAAAGGTATTTTTACCAACCATGATTCTTTATTTCTGGTAACCGTTATTCAGGCTGCATTGAAATAAAGTACAAAAGTCTTATTTATCAACACTTATAAAATAAGACTTATCAAGAACGAATATTTTGAATTAACACATTGTTCGAGGGGCAATTTAGCTTATTGCTAAAAGCGCAACAGTATGGAAATTAATGCCCTGCCAACCTGTTTTAATAAAGTTACGAATATTGCCATGATCACTGCCCTGCGGATTTAGCAATACATCTTCACGGTAGTAGCGCCCAAAGCACGCTAAGGTTTGTTGTTCAGAAAGCTCATTTAGCTTAGCGAAAGCAAATATCTTGCAAGAGCCCTCATTTGTACCCGCTTCATTGAGTAACTCACCATTATCGAAGCTTGCAGGGTTATAGCGATAGTTATCGCTAATCACTTGCATCACTTGCTCAAAACTCACTTCATCGGCATTTGAATTCAACTGACTAAGTAACTGTGTTAAATCGGTGTTTTTTGCAGAGTTAGACATTAAGCTTCACCCGATTTTAACTTTGCTTTAGCTTCTTCAACTTTAGAAAAGTCCAATCCTAACTCGTTAACCGCTTCTTCAATTAGTCCAGGATCAGCCATTACTAAGCTCATGATCTCTTGTAATTTTTCTGGCGGAATGCCTAACTGGGCAATAAATGCCATTGCCATCATAGGGTTTTCAGTCAGTGCTTGAAAAAGCTCATTAATTTTTTCATCACTGATATTTAATTCTTTTAAGATTTGGATAATAGGGTTCATTAAGGTCTCTCATTTTAGGACATCAAAAATACAGAACAAAAGCTCTGAACTTTATTTGGGGGCATTTTTATAAAAATAAAGTATCGATAACAACTATTAGCCAATTAACAGCAGCTCTTTCGTGCTAATACTTACCGTTGCTTTTTCTCTCATCAGCTTAGTTTTGGTTTTAGTTTTAGTTTTGTATCACTAACGAATCTGTGCATTAACTGATGTAACTTTACGCTAGAAAAAACAGTCGGGTAAAAAATTAACCTCAAAGCTCACTTCTATCAGCAGATATTAAAAAGTATAATGGCCATTAGACCGCTAGCTCTTTAGATATAAGATAGTTCATGCCAGATAAATTTAAAGCCACTCCGTTGCAAAACCCCGCGTTAAAGTACTTAACCGCTTACTCAGAGCAGGTTCAAGGGCAAGTTCAACAAATGCTAGAACAAAAAACCTTACCTAAATACTTGTTAGCGAAATACCCGCGAATTCATGAAGTGGGCAATGATAAGGCATTACGCAATTACGTTATGTCGTTTAAAAATCAATATTTAAAAAAGTCTGCGCCGCTAAGCCAAATAAAATACGATGACAAGATTCATATTATCAATAATGCTTTAGGCCTTCATACTTATGTGTCTCGAGTACAAGGCAATAAACTAAAAAGCAAACATGAAATCCGCATTGGTAGTTTATTTAAGAAAGCGCCAGAAGCCTTCCTCGCGATGATAGTTGTTCATGAGCTGGCACATTTAAAAGAAAAAGAGCACAACAAAGCTTTTTATAAGCTCTGTCAAAGCATGTTGCCAGATTATCATCAGTTAGAATTAGATTTAAGAATCTACTTAACGCAAGTTGAACAGCAAGGTGAGATTTACTAAGCCTAAATGCAAATTTCGCAAGCCCTTCAACATAAAAATAACTTTGTTTATTGTGTTAATAGAATCGATATTCTTGCTCGACAGTCGCCATATTTTCATTAAAATAAATAAACTTTTACTGATAAGAAAATACAATGTCTGAAACAAAAATTAAGTTTGAATTAGAGAAACAAAATAAAAATAGCGTTAGATATAAAGAAATCCCCAAAGAAGGTATGCCACCCATTCTAGGCTCTATCTATGTACAAAAATGGTTTGCGGGCAACAGTAAATTCATTGAAGTGACGGTAAATAAAGTCGGTGAGTAGAATCATTAACAGCTAAAAACTATCCCTAAAAACTAAAAAACCAGAATACCTAATAAAAGGTGACTCTGGTTTTTTTGGATAAACCGTCCATTGAAAAAGACGGGATTGATTTTTTAAACGTTATGCTTGATATAGCATAGCTAAAAAATCTTTAGACTCATTTACTTTGGCAAATTTAAACAATTGTGAGCCCGCTTGATCTTTTACAACAACATTTAACTTGTTAATTGAAATAGATTTAACCGGTGCTTCAATAGCATAAATCTTACCTTGATAAGTATAAGACATAATATCACTCCTTTAACCGCGAATACGCAGTATGAAAGCTCTATAACTGTACCGTGTAAAACAAAAATAATACCGAAAATTTACCGAGAATGAGTCGGAATTTCATACAGCAAAAAAGCTTAAAAATTAATAACTTTTTTATGGTGTTGACTGACTGTGAAAGGGAAAGACAAAACACGAAAAATCACTGGGGATTTGCGTCATTTAACAGAGGAATGCTAAATAACGTCGCTAATGTACACACCTTTGAAGAAAAAGTAAACTGTTAAATTAAAAACCTAGTATGCCTGCGTTTCAGTTAAACAGTTTACTTCAGTCACTAGCCCTGATTATTCGCACCATTTAGCGATAAAATATCACACTCTACATTATCAAGAACTTTCTCAACGAGGTTACCAATAAATTTACCGTTATTCCCCATGCCCATCACCAATAGCTCAACTTGTTTATCTTTAACCAACTGGGGTATTTCAAACTCTGCTGAGCCGGCAATTAAATGTGTCGATTGCTTATCAAAGCTATAATCGCTAAGTAACGTATCAAAAGCTACTTGGTGGTGCCGCTTAATTGCTTCACTATAATCATTAAAATCACCATTTATTAAGCTATGATCCATGCCAACTGAGCTCATTCCCTGCCACAGTTCAATACCAATCGGTTGATAGCAATGGCAGAGGTCGAGACTTGCATCAAACATGTCTGACATTGTTTGCGCAGCAGAGATAATTTTACTATCTAAGTTATCGGGTTTATCGTGGCTTTTTTCAGGATCAACTGCCGCCATAATGTTGCTATAAGCGCTATCATCAAGGCTTTTAGTTAACAGTAATGGTACAGGACAATGCTCAAGTAACTGCCAGTCACTTGGCGTGAAAAATATTTTTTTGATGGTTGAGTATTGTTTGGTAGATTTTATCACTAAGTTGCTATCACTGCTGGCTACTTTTGCGATAACCGCACTGGTAAAGTCAGGGTGCCAAATCACATCTAACTTAGCATTAATACCTTGCACTTGTACTTCCGTTAAGTAGGTTTCTAACCAGCGCAATTTAGTGCCAACATACTCTTGTTGCAATGCTGCCAGTTGTGTTTGATTAAAATTCCAATGACTTACAAAGTCACTGTTATAGGCAACCACAAAAAGCTCAATCGTCGCCGATGTACTCTTGGCAATTTTTATCGCCTGAACTAACGCTGGCTGATGATCGCTAGCTGGATCCATCACTACCAATATATGTTTAATCGCTTTCATAATAACCTCCACAACGGTAATAACAACACACGTTAACGTTTACATTCCCCTATAGTTAGAAATTAGTTGAATGACAGTTTTTTAGCAAAGTATATAAAGTTAAATTGACAACAACTTGATCTAGAATTAATTTTTTACATATCTTTTCTACTACACTTATTTTATCTGTTAATCACTATGTTTATGTTTCAATTATTTATGCAAACTATATTCTGCAAAGTTGCCCATAAATATCAATAAATTCCTCAACCTTTCGGAGCAATGATTTATGTTAAAGGTTAAATCTGTTGCCATTGACACGTTTAAAGAAAATGTTGCTTATTTGCATCGAGATTGCCCTTTGTATCGCACTGAAGGCTTTCAAGCGTTGATGAAAATCGAAATTTATCTTAAAAAAAGTGACACACCCATTCTTGCTGTTTTGAATATTGTTGATGATAGTAATATCGTCAATGTGGATGAATTGGGTTTGAGCAAACAAGCCTTTAAGCAGTTTGATAAAAAACAAGGGGTAAAAGTAAGCTTAGCTCCAGCAAAACCGCCATTATCATTGACGGCTGTGCATAAGAAAATTGCAGGAGAAACCCTTAACAAAGATGATTTTCATTTGATATGCCAAGATATATTAGAAAATCGCTATTCTAAAATGGAAATTGCTGCTTTTCTTGTGGCTTGCAGTCACACAGGTCTAGAGCGAGAAGAAATATTTTTCCTTACTAAAGCCATGGTTGAATCGGGTAAACAACTCAATTGGGGTGAGTCTATCGTGGTAGATAAACACTGTATTGGCGGCATACCTGGCAATAGAACAACCATGATAGTTATGCCGATAATTGCTGCTCATGGAATGCTGATGCCAAAAACATCGAGCAGGGCTATCACCTCCCCTGCAGGTACCGCTGATACCATGGAAGTATTTGCACAAGTAGAGTTATCTATAGAGGCAATGAAAAAAATAGTGCGGCAACATCGAGGCATGCTTACTTGGGGTGGCACCGCAAAGCTTGCACCGGTTGATGATATCCTTATTTCAGTTGAGCGCCCTTTGGCTATGGACTCAACAGGACAGTTGGTCGCCTCTATCTTATCCAAGAAAATAGCGGCAGGCTCAACCCATTTATTAATAGATATCCCCGTCGGCCCGTCAGCAAAAGTACATCAGAGTCATGATGCATTAAAGCTTCGAAAACTTTTTGAATACATTGGGGATTTATTTGGTTTGCACATTGATGTTGTCGTTTCCGATGGCTCACAGCCGATAGGTAATGGCATAGGGCCTGCTTTAGAAGCACGCGATGTACAGCAAGTGCTTAGTAATCAAGAGAATGCACCAAGGGATTTAAGAGAAAAATCACTTAAATTAGCAGGGAGGATTTTAGAATTCGACCCTGATATAAGAGGTGGTCAAGGCTATATTATCGCGCGGGACATTCTTGAATCTGGCCGCGCATATGAAAAAATGCAAGCGATTATTGACGCTCAAGGAAGAGTAGAAAACACGCAAAAAAAAGCGCGTTTAACGCAGCCAGTCATTGCGAAAACGACAGGATACGTTCATGCGATTGATAACTTAAAGATTGCGACAATTGCCAGCTTAGCAGGTGCCCCTATTGATAAGTATGCGGGTATACATTTAATAAAAAAAGTGGCTGACAAGGTTACCAAGGGTGATGTGCTCTTTATTATTTATGCTGACTTTAACAGTAATTTTGACTTTGCTACTGAGTTTGCTCATGAAAATGAGGTTTACAGCTTAAAAAATACGGCGCCAGTTGCGCAAGATAATTATTTTATTTAACCGGCTGCTTTTGCAGCTATACGATTTTTTGCAGCTATACCGTTTTGGAATAACGTTAATCGCTGACATTTTATTGGTGAGATTAAATAGGAACAGAAGATGACAATAGTACTAGGTTTTGACGACTATGAACTACCAGCAAAACAACTTGCTGAGCGTATTGAGACAAACTTTGCCAAAGTAGAGCTGCACCAATTTCCCGACGGTGAAACTAAAGTGACGCTACCAACAGATCTCCCTAAACATATCATCATTTGTCGTACCTTAAATCAACCAAACACTAAATTAATAGAAATAATCATTGCGGCAAGTGAAGCCCGAAACCAAGGCGTTGAAAGAGTAACCTTAGTAGCACCTTACCTTTGCTACATGCGACAAGACATTGCTTTTAGCCCCGGAGAAGCCGTTAGCCAAAAGATTATTGGGAAATTGCTAAGTGATTATTTTGATGGTGTTATCACGATAGATCCTCACTTACATCGCATCAATCATCTTATTGAGGCAATTCCAACAGAACAAGCAATCACCTTGCATGCAACCAAGGCGATGTCTGATTTTTTACAGCAGCATTTTGCATCACCGATAATCATCGGCCCAGATGAAGAATCAGCCCAGTGGGTTAAAGCTATTGCTAAACCACAACATTGGCGCTATAGCGTCGCAAATAAACAACGCTTTGATGATAAACACGTTGCCGTACAACTTGGCGACGTTGCTTGTGATTCTGAGCGAGGTAACATCAGTAACTTTGCAAATGATATTAACACTGAGGATGTTGTCATCGTTGATGATATTGCCAGTACAGGCAAAACCTTAGAGCAAACGGTTATTCAGCTACAGCAGTACCAACCTAAGAGTATTTCAATTATCGTTAGCCATGCTTTTTTTGTTGATGATGCGATATCACGACTTAAATCGTTAGGCGTTGATAATATTTGGAGTAGTGATAGCGTAATTCACACCACTAACGCTTTTAGCATCATTGATACTATTGCAGAGCAAATAAAAAAGCCTTAGTTTTATTTGCAATTACCAATGAATACTATTACCAATGAACACTGTCTGTTTTTCCCTAATATGGCTGAATAGAAAAGTACTTGCGCTAAAGGCTCAGGCCACTTTTCCCCTGCCATACTCTTGTCATATAAGCCATATAAGCCATATAAGCCATTAACCATTTGATTGCACTTTAGAACCTTTTGCTGACAAACAAATCAAAGAACGGATAAATATTGGTGTTAATATATCAACATGATGAAGATAATTGATCGGGCAACTATGAATAAACAGCTATTGTCACTCTTTTTAATGCTGTGGGTAATAATAAGTTTTTCTCCAATAACACTAGCGGCAAAACCGCTTGAAAAAAAAACGCCGCCATTACAAAAACAACAATTTAAAGCATTACACCAGTGTGAAAAAAAATTTGAATATGATGTTCACTTTATGGGTAGTTCTGTTGGATATTTACACCGCACCGTGAATTGGCAGAATACTCCTGATTTAGACAGCGCAATCGTTACCTCAAATGGCGAGGTGAGCTTTTTATGGATTGATTCAACTTATCATCAACAATCAAGCCTGTATTATTCATCAGCCCTGCAACATTTCTTAACGCCAAACTTTACCCAAAAGTTAACGGGGATTAAGTCCAGAGAGATGACCGCGGAAATATCAAAAGATGGCTTAAGCTCAACGGTGACCATAGATGATGAAGTTCATCAATATCAAAGTGACCAATCACCACTGTATGACCTAGACACACTAGGTGCACAGATTCGATTAAACTTGCTTGAAGGAAAAAAGGCTTTTACGCTATTAAGACAAGCAAGTAGTAAAGTTAAACGCTACCAGTTTAAGGTCGCGGGTATTGAGCAGCTTGATCATGAGAAATGGGGCAAGCTAAGTACAATTAAAGTCGTTGAAGTGGGTAAATTTAATGAGACTGTGCTTTGGTTTTCACCGCAACATGATCATCAATTGGTTAAAGCAGAGCTTGATATGATTTTTTCTCCTCATGTTTGGCTGACGCATTTTACTATTGACTGTGAGAACAACTAGTGGCTATTAACCCTATCCACCAATAACTTTGTGGGTTTAAATTGTCAATCGAAGCGCTTAATATGCTTTCAAAGACGTTTGGTTAAAGCGTGCTAGGTTGAGATGGAACATATTATCAGCTTGAGACATTGAGATTGGTTCAAAACGCACCTTTCCTCCTTGCCTTAGCTGCGACAATTTCGCACAATCTTGTGAAATTACAGCGCCAACTTTTGGGTAACCACCAATAGTTTGCCTATCATTGAGTAAAACAATAGGTTGACCATCTGCGGGAACTTGTACTGCGCCATAGCAAATACCTTCTGATAATATTCCTTCAATATCAGCCTTGATAGCGCGGCCTGTTAAACGATACCCCATTCGGTCCCAACGAGTACTGACTTCATACTCACCTGAGAAAAACATCCGCTTTTCAGTCGAAGAAAAATGTTTTTGTTGATAACTCAACATCGTATGTAAGGTTATTTCATTTGTATATTTGGGTTGATCGTTTTCTGCTAATAATAGTTGCTTAGCTTTAGCCCTGTTTTGACTTAAATCACTCAAAGCATGACAAGGCAAGATGTCATTTTCCTGAAGCTTTTCTCCTTTTAATCCGCCAACAGATTCTCGACACACAGTTGAGACACTACCAAAGCTTGGTTTAACATCAAAACCGCCAGCTATCGCTAAATAAGCGCGCACGCCTTGTGACGCATAGCCCAGAGTAATGTTATCTCCTGCTTTGACAAAGAAGCTGCACCACAAGGATTGTGGGCGGCCATTAATGCTGAGTGGCATTGGCGCCCCAGTAACAGCTATTAAACAGTCCACTTGTGCGATAAGCGATAAACCACCTAAATTAATCTCAATCGCTGCAGTATTAAGTTCATTGCCACATAACCTATTCGCCCAATAAAAAGCGTGGGAATCTGCAGGACCGCCGTTGGTTAGTCCTAAACTAAAAGCGCCGAAACGACCCGCATCTTGAAGTAAGCTTAATACTCCAGCATGAGTTACTTGCAACCCTTGGGCTTTTTGGTTCAAAATCCGTGTTCCTCTGGCTAACGTTATGCTATTGGACTGGTGGGTAAAGCGCCACCAAGGGCAATAAACTCTTGCTTATTGATTGCGCTAAATTTAACCTTATCTCCGACTTCCACAGGCATCACAGGCTCTGAAGAGGGAGAAAACATCTCAACTGGGCATAAGCCAATTAAATGCCAACCTCCTGGAGACTCTGCTGGGTAAACCGCAGTTTGACGGTCTGCAATGGCCACAGCACCTTTAGGTACTTTTAACCTTGGCGTCGATAATCTCGGCATGGCTATTTTGCTGTCCACTTCGCCCAAATAGGCAAAACCTGGGGCAAAACCAATCGCATAAACTTGATACTCAGTTGCTTGATGTAAAGCAATCACTTGCGCAATTGTCAGGTTAGCTTTTTGCGCTATTTTCGCTAAGTCTATCCCTGATTCAAGTGAATAATAAACAGGTAATTCGATTAACTTTCCAGACGATGCAGGCTGATATTCACAGTCTTTTAATACACGCTTTAACTTGTTTCGTAAGTGATGGTGATCGATCTCAAGTAAATTAAAGACCACTAAAATTGAAGCATAAGAAGGGATCAAATCAACAATATCAGCACTGAGGTGTTGTATTATTAGCTGCTTGGCGAGATGCACTGTAGCACTTATCTCTGGGTTAATTTCAGAGTTAATTTCGGGCTTAACTTCAGGCTTAATTGTTGAAGTCGCTTCGCTGCTTCCCTCAGTAAAATCAACACCCGGGTTTATATTGCTTAACTGCTCTTTCGCGTCAAAATACAGTATTAAAGCATTTTCACCTGCGACTTCTAGGCGGATATTAGCATTAATGTTCATGGCAATTAGCCCAACATCTTTCTTATGTCAGAAATCGCCTTCACTCCTTCAATATTGTCGCCATGTACACAAAGACTATCCACCGAGAGCTTAAGTTGCTTTCCTGAAATGGTAGTTACCGAGTGTTGCTCGACTAATTGCTTTACCTGTAACAGCATCTGCGCTTTATTTAATACTGCGCCTGATTGAGCTCGACTTAACAAATACCCTTCGTCGTTATAGCAGCGGTCTGCAAATGCTTCAGCATAAATAGTAATAGAGTGCTCTTTGGCTAGCGCTTTATAACGTTCAATATCAGGGGTTGCTTGTAACATCAATGCTAGGTTTTTAGGGTATGTTGCAATGGCCGACAACATCGCTTGAAATACCTTCGGATCTTTCATCATATCGTTATATAAAGCGCCGTGGGGTTTTACATAATCAAGCTTGAGACCTTGTGCAGTAGCCATACCATCAAGTGCAGCTACTTGGTAATGAACCAGTGCTATGATCTCTTCGTGACTACATTGCATACTACGTCGGCCAAATCCAACCAAATCAGGATAACTAGGATGTGCCCCGACAGTGACTTGATGTTGTTTGGCTAACGCTAAGGTTTTTTGCATCACCAAAGGGTCACCACCATGATATCCACAGGCGATATTTGCTTGATCTATATAAGGCATCACTTCGCTATCTAACCCCATAGCCCAAGCACCATAGCTCTCACCTAAGTCGCAGTTTAGTTTCATTGTCTGGTCGCTCAATTTCAACATTCATTTTTACTCGATTATATACCCAAACAAGGTTGTTGAAACAATAACTTAGTCAATTAGATACAAAAAAGCCGGCATGTCAAAAACATACCGGCTCTAAAGGGTGACAAGTTAAGCTAATATTTAACGTTAACTTAACTTTAACGCTAATTTTAACGCTAACTTGAAATTATACTTTTACCCCTAATTCACGTAAACGCTCAAGTAAATAGCTTGCTTGCGTGTGTTGCTCTGAAAGCACCACTTCACTGCGCGGGTGTAAAAATAGCGGTAATGAAATTCGTGACTTATCACTTCCCTTACCTGTTGGGTTGATCACTCTATGACTGGTTGAAGGGAAATACCCCGCTGAGGCTTCTTGTAACATATCACCAATATTAATGATTAAATTACCAAAATCCGAAGGCACATCCATCCATTCGCCGTCTTGACGCTGAACTTGTAAGCCCGGCTCATTGGCCGCTGGTAATATAGTCAATAAATTAATATCTTCGTGAGCCGCCGCTCTAACTGCTCCCGCTTCTTCATCGCCGGTAAGTGGTGGGTAATGCAACACACGTAATAATGTATTTGGCGTATCTTTAATCATATTTGATAAAGCTTCAGAATACTTACTCGACACCTCAACAGGGCTATGTTGCTCAACCCAATCAAGCAATTCAGCAGCAAGCTCTGATGTTAAGCGATAATATTCAAGTATTTCATCTTTAAGTGTCTCAGGAATGCGACCCCAAGGGTAAATATGGTAATACTCTTTAATATCTTTTTTACTATGCCCCTTGGCTGTCTCTGATATATCTGGTGAAAAATAGCCATCTTGTTTTTCGGGATCAAAAGCAAAGTTATGCTTTTCTTCACTTAAGAAAAATGCTTGCCAGTTATTATAAATAGATTCTACTAAACTTTGTTTTACTGGATGGTTAATCAGCACACCAAAACCTGTTTCGTGTAAACTTTTAACAAACTTCTCAGCCGCGCCTTTTGCGGTATAATCGACAATTTGTACTTGCATAATTTAATCTCTCTTTAAGCTTAATAAAAAGATTTTACTCTGTTATTACCTTGAAAGCAAAAACCTGACCAGTTGGTTCGTTTAATCAAGTTTGCATAACTCACCAACATTAGATAGGTTAGCAATTCTAATAATAGAAAGGACCAGTAATGATTTCCAACGTATTCACTTTTCAAAAAGCCTGCAAAGGCCTACTCTGGCTATTATTGTCGCTTTCTAGTGTAAGTACATTGGCACAAACTGTTATTATTTTAGCTGATACGCCTTATAGCGACAAAGAAAAGCAGATGTTACAAGGGAGTAAAGGTTCTTTATATCAACTTATCAATCAAGAAAGACCCAGCGTGGTCATGCATCTTGGCGATATGAAAAGTGGCGGCATATCATGTACAAATGCGCTTTTAAGCGAGCATAAAGCACTTTTAGATCAAGTTTCCCCTGGCAAGATAATCTTCACACCAGGTGATAACGACTGGACTGACTGTGATAGAAGTTCGTTAGAGCACAGCTTTGATGAGTTAGAGCGACTTACTTTTTTAAAACAGTTGATGTTCCAGAGCCCACCACTATTGAACCGAAATTTGGCTAATATCGAGTCACAACCTGCACAAGAAGAAAACCAGCTGTGGATTAACAAACGTCTTGCAGTAAGTACTTTGCATATCGTCGGCACCAGTAATGGCCGGGTCTATATTGGCAAATCAAATCAACAGCAAGCGATTAAACAAGCAAACAAACGTGACAAAAATAATTTAGCATGGCTTGAAAGTATTGCTGACAGAGCAGAAGATTTTGATGCGCTTATCATAGGGTTTCAAGCCGATATCTATCAAAGTAAAGTGATAAATAGTCCCGCTTGTGGCGATCTATCATTAAAATCATGCGATGCTTTTGCGGTTTACCGACAAGCATTTGCAGCGCTTGCCAAGAAAATTAACAAACCCATACTTATTAGTCATGGTGATACCGGTGATTTTTGTTATGAAAAACTAGATAACAACTTATGGCACCTTAACGCCGCAGGTGACTTTAGATATATTGATGCAACCAAGGTTACTTTTAATGCCAACTCCCCAGACAAACCTTTTAGAGTTAATGGTTTACTTTACCCAGACTTACCAAGTATTGGCTGTAAAAATTAGCCATTAGTTTTAATAAACCCTCAGCATCTTTAGCTTTTTTCGCAGAGTATCCTAACCACAACCAGATAGTGCCATTGCAAAAGTGCTCAAAGCAAGTATCACAAAGGTGCATGCCTATGCTGAGCCCCATGAATGGGTTTATGGTTTATGGTTATTGCTTGTTTACTCAATAATACTGAAACTCGAATCGGCTATCTGCTAGCTCAACTAAAACGATGTCCAACTAAATTTACTGTATTAACCTAGGTAAATTTTTCTTCATAATTGTTGTTTGTTGTATTGAAACTAGTGTAATGTGGCACCCTTAAATTACTTGACCGAGTGGTTAGGTAATTTGATAATAACGACAGCATGGTTAGTCAGAGCAAGTCGTCAGACTTTCGCTCAAAGACGGCTAACCTTGAGTAAAATATTGAATAATAAGAGACATGTGATGAAAAGATTAATTTTGACAATCCTTGTGGTAACAATGCTACTCGCTAGCAGCTTTATGACGCCGGCCACAGAGCTAAAACTTGCCTCATGGAATATCGCATGGCTCGGCTCACATGAATACAATAAACGCACCGCTGAGCATTATCAAAAACTCGCCTTTTATGCCAAACAGCTCGATGCTGATGTGATTGCGCTACAAGAAGTAGAAAATGAATATTGGGCCAAAAAAGTGTTTGGTGACGAATATGATTACTACTTCTCAACCAAAGACTGGGTACAACGTGTTGGAGTTGCCGTCAAAAAATCAAAAGGCTTGAGTGTAAAAGCCACTGAGTACAAAGCTCTTGATATTGGTAAAGTTCGACACGGTATGGACATTACCTTAACTCAAAATGGTCAATCGATACACCTACTAGCGGTGCACTTAAAATCAGGTTGTTTCACCAACCCATTAGATCAAGAGAGTGTTAATGCGATGCCAAATAGCTCTGATAAAGAGTTCAGACGAAAAGAAGCCTGTGAAAAATTAAGTAAGCAAATTAAACCATTAGAGCATTGGATTGACTCACAGGCGGCACAAAATAACGCCTATATTGTTTTAGGTGACTTTAATCGTCGCTTCTCTCAAGACATCGCGTCAAACTTGCCAGAAAATAAAGGTTTATGGCAAGCGCTTAATGACGAAGGTCAAGAGGCACTTTGGTCACCAACCACGTCAATTAACTCAGACTGTTGGGGTGGCTACTATAAAGACTATATTGACCATTTCCTCTTTAGTCCAAAAGCAAAAGCAAAGTACATTGAAGACTCTTTTAAGCAACTAGTATTTGAAGAAAAATATACTAGAGACCTTTCGAGAAATTTAACTGACCATTGCCCAATATCAGTTAACATAACGCTTTAATTAAATTGATAAAATAATGTTCTATAATGAACACAATAACCATTACACTATGCACTGTTAGGAGCTTTTCTTCATGTTTAATAAGCAACTGCCACTTGTTGACTTGCATCGCCATTTAGATGGCAATATTCGACCAAAAACTATTTGGCAATTAGCCCAAAAAAATAATATTCAACTACCTACAGATAACTTTGAGGCGTTTATACCTCATGTACAAATAATGGATAGTGAAGCGGATCTGATTGCCTTTCTAAAAAAACTCGACTGGGGCGTAGGTGTACTTAAAACACTTGATGATGTGGTTCGCATTGGCTTTGAAAATGTCGAAGATGCCTATAATGCAAATATTGATTACGCTGAATTAAGGTTTTCTCCTTATTATATCGCTATGACTCACAATCTACCGATTGAAGGCGTAGTTGAAGCAATTATTGAAGGGGTAAACCAAGGTAAAGAGAAGTTTGCCACTAAAACCAATTTAATTGGCATCTTAAGTCGTACCTTTGGTGTAGAACATTGTCAAACTGAGCTAAATGCCCTACTCGCCTACAAAGAGGCTTTAGTGGCAGTCGACCTTGCAGGTGATGAATACAACTTCCCAGGAAGCTTATTTGAAAGTCACTTTGCACAAGTTCGTGATGCGGGCTTGAATGTCACCGTTCATGCCGGTGAAGCTGCTGGTCCAGAAAGTGTCTGGCATGCTATTGAAAAGCTTGGTGCTACTCGAATAGGTCATGGCGTAGCGTGTGCTAGCGATCAAAAGCTCATGAATTATATGCGCGATCATCAAATTAGTTTGGAGTCATGTCTTACTTCGAATTATCAAACAGGCACAATAAAGGATATCGCCGATCATCCGGTAAAAACCTTCCTGCAAAATGATTTGCTTGTTTGTTTAAATACTGACGATCCTGCTGTTGAGAATATTGAACTACCGGGCGAATATGTGCTTGCAGAAAGTGTACTTGGCTTTTCCAATGAACAAATCAGCCAATTGCAACGAAATGCTGTACAAATGAGCTTTTTATCAGCACAAGAAAAAGAAAACTTACTTAAAATGAAACAGTAATAAAGCAGTATGAATCTTTGCTACTTGCGCGATTTTCAAGTTAGCATTAAAATTAATTTGATTGAGCTGAATTGATTACATTCAGCTCAATCAAGCTTAATGACATAGTAAAAATTAAACACCATTTCAGTAAAACACCCTTGATAGCAGTATGACCACAAGTCCAGGCTAGAAACTTACTGAGTTAAACTTAACCAAAAAGGATAACTCTCATGTCTACACCTCATATTTCAGCCAACGTTGGCGATTTCGCAGAAACCGTATTAATGCCTGGCGACCCGCTTAGAGCAAAATTTATTGCAGAAAACTTCCTAGAAGATGCCAAGTGCGTCACCCAAGTACGTAACATGTTTGGCTACACCGGTACCTACAAAGGTAAACGAATTTCAGTGATGGGCTCTGGTATGGGCATTCCAAGTGCTTCCATCTACGCTACCGAATTATTCAAAGATTACGGTGTTGAAAAAATCATTCGTATTGGCTCTTGTGGTGCTGTACGTGACGATATCAAAATTCGCGATGTTGTCATTGGCATGGCAGCAAGTACTGATTCAAATGTTAACAGACAGCGTTTGAATAATATTGATTTTGCCGCTTGTGCTGATTTTTCTTTACTGAAAAGCGTTACCGAGACTGCCGATAAGCTAGGTAAAAAAGTTCATGTTGGTAATATCTTCTCTGCGGACCTTTTCTATAGTCCACAACCTGAAATGTTTGCCACCATGGAAAAGTACGGAATCTTAGCAGTAGAAATGGAAGCTGCCGGACTTTACGGCGCAGCTGCTGAATACGGTAAAAAGGCCCTTACCGTATTAACGGTTAGTGACCATATAAAAACTGGCGAGCAAACCACCGCAGAAGAGCGAGAAACTACCTTTAAAGATATGATGGAACTCACTTTAGAAAGTATTTTGTAGTTATTGAAACGTCAATAATACGCTAAAACAGCAAGTTAAACGTTATAAAAAAGGGTTAGCATTACGCTAACCCTTTTTTATTTATTTAACCTTACTCCCTTATTTCGATGAACTAAGGGTTAACAGAACAATCCGTTAAAAGAAATTAGCTTTAAATTCTATGCCAAAGAAGCGAGGTTCATTGACATAACCGGTTAAGTTATTGAAATCAATGGCACCTGTTAGCTTCTCTTCATCAAGTATATTTCTTGAAAAAACAGCGACTTCATATTCAGCGTCACCTGCAAACCACTCATAACCAACGCGTAGGCCACCTTCCATTATAGGGTCACCCATAAACTCTTTAGACTCATACAAGAAAAAGCTTACTTCACTGCGATAAGACCAGTCGGTATAAACATAAAGCTCACCATTACCTATTTCTTTTGTCCAACGCGCATCTAAGTTACCAATCCACTCTGGTGATTGTGGAAGCGAGTTGCCATCGATGATAACGCGACCATCGCTATTTAAAGGATCTGTGATGGTACATCCACCACCACAACCTGCAACAGAAATAGTATCGTCCTGCAATTCGGTATGGTTATAACTTAAACTGGCACCAAAAACCAAATCATCTGTGGCCCAGAACTCCGAGTCTAATTCAAACCCGTAACCTACAGCCTTATCAGCATTTAATAAACTAGCTACATTACCAGTACCACCAACCGCGGTTAACTGTTGATCATCAACAATATAATAAAATACTGAACCGTCGATACGTACCGTGTTCTCAGCCATAGTTGATTTAAAGCCAGTTTCAATTGAGGTTACTAACTCTGAATCAGCTGTGGTATGCGAGGCGGAAAATAATAAACTACGCCCTTGAATACTTGGCGCACGGTAACCTTTAGCTAAACGACCATAAAGGTTGGTCTCATCGCTCATGCGATAGTTAATGCTGATGTCACCACTAACTTGTGAATCATCAACTGTGGCATTTTCACTAAAGCCTGGAGCTCCAAATGGAGACTGCACCAACGTGCCATCCCAAGTTCTTTCGTCATCTGAATAACGAATACCTGCCGTTAAATTCATCTTCTCTGAAAGTTCAACATCGACAGAGCCAAAAATAGCCCATGCTGATGTTTCCATATTTTGTATAGCGATGCCGTTTTGATTACCACCACCTAAAGTATCAAAGCTTAAATTATGGATTGTTAAATCTTCATCAAAGTAGAAGAATCCTACTTGATAATCTATTTGTCCAAGATCATTACTCGACAAACGAACTTCTTGAGTAATTTGAGAATGGTCGGGCATCTTAGCGCCAGTTTCTGATGGGAATGGAATAAAGCCTGGGCCCATATAATCATCTAAAAATGCAGCTCCATAACCACCATCAATATCCCCCACAGAGAACATTTCAGCAGATTCATAGCCAGTTACAGAGGTTAAGGTATGACTACCAAAATCATAGGCTAAATTTAAGCTTGAGCCATTCATTTCGATAGTTTGTTCATTACGCAGTGCGGCATCTTGATAAATAACTTCACGGTCAAAGTCATCAACTAAGTCATTGGTCCCTGGCTTAATAATATTTGCTCTAAAAACACGCGCATCGGCTTCTGCATCTCTGAAATGATAATTAAATAGTGCTGAAAACTTATCACTCGGCTCCCATAGCAGTTGAAGGCGTCCAGCTGTTTCCGAATAACCTCCTAGCTGATCATTTTGCTCGAAACCTGGAGCCTTGTTGTCAATCCAATCAGCTCTATCTTGTTGCAATAAAGCAACACGAGCGGATAAAGTATCAGTTAAACCACCACCAACAGCTAAACGTAAATCGGTTGTATCGTAACTGCCGTATGAAGCAGAAACAGATGCATCGAAGTCTTGCGTTGGTTTTTTCGATTGTACTTTAATAATACCCGCTGTGGTATTTCGTCCAAATAACGTACCTTGGGGGCCGCGCAGCACCTCTACTCGCTCTAAGTCGAACATCGGCATGCCTTTAGTTAACGCATTTTCTAAAACAACATCATCGTAAATTAATGATACAGGTTGAGAGGCAAGTAAATCAAAATCGGTATTACCTAAGCCACGAATATAAAATCGAGGGAAAGTCCGGCCAAATGAAGATTCAATCAATAAGCTAGGTACTTTGGCTGATAAAGCTCTTACATCCATACCAGAGGAGCCTAAAACGTCGAGTTTCTTTGTCGTTAGTGCTGATACTGAAATAGGCACATCTTTTACATTCTCTGTACGTTTACGGGCGGTCACTTCGATGACTTCAACACCTACCACCTTCTCTTTTGTTACTTCCTCTGCCGCCAGTGCACCTGCTGACATACTCGCCGCACTTGTCAATAGTGATGCTTGCACACACAGTGATAGCGCGCTTTGTTTAAACTTTTTCATGTTTTATCTCCCAGGGGGTTGTGTTTTATTTTTATATTCTTGTTTTTATTATTTTTTACAGTGTAGTCGATATTTTAAAAATTAAATATTTAACCTTATTAGTTGTTATATAGATTTGAAAGGAAACTATCGCCGTATTCCATTGACTCGACATTAAATAGCTCAGCAATTGTTTGCCCTAAATCAGCAAAACTTTTGCGGTTACCAAGATTTACCGAGTCAATGTTTTGATGGTAAGCAATAATAGGCACATATTCTCTTGTATGATCAGTACCAGGCCAAGTTGGGTCACAACCATGATCGGCGGTCAAAAATAACACATCATCTTTGCCCATTGCCTTAAGCATTTCAGGTATACGTTTATCTAATGCTTCAAGCTCTTCGGCGTAGCCTACAGCATCTCTTCGGTGACCGAAGTCTTGATCAAAGTTCACCAAGTTAGTAAAAATAAGTGAATTATCTTTCGCGGTATTAATATGGGTTAACGTGGCATCAAAAAGTGCATCTAAGCCTGTAGCCTTAGTCTTTTCATCAATACCTTGGTGAGCAAAGATGTCGGCAATTTTACCAACGCTGATCACATGAGTCCCTGCTTTTGAGATTTTATCAAGCACCGTTGGTGATGGTGGTAATACAGAATAATCTCGTCGATTACCCGTACGCGCAAAATTTTCAGGGCTATCACCAACAAAGGGTCTAGCGATAACACGGCCAATATTTAATTCGCTAAGCAGCTCTCGTACCTGTCTCTTATACACATCTCCGAGCCCACGAGACCGTACTA